>Ga0233420_10000030_pt1 | contig 61516 bp, 73 predicted proteins | sample Watercolumn_Mata_4_FD_183009 | JGI IMG/M metagenome (GOLD analysis project Ga0233420, IMG submission 183009) | Freshwater microbial communities from Lake Matano, South Sulawesi, Indonesia - Watercolumn_Matano_2014_102_MG | ecosystem: Environmental > Aquatic > Freshwater > Lake | place...
AAGGGAAAGAGGGCAGGCAGGAAACTTACTGCAAAGGGAAAGGAATTCCTTGAGAGTGTTGCCAAGTCCATGAAATCATAAAAACCTCTGTTTTGTCGTGGGTTTTTAGGATGCTCAAGAACACACGACCACATACTAAAATATAGGGTTTTGTCAAGTGTTCTTGACATGATTCTTTTAAAATGAGCATTGAGGAAATAAGAAAGAAAAAGCTTCAGGAAATAAGCAACAATGATATTGCCCAGCTTGAGGAGCAGCAGGCGGCGATGCAGCAGATGAACCAGCAGATAGCCCTGATTGAATCAGTCGCAAAGCAGTTTATGAGCAAAGAGGCAATTTCAAGGTATGGCGCAGTCAAGATTGCCCATCCTGAAACAGCAATCAAGGCAATTGCATTTGTCGCGCAGGCGGCGCAGTTGGGGCATATAAAGGAAAAATTAAATGATAATGATTTTAAGATTATACTCCAAGAGGTAAAGGAAGGCAGGACAAGGTTCACATTCAAAAAATGAAAACAAGAATAGCAGAATTTAAAAACCGCAAAGATAAGGACTATATATTTTTTATAAAATAAAATGGCGCATTCAAAATTGACATCAAGGAAAGTGCATCTTGCAAAGCAGGGCGAGAGGACAAGGTGGGCTCCGTTTTGGCTTGTCCTGAAGGTATTTGGCAAGGGCAAGAGGATTCATCCTTCAAGATTGACAGCAGTAAAAAGAAACTGGAGAAGGACAAAATTAAGGATAAAACCGAGAAGAGAGGACAAGAATTACATAAGGTAAGATGGCAAAAAAGGAAGAAAGAAAAAAAGTTCTTGAGAGAGAATACATAATCCCTTTAAGGAAGGAGATTTCCAAGGTTCCAAGTTACAAAAGGGCGGAAAAGGCGGTAACTGCAATAAAGGAATTCCTCCTGAGGCATATGAAGATATACGACAGGGACAAGAAGAAAATCAAATTAAGCAAATGGCTGAATGAGGCGGTGTGGGCAAGAAGCATAAAGAACCCGCCTGTAAAGATTAAAGTCAGGGCAGCAAAGTTCAGTGATGGTGTTGTTGAGGCGGAATTGGCTGAACTTTCAAAGAAGGCACAGATAGAAAAGACAAAAGAGCAGCAGAGAAAAGAGGAGGCAGAGAAGATACAAACACAAAAGGAAGAAGAGGCAAAAAAGGCAGAGGAGGCGGCGAAGGCAGATGAGCAGAAGCAGGAAGAAGCAAAGGAAGAGGAAAAAGAGAGGACAGAGGAATTGAAGAAAGAAGAGAAGCTGCTTGAAAAGGAAATCCAGAAACAGCAGAAGGATATTATAAAGCCAAAGAAGGAAGTCCATAAAAAGACAATGATGGGCGTGTAGTCCCCCCAAATAACAAAATATTAAAGATTATTATTTCTAATTTAATCATGGAAAACAATATTGATTTTAACAGGTATATAATCGTGATTGACAAGCCTGCAGGACCGACATCATTTCAAGTGACTGATTTTATCAAGAAATCGCTTGGGGTAAGCAAGGCGGCACATTCGGGAACTCTTGACCCCGAAGTAACAGGCGTGCTTCCTGTCCTTCTTGGCAGGGCTTCGCGATTGCTTGATTATTTTATTCATCGCGACAAGGAATATGTTGGAGTAATGCATATTCACGAGGATATTGAAAGGAAAAAAATCGAGGATGCGATACTAAAAAAATTTCTCGGCAAGATAAAACAATTGCCGCCTGTAAAATCAAGGGTAAAGAGGGAGGAAAGAGAGCGGGAGATAAAGAGGTTTGACATCCTTGAGCAGGAAGAAAAGGACTTTCTTTTCTGTGTGAAGTGCGAGGCAGGAACTTATGTGAGAAAACTGATTCATGATTTAGGCCAAGAACTTAAAACAGGGGCACATATGACTGAACTGAGAAGAACCCATGCATCCTTATTTGATGAGCAGGATTCCGTGACGCTTTACCAATTCACAGATGCAGTAAAGGAATACAGCAAAGGCAATCCAAAGGAAATTGAAAAGATGCTCGTTCCCATTGAGATTATCACAAGAATAATGCCAACAGCAGAAATAAGTGACGATGCCTTGGCAAAAGTCCTTCACGGCTCACCGATATTCCGAGAACTTTTAAGCGAATATGGAAAGTTTAATAAGAATGATTTTATTGCGCTTATGAACAACAATAAACTCATTGGCATAGCGCAGGCAGAAGTTTCAAGCAATGAGGCAGATAATTCGGATTTGATAGCAAAACCAAAGACGATTTTTAATTAAAATGTTCAACAGGAATGAAATAGACAAAAATGTTGCGCTTTTTGAAAGCAGCCTGAATGAGGTTTTTGCAAGGTTAATGATTGATTTTTCAAATCCGCTGCTTCGCGAAAGGGCAGAGGTGACGCTTGAACTGGCAGACCATGTAAAATACTCCCTTGAAAGATATAAAGACGACCCTTACATATCAGGGGTAATAAAAAAGATAGATGCTTATCAGTTGAGATTTGACGAGATAAAAAGCAATGCCGATTCTCACAAATCCGAGGCGGCATTAACATGAGGAAATTTGTTGATTAAAATGGCAGAAACTTCACTTGAAGAGATAATAACAAGGGAAAACGGGGATAAGTATGTTAAAACATTTAGGGATACCAATGATATTCACACAAAGGGGGATATAGTGCAGGCTATGCAGCTTGCTGCGCTTACATTGAAGTCCCTTGATAGTCTGTTTTTCCCGTTATACAATATTCATCTTAAAAGCCTTGAGATTGAGCCAAAGATGGTAACAAGATATGGCGAGCCTCTTTATTTTCAGCCTCCGTCAAGCAGAATAAATCCTAGGGATGTTATAACAACTTACGGAAAAAAGAAGGTTGATGAAAGCATCTGTCTGGAGGTTAAGGCAGTTTATGACTCTGAACTTGACATAAAAAAATCTGCTATAAGAGAGGAGGATTTGTTGCAAAAGCAGCAGGGAGAAAAGACAGTTTACAGCATCAATGCATCAAAGGAGGACTATGAGTCATTCTGCGACAGCATTAATTTGCCCCCGCAACATGCAGGATCAGAGCACCTAAAGAGATTCTTTTTAGCATCATTTGTGGCTGGTGCCTTATGTAATTATATAAATCCTAACGACATACAAGGCAACAGGATTCCTTTATGGGCAAAGCAGACATTTCTTTTCTATAAATTCCCAGATTCTGATAGCAGTATCGTTGATATATTCCTTGAACCGCTTAAGAATTCTGAGAGAATAGCGAGGATAAAGGAGCGTTTCTGCATTGATGATTATGAAGTTATAGAAGGAGATTCTATACTGATAAAAGAGGATAGGAAAAAATTTATGGAATTCTTGGAAAATGCGTGAATTCGTTTATTTCTCAAACAGCGCAAGAACCTCTGGAAATTTTACTGACTTGATGCAGGCGGGCAGGATGGATATAGTATGCCATACTTTAATCGCGGCATTTTTCCTTTCGCATAGCATAAGGCAGGATGTCAAGCTGCATATGATTTTTAACGGGCCGCCTAATCCTCCGCAACACCTCGAGTTTGTTTACCATCCAGAAATGCCATTAAGCAAGAAGGATGTTGCAGGGCTTATAAAAAGAATGCTTTACAAATGCAAACAAGGACAAAAGACAGAGGTTTTTCCTGGATGTTTTATTGAGAAAAAGTCATTCATAAAATTGCTTGAAGAATTGGACGCAGAAGGAAAAACACTTTACATCCTTGACAGGAAAGGAGATGACATAAGAAAATCAGGCAGGAATGAACTGGAAAATGCAGTTTTTATCTTGGGCAACCATGAAGATAAGGGATTGCCAAAGAAGGAGTTGAAAAGGTTCAGGAATGTCAAAAGGATTTCTTTGGGCCCAAACACCCTTTTTGCGAGCCATACGATTGTCATACTTAACAACGAACTTGACCGAATATAGATTGTGCCCTTTAGTTATTGATTATATATAAAACCACAGAAACTTCTTTTTGCATTTGCCCTTCTTGCATAAATTATTCCTGCATTCATAATTGTTTTTGCATGCATTTCCTCTTTCCTTTTTTTCTTTTAACACCTTCTCCTCATCACAATATCTTCCATTCCATAATGTTCCAAACTTAATGCATATATTCTCATCAACAACACATCCCTTGCTGCATATCTCTGAATTTGATGAATTAAATCCCGCATCAGAGTATTCAGAGCCATATTCATATGCAAGTTCTGGTATAGCATCATTTATTCCTATGAACTTCTCGTTTACATTCTCTATTTTCGTTATTCTGTCATAAAACAGCCCATCAATCTTGACTGCTTCAGATGTTGTTATAAGCATTGTCTGCATTCTTGTATTATTGGAATAATTGAATCTTTCTGCGATTTCATCTTTTACCTTTACATTACTGAAAATGTAATCTATCAATGTTGAGCCCATGGCACAATCGCCAGTTACCAAAAGATATATCATATTGCCTTCATAATCGGGGCGTATATCTATGCATGAGCCCTCTTTTGTGGCACTGCCGATTATTCTTATGCTGTCTGACTCGTTTGAATCCAAAGAAAAAACAAGAGCATTCCCCCTTTTCAGAATAAGCGAGATGCCGTCAAGTTTTTCCATTGCAGTAGAATCATCAATCCATTCTGTGCATGATATATTCCTCGAATTATCTTCTGCATTATTTTCAATTACAGGATTTTCGCAGAACGCATACTTTGGCATTGCAAATTCAGAAACAGCCATCCCCGTTATTTTTGAATTGACAAGAAATGAGATTAGTGCAATTGTGCCTGCAACAACAAAGAAAAAGTTCAGACTGTTCCTTAATTCCTCATTCCTCCTGCCCTTAGATGCTTTTTTTGGCGGCATGTTATTTAACATCAAAATGATGCCCAATTTATAAATTTACCCCATAAATAGAAATAATTAAATATTCGTTTCAGGATACTAACCTTGTATGAAAAAGAGATTTCATGTGTGGATTCAGGGGCTTGTGAAAGGGGTTTTTTTCAGGGCAGGGGTAAAGGACATGGCAGACAAGTTAAACATCAAGGGTTTTGTAAGGAACACTGATGACGGGATAGAGGCGGTTTTTGAGGGCAATTCACAAGACATTGAGAAAATGATTGAGTTTTGCAGGAAAGGGCCGAAATACGCGCAGGTTGTGAAGGCAGATGTAAAAGAAGAAAATTACGCGGCAGAATTCTCGGAGTTTAAGGTTCTGCATTTTTAAAAGGGGAAAGATATTTAACTTAACAAGAATTTTAAGATAAAATGACAAGAGAAGATTTGATGCTTAATGAAAGATTAAAGAAGATAGAGTCTCTTAGAAAAAAAGGTGTAGAGCCGTATCCTTATTCTTATAGCGTCTCTCATAATATAGGCGAAATAATAGAAAAGAACAAAGATTTAAAGCCCGAGGCAAAAACAAACCAGAAAGTCAAGGTGGCTGGCAGGATACTTTCAATAAGGCAGTTTGGGAAAATAAATTTTTGCCCTATAGCAGACTCTACTGGAAGTATTCAATTAGTTTTTGAGGAGAGCAATTGCAAAGACTTGGGAGATTTTCTGAAATTTTTTGATACAGGTGATTTTATTGGTGTTGAAGGCATTGTATTCAAGACTAAAAGAGGAGAACTGAGCATCCTCGTAAAGAATTTTCAGATGCTTAGTAAGGCATTAAAACCGCTTCCAGAAAAATGGCATGGCTTGCAGGACAAGGAGCTGAGATACAGGCAAAGGTATATTGATTTGATTATAAACCCAAAGATAAAGGAGACATTTGTTCTCAGGGGAAAAATAATAAAGATGATAAAGGAATTTTTGGACAGCAGGGGGTTTATTGAAGTTGATACGCCAATATTGCAGCCGATTTATGGGGGGGCTGCAGCAAGACCATTTACAACTACCCTTAATGATTTAAAGATGAAAATATATCTTAGAATATCAAATGAACTATATCTAAAAAGGCTTCTTGTTGGAGGTTTTGACAAGGTATATGAGTTCGCAAAGGATTTTAGGAATGAGGGGATAGACAGAACGCATAACCCAGAATTTCTGATGGTTGAGATTTATCAGGCATATTCTGACTATAATGACATGATGAAGTTATGCGAAGAGACTATTGAATATACCGCAAAAAAAGTTCTTGGAAAAACAGAGATAGAATACCAGGGAACAAAGATTAATCTTAAGGCACCGTGGCAGAGGATAACAATGTATGACGCAATAAAGAAATATGCCAAGATAGATGTAACAAAAATGAATGAAAAAGAATTAAGAGCCAAGGCAGAGGAATTGAAGATAAAAGATGCATCAAAACTTTCAAGAGGATTATTGATAGCAGAGATATTCAAGGAAACATGCGAGAAGAATCTTGTACAGCCGACTTTTGTTACTGATTTTCCGAAAGAAACCTCTCCCTTGTGCAAGGCTCACAGAAAAAATCCGGATTTGATAGAAAGATTTGAGCCTTATATCAATGGATGGGAGATAGGAAATGCATATTCTGAATTGAATGACCCACAGTTTCAGAAAAAACTATTGGAAGAGCAAGCAAAACTTCTGCGTGCAGGAGACGAGGAGGCAAATCCTTACGATGAGGATTTTGTTAATGCAATTGAACATGGTATGCCCCCCACAGGCGGTTTAGGGATAGGGATAGACAGGATTGTAATGCTTTTTACAAATTCAGAATCAATAAGGGATGTCATCTTATTTCCGTTTATGAAACAGAACATCTGAAAGGATGTTTAAAAAAGGAGGAAAGAAAAATGTGCGGATGCGGATGCAAAACAAAGAAGAAAAAGAAGAAATGAACTGCATTTGTAAGGGAAATGAGAAGGTTTATAAAAGCAGTTTAGGTTAAAGGAATACAAAAAGGTAAAATAAAATGACAGAAGGTTATTGCGTTAAGTGCAAAAAGTCCGTTACAATGAAGGACGAGCAGGATGCAGTCAATGCAAAGGGCATAAAAATGAAAAAAGGGAAATGCCCTGCATGCGGAACAACAGTCTGCAGAATTGTCGGCAATAAATAAATTCGGCTTTTTGTTCGGAATTTGAATGAATAAACTAAACTTTATCTGATGCTATGGTAAAGCTTGTTGTTGTTAGCAATATAAAGAAGGTTGCAAAGAAAATCAACATAGCGAGTGATGTTCCATCTGCCCTGAACAGGAGGATAGAGCAGATAATTAAGGAGGCAGTCCAGAGGGCAAAGGCAAACAGCAGGAAAACGCTCCAAGGCAAGGATATTTAACTTTTTTCTATTAATCTGTTTATATGAAAGAAGAGCAAAAACAGGAATTAATCAAATTTCTTACACTCCATGCATATCCCAAGATTGCAGCGGACATAAAATATATTGATGAAATAAGAGAAACAGCAAATCAAGTCAAAGACAAGGAAGCTCCATACAAGCATCTTCTTGAACAATTCTGTTATAAGGAAAATAATATTGCAGAGTTTGTAAGAGAGAAAAATTCTGAATCAATTTTGCCGCTTCTTGATGGCTTGAATGAATCACAGCTTGAAAAATTAATCTGCAATGGTATAGAGCCCATTGCATATATCATAGCAATAACCCAAGAAAAGTGGGACGAATCAAGAAAAAGGATAGACAGCTTTAAACTCGGCAGAATAGGTTTGGAGATTTTTTCTTGGAAAGATTTTTAAACTTCAGTTTTATTAACCCTTAGGAGAGGTGTTCAGGCATCTCAGCTGTTTCTGAGGAGTTTAGGAGTTAAAAATGCCATTAGAAGAATCTGTAAAAGAGCAAATTAAGGAATGGGCAGGGGAAGATAGGGATAGGGGGTGGTTAATCAAGAATTTAGAAAAAGTTAGTGGTATTTATTGTAATAAACCCGTTATAATTAATGATGGGCAAGGAACAATTATGCAAGAAATAAAGAAAATGAATTTTGATGATAACGGTTTTTTTATTATACAAGGACAAGGATATATGCGGCATATTCATGTTGGGCAGGTATATTTTCATGCAGATTATAGTATGCTGCTGAGGGATTTTTGGTGGCATCTTGACCACAAAGAGATTAATGTGATATTGAAAGAGTTTGTACCGTTTGAGCAATTGGAAAAATACTGCCAGAAGAAGAAATGGCTATTGGAAGAAAATAAAAAATACCTTCTGAACAAATGAATTAATCAGAGATGCTAAAATGACAAAAATAAAAATATCAGATATTGTAGGACAGACAATAGAAGATATAATACCTTGCGATGACTATGCGATAGTTGTCCTGAGCAATGGCAAGGAGTTTGACTTAGGCATAGACCCAAGTGAAATAAAACAGCCAAACAATCCTGAAGCAGTCAGAAAGATACGGGACTTGGAAGACAAGCTATACGATGCAACATACGGTGAAAAAGAAGACAAAAATAAGCAAATAGCATACAAAAAGCAGATTAAGGAACTTATGGACAGTTTGGTTGGTACAAAGCTAAGCTTTGCGGGCAAGCCATGCAGTATAAGGGGAATAGCAGATTACAAGGAATATCAAGTGCTGATAGAACAGGAAAACAGGACAAAAGTAGTCAAGTACTACAATTTAGAGAAGTAAATTTTTAAGAGGTTAAAATGAAAAGTGAAAGAACTACAGTTAAAGGTGAATGTGAATGAAATCATGGTGAATGGTATGTACTGCACCATTAAAAAGAGTTGGCGCTAATATATACTGGCTTCTGTGCAATAAAAAATAAATTAAAAAAACAAAAATAAAAAATTTCCTGTCCTTCTAAAGTTCCTAACAAGAATTCTTAGCTAAAAATCTAAATTGTGTAGATTTTATGATAACTAATACCTTCTGTTATAACCAAAACTTCTTCTGGGCTTCCTGTGCTTCATAAAGCAGTCCCTGCAGTAAACAGGCCTGCCTTCAATCGGCTTAAATGGAACTTCAGCGTCTTTTCCGCACTCCGAGCACTTTATAGGGTGCATCTCTCTCTGCGGCTCTTCCCTTGGCATTTCACTGCTTTCAGCAGTCTCTTCACTTTCCTCGCTGTCAAGAGAGTCTTCATTCTCTTCGTCAAGAGATTCTTCTTCGGCCTCTTCGACTGAAGTTTCTTCCATATCTTTCTTTTTCATTTATAAAATCCTCCAAAAAAGCAAGGAAAAAAGGGTTTTTAAAGTTTAGCAAAATCAAAAAATAAAGAAAAAGGAAAAAATAAAAAGGGAGCTAAAAACCAAAACAGCCTCCTCCATACCTTCTCCCAAACATGTCTGCTCTCGGGTGGATTCTGCCTGTCCTGTACGCAGAAGGGCCAAAGACAGTTGGTATGTGGATTTGTTCCCTGCTATCATCTTCATTCCTGCTGCTATGTCTTTTCTCCTTTGTGAAAAGGTTCAGATAAAGCACAATATTCTTGTAGCTCAGCGCATTGCCTTCAATATCATTCATGCTTATTTCTATATCCTTCCCAAGGCTTACGGGCTCTCTTTCACTGAACTTGCAATTTCTGCTGTCAATGCTGCTCAGGAATCCTCTTACTTCCTTATCGCTCACTTTAGCCTCCCCTTTCCTGACAATTGCATCAACTACATATCCCTCAACCAGCTTGTCAAAATACTTCCCAAAGGTTTCTGCCCTGTCAAATACTTCTGCGATAAATGTCTTCTTTTTTCCGTCAAGCACAGCAACCATTCCTACCTGCCTTTCAAGAGGAGAGAACCTTTTTTTGTATTCCTTTATTTCCTTGTCTTTCTTCTCGTATAGCTCATTCAAATCACTTGTTCTGGAGTTAATACCTGCGCTGTTTAGATAAAAGGAAACTCCATTCCATACATCGTGCTGGGAATGAGCAGAAGCGCATAGGAAAGCCGCTTTTTTGCCTGCGCTGAAGCCATATTTCTTGCCAAAATGCGGTGAAACACCGCATCCCTCTACGTGTGATGGAACTGGCTCTAAGTCGGGCTCTCTTTCTCTGCTATGTCTTGGCTCTTCCTCGCTATAGTGCCATCTTCCCTGCTGGACACATCTTACAGGAATCTTGCCTTTGAATCCTCTTTCGAGATATATATTCCTTACAATCATCCTGTTCTGCATTCCTCCAAGGATGTATTCCCCATTTATCATCAGCACTTCTTTTTCTGTGTCGTTTCTTACGCCGAGTTCAGGCACACTTCCGCTTTCTGTTATCTTTAGTCCATCTTTAAGCGCTTCACTAAGCGTCAGATAGCTTAAGTTACTGTCACTGCCGATTAAAGGTGCAATTGCCAATCCTTTGTAACTCTGTATCTTATCAACAGCAAGACTATCAACGAAATCAACTATGTTTCTCATCGTAGTTTTTGATTACACTTTTCCTAAAAGTTCATTTACCTCCTTTCAATAAAATATTATTTTTTGCTTTGCCTTCCCCTACTGGTTTGAGCTTCTCAAATATTTTAGAGCCCTTAGTATCCTCATATTTCTTGTCATGCAATTCAAACCATGGAAGCCCAAATTGCTGGTATTTCTCATATGTTACGGGCGTTGGTGGCGCATCATATCCTGTAACTTTTCTGAAGTCTTCACTTGAAACCAGATAGATAATATCGCTTGCAGTAGGCTTTTCATTCCAAACTTCCAATCCATGGGGGTCGGGATAAATTTTCTGTTCAATCTCCCCTCCTCTTCCAAGACCCATGCTTCTTACACTTGCAATAAGATTCTTTTTAATCGGCATTGCTTTAGAACCAAGTGAAAAACAATATGAACCAGTGAATCCATCGAATATCGTAGGGAAAGAATCCCATGAGCCACCTATAATATATTCATAAGGTCTTGTAGCATGCACTAATTTCTTGCCATCTTTTGGGTCATATATAATTAACTGGATTCCTCCATTGACTTCTTTGCCTGTGATCTGGCCCTCAACTGTTTCACCAGAACCCATTTCTGCTGCAACAAACTGATATATCTTGTTGTCCTCAGCCTTCCATCCGTCAAGCCAAGGCTGTGGCGGCACTACAAGATAATTCTGCTCTTTTTCAAGTTTAATGTCAAGACTTGATTTTCCCCCGCCTTTTTTACCAAAGGGTTTGCCAGTAACAGCATTTATGTTGCCTGCTCCCATAATTACTGCCTTGGGATTTTCCATATAACCCCTTGCAAAATTAATCCACATTGCCTCTTGCCTGTACATAGGCATAAAATATCCTTCGCTTTTCCATTCCTTTGGAGTTCCATATCTGAAGTCACTTACTTTGAATACAGGAAAAGACCCAAGTCCTGCAGGCAGGCTGTTAATTTTGCCTTGAGGAACTCTGCATGTTCTCTGAAAATTTAATCTTAGACCGCCAATACTTACATATTCATGTTTCAGCTTCCCAATCAAATTTTCTTTATGTGGAATTATTGTCATTTTAGCCTTCTTTATCTAATCAAGGAGAAAAGGAATTTTATATACTTTTTCAATATATTATATATATTTGAATATAATTATATAAAAAGGAAAAATTTATATATCAGAGAGCATTCACTACAATCATGAGAAGAAAATTAGTAAAGCAAGGTTATAATGCATTGACTGTAACGCTGCCCGCAGAATGGCTGAGAAGGTTCAGCCTTAATGCTGGGGATGAGGTTTCTATTGAAGAAAGAAAGGGAAGTCTTGAGGTAACCCCTGAAAAGGAAAAGACTGTAAAAAAAACAGAACTCGACATTTCAGACTTAAATGACACTCTTGTATGGACATATACTATTGCTGCATACAGAAAGGGAAGCGACGAGATTGTGCTGAAGCTCAAGAAAGAGCAGGCGGCATTAATACAGAAAGTGGTTGATGCGCTGCTTGGCTTGGCGATAGTTGAGATGTCCGAGAATTCATGCAGGATAAAGGATATAACAGGCACAACTACTGACGAAAAGGAATTCTCAAATATACTGAGGAGAATATTTTTCTTGTTGGAGGGAACTGCAGAATCAGTTCTTGAGGCAATAAGGAAGGATGACAAGCGTGCACTGAATAATGCAGAATATCAGGATTACAATATCAACAAGTTCTCTAATTTCTGTTTAAGGATACTCGGCAAGAGGTATTTTGAGAATTTTGACACTGCATTGACGCATTACATAATATCAGAGCTTGAAAATCTGGGGGATGAGTATGCACGGCTTGCTATTGATATTTCCTCCTTGAAAGCCAATCTTAAAAAAAGTTTAAGCCCAGAACTAATAAATCTTTTAGAGGATGTAAATTCACTAACCCCCTTATTTGAGAAAATATACTATAAATTTGACAATAAGCTTGTAATGCAGCTGATAGAAAAGAAAAATGTGATAAACAAAAAGATTAGTTCATTGTTCCTGAAAAGCAATTCAATGGAGACAGTATTCCTTTTTCATCTGAGCAAGATTGTCCATTTGATAATAAACTTGGCAGAAAGGCAGATAATGGCTTCGATTTAGCCTTAAAGTCAGGCAGAAACAGCAACGGCTTTCCTGTATTCCCTGTATCTTGCTGTATTGAGGTTCTCTTTGTTTATCTTTTCATCCCTTTTCCTCATTTTATTCTCTATTCTTGAAAGATTTATGTAATCAGAATCACTCGGTTTGGTAAAGAGGGTTGTAACAAGCCCCTTGACTCCATCAACAAAGTCCTCTATTGTCAGCTCGCCTCTTTTCATCTCTGCGCATATATTTCCAGGAAAGAATTTCAGGAAGCTCATGATATACTTGTAGTTCTTAAGTGTTGCCGGGGTGGCAACCATGTGGACATCTTCCTTGCCATTGTTGCCTGAAACATGAAACTCGCTTATCTTTTCTGCAAGATATTCTGTCCAGTCAACATTCTCGACGAGATTCAAATGCCCGACATCCTCGCAGAATGTTACGAATCCCTCTCTGCCCTGCTTGAGAAATTTAAGATTATAAGGCTCGTGAATCAATGCGTAAATAATATTGCTGTTGATTTTGCATTCCCCAAATCCGTTTTCCAACGCTAATTTAATGTTTTTCCTTTTCCAGTTCTGCTCCAAGTATCTCAGAGTTTTTTCAGCAAGAAAGCACGCATCCCTCTTGCCATTCTCTCCAAGTGAGCCAAAGCTTCTTACGCCATTTGCAGTCTTCCATGATTCATAGTATGGAAGATGCAGGGGGATAACGGCGTCTTTGCCTTTGTTATAGCAATCAAGAAATTCAGCCAGATCAAGATATATCCTTGCCTTTTCTGTATTGCCCGATGTTATTGAGAAGATATCGTGCTCTTTTGTCTTTGGGTTAAGCATTATGTCTGTAAGATGGACTTGAACCAGACCATTTCCATTGTTTCTTTTAAGGTATTCCTCAAGAATCCTTGTATTCAATGAAAATTTATCATCATGATAAAGCACAAGATTATCAGAAAGCCTTTCATTGTGAATAAAGCACTTGTCGGGCCTTATTTCAGTAAGGAACTCCCCGCCAAAGCTCATTACCAAATATCTCCATTTCTCGGCGATTATCTCCTCAATCTCGCTCTCGCCTTTCTTGCTTAAAATTCCAGCATATCTTTTCTTTGCGAAATGCCCCGCCTTCCCTTTCAAGGGTTTGCTGACAGGACTGCCAAGCAAAAATTTCTTTTTTCCAGTTTTAATAAGGTAATCATGTTCTGCAGGCTCGGCGCTTCTTAACAGTTTATGGGAAGAAAAGCACGCCTTTACTGATTTTGCACCATAACCCATTTCAGAATCAGCAAAACCTGCGGGCATATCTCTGTCGTAAGCAGCCAGCGAAAGAAAGTTTTGTTCTCCGCCCCTGCCTGCCAGCTTTACCAATCCGCTTACATCCTTGAAAAGCTCGTCTATTCCTTCTTTGTCAATAACAGCCTGGTTTCTTATGACATAAGCCATCTTCTCTATCTTTCTCCCTTAAATCCCTGAAATCTTAGTTAAATCGAATATAAAAGCATAACTGTTTTTCTGTATTTGGCAAGATTTAAAAATTAAGCGCTTTATGAATATAAGAAGGAGTGTATCAAAATCGGAAACAAGGAAAAAGGGGCTGCTGCTGAGCGCGAATTGTATCATCTTTTCTGCGAGGCAGGTTTTAAATGTGTTCGAGTTGCTGGTTCTGGCTTGATGGAAGAAACCTCTTGCGATTTGATTGTCGGCAAGTTCAACAAAAAATATGCGATTGAGGTAAAAAGCTGCAAATCAAAAAAGAGGTATCTTGAGCCAAAGCAGATTGAGGAATTTTTGATATTCTCAGAGATATTCGGGTTAAAGCCGTTTATTGCAGTCAGATTTAATCATGCGGGTTGGTATTTTTTAAAGCCCCAGCAATTAGAAAAAACAGAAAGCGGCCTGGCAATTTCATTAGAAGAAGCAAAGAAGAAGGGAAAAAGATTTTGGGACTTGGCTGAAAAATGAGTTGCAATTTCGTAGCATTTATATATGCCTTTTTATTCACTAAATCAATAAATTTAATCTAAAAAGGAGGTTAATATGAAGACAGCATTGGGCATTATTGCATTGCTTGTAATCTCTACATTTGCAATGGCTTTTGCATTGGCTGACGATTTAGTGACAGTTGAGGATTCGATAGCGACAGAAACTGCCGAAACAACAACAGCAGTGACAGAAGTTGTTGAGCCAGTTGCGACTGATGACACACTTGCTGAAGTTTCAACTGAAACAGAGGCGATTGCACCAACAACGCAAGCCCCTGAAGCGCAGCAGAGGTATCTCGGAGTTGCAAGAGCAACTGTTGGCGAGGGTTTTGTTGTGAAAAGCGACAATACTGAAGCAAAGAGAATCGCTGCAGTTTGGGTTAGCGGCAGATACATTTCTGTTGAGCCTGCAAAACTCAAGAGCTTAAGAGAGCAGTATAAGGGACAGCCAGCTAAACTTGCTGCAGAAATTGCGAAGTTAGCAACAGACAAGGTTGTTGTGAAGGCAGCAGGAAGATTGCGTGTTGGCTTCGGCGCGAATGGGCAGAATTTCAAGCTGTTGAAAAAGGAATTTACAAATACAAGTGTAAGCTTCTATGTGTTTCCTATAAATGAAAATGTTGCCGCATTGAAGGACTCGGCTGATTCAGACATATCTGCAAAATCAGTAGGCACAATGACACTCGATGCGACAAAGTATCCCTCGCTTGTAGTATGGAAGGGAACATTGACATTGACTTCAGGCAATTTTGCTGGAACATGGAGCGTTACAGCAACGAGCCATTCAAAGGTTATAACACATACAAACTTGAGAAAGGCAAAGGCAGTAGTTTCAGCAGTCAAGCAGGGCGCAGCAGGAACAGGCGCAGAGCAAACAGGAGCAAACAGGCCCGCGGTCCAGAAGGCAAAAGAGATAGCAGCACAGAAGCCAAATTTGATAAGCAAGTTGATTTTCTGGAGAAAGGCAGCAAATGCAGCAGGCGCAGCACAATAAAATTTTATTTTTTTGTTTTATTTTTTTATTTATCTTAATCAAAATATTCATTTTTGTATAATCAAATTTATATAATAGCTTTCTTCAGAAGTTTTAATGAGTGCAGGGGAGAGCGGCTTATCGGCAATTGAACTTCTTATAGCCGATGAGATGCCTGTTGAATTTGAAAAAACTCTTTTGAAAGAGGGAATTTCTGTTGCAAATAAGCCCCAAATAACTAAAGAGGAACTTATTTCGGAAATACCAAAGTATCATGGCCTGATTGTGAGAAGCAAGACAAAGGTGACAAAAGAGATTATTGATGCCGCATCGAACCTGAAGGTTATCGGGAGGCCCGGCACTGGCTTGGACAATGTTGATTTAGAAGCCGCAAATATGAAGGGGATTGCAGTATTTAATACTCCTACCTCTAACAAGATTTCTGTAGCAGAACTTGCTATTGGCTATATGATATCATTGTCAAGAAGCATTATTCCCTATGATAATGACACAAAAAATGGCGGGTGGAGCAAGGGAAAGATGCCCGGCAAGAGAGAGCTTTATGGCAAGACTCTTGGAATAATTGGGCTGGGGTATATTGGGGAAGAGGTTGCAAAAAAGGCAGAGGCATTTGGCATGAATGTAATATATCACGACCCTTACAAGAGAGTCGAGAAATACCAGTCAGTCAGTATTGAGAAGCTGTTTGAGGAGGCGGATTTTATTACAGTCCATGTTCCCAGCAAGGAAGACACAAACAGCATGATTAATCATGGCTTGCTCGGGAGAATGAAAAAGAATGCGGCATTTATCAATACGTCGAGGGCAGAGGTTGTTGAAAGAGATGCCTTGGAGAAAATTCTGGAGGAGAGGCAGGATTTGATGGCTGCTGCAGATGTTTTTTATGATGAAAAGGCAGGAGAAAAGGGGCTTGCAAAATTCAAGGAAAGGGTGATTCTTACGCCGCATATTGGCGCTTCAACGCATGATGCGCAGGAAAGAGGGGCGCAGCAGCTTGCAGAGCTTGTTCTAGACTGCTTCAAATCAGGAATACCCAAGTTTGCGGTTAACATGCCGAGAATTGACGAGGGTCATTTTCATTACGGAAAGTTGTCCGAGAGAATTGCATACCTTGGATGCAATCTGCTGAACATGAGGCCAAATAAAGTTGAGATTTCATGCTATGGGGATTTGGAAAAATACACTGATTTTTTGATGAATGTAGCGTTAATTCCGATAGTAAAATACCAATCAGACTTTCAGTCTGTAAATGCGATAAACTCAATCCGCCTTGCAGAAGGCATGAACATGCAGATTATAAAGAGGAAGCCGCACACAGAGGGCTATGGCAATTCAATTACTTTGGACTTGATTGTTGACAGGGAAAACAGCATAAGCATAAGAGGGACAATTGATGACAACAGGGTTAAGATGATGAGGATAGGGGATTACAATGGATTGTCTGTTGTTGCAGAAGGCAAGCCCCTGATGGCTATGTATGACGAGAGTTATGGAATTTTGGAGGCGATAAGCCATGTTCTCGCGAAATACCAGCTAAGCGCGGTGTCAATGAGCTCCGGAGAGGATAAAAAAACAAACAGGGAGATGGCATTCCTTAACCTGAAGACTAACAGCTTGTTAGGAGAGAAGCAGCTTGATGAGATAAAATATGAGTTTAACAAAAGAAGGGGAACCTCAATCAGAGAGAATGCAAGCCTCTATCAGATAAAGCAGCTTGATTTTGACAATCTCTAAAACAATGATTTCATCTTTCTTTGCCTTATTCAGTTAAATATTTATTCTTGATATGCCTTAATTCTAAATGGAAGAAGAAGGAAAAATCAGGGAGGCATCTTATTATAAGGCATTAAGAGACAAGGCAGTGCAGTGCCAGTTATGCCCTCATTTTTGTACTATTGAAGATGGCAAAAGGGGCAAATGTGAAGTCAGAGAGAACAGGAAGGGAATTCTTTACAGCCTTGTTTATGGGAAGGCATGCTCGGCAGACATCGATCCTATAGAAAAAAAGCCGCTTTATCATTTCATGCCTGGGGAAAAAGCAATGAGCATAGCGACTATAGGCTGCAACCTTCACTGCAAGCAGTGCCAGAACTGGCAGATTTCGCAGACAAAGTTTGAGTATTATCCTTATGTAACGCTCTCACCTCAAGAAATCATAGACAGGACAACCGATTCTGAATGCGGGATAATTGCATATACATACACAGAACCGACAGTTTTTTATGAATACATGCTTGACACTGCAAAAATTGCAAAGGAACATGGTTTAAAAAATGTGATTGTGAGCAACGGCTTCATAAACCCAGGGCCATTAAGGGAATTATGCAAGTATATAGACGGCGCGAATATCGACTTGAAATCATTTTCCGACGGGTTTTACAATGAGATTTGTGATGGAAGATTAGAGCCTGTTCTCAGGGCAGTGGAAATACTGCACGAGAATAATGTATGGGTTGAGATAACAAATCTTATTATTCCAACCCTGAATGACAAGGAGGAAGAGACAAAGAAACTCGCTGAATGGGTTAAGGGGCTTGATGCTAACATTCCCCTTCATTTCTCTGCTTTTTATCCGACTTACAAATTGCAGGACATAATGCAAACGCCTGATTCCATATTAAAGAAGGCAAGGAAAATTGCATTAAAGGCAGGATTGAAATATGTTTACACAGGCAATATTGACGATGATGAGGGCAGCACAACATTCTGTCCTAAATGTAAAAAACCTGTAATCAAGAGAAAGGACTTCTTTGTTTTGCAGAACAACCTGAAAAAAGGCGCTTGTTCATGCGGCGGCAAAATTCAGGGCATATGGAGTTAGACGCAACTTTTAAATAATAACACTTTCTATTCTTGTTATGCCAAGAGGGAGAATATTTTTGCTATTTTTAATTATCACTTTAATACTCACAGGCGCAAGCAGGGCAATGCCTGTGATAAATGAGGCAATGCCCAATCCACCCGATAGTTGCAGTGATTGCACTGAATGGGTTGAGATATACAGCAATGAAATTACCAATCTAAACGGTTTTATTTTAGACACAACAGGACAAAGTACAGCACTAAATGGGACTATTGAAGACTTTTTAGTCATCACCAAAAACAAAACTGCTTTCTTGAATTTTTGGGGTGTAAATGCGAGCAAGGTCATTGAATGGAAAGGTATGGGCTTATCAAATAGCGGTGATAATATCCTCTTGTATGCCAACTCAACAATTATTGATAATGTGACATATCCCTCTTTTACCGATTCGAATCAAAGTTGGGCGAAGGGATTGGATGGCGGATGGACAATATGCAATACCCCCACGCCAAATGCACCAAATGCCTGCCCTGCAAACCAGACACCATCACAGAACCCTGGCCTAATAACATTCAGTTACCCTAATCTTGCATTCAATAATGGCACAATATTCAAGGCAAATGTCACATTTGCAAATTTTCCCCCTGCAATGTATGACATAAAGATTGAGATAAAAAACCAGACAGCAAATATTGCAAAAATACTTGATAATAATGGGTGGGTTTCATCATATTATTATCTGGAAAACAAAATCAATACCTCAGAAATGAATGGTTACCAGTTCAGCATGAAAATAGACTCGGATTTTACAGGCAATGCTACAATCCAGCTGAAAATAAGGAACAGCACATCACTGCTTGAGTCCAATACTGACAACATAACAATAGCCCAAGGAGCAGTTGAAACGCAGTCTCCAAGCCCGCAGCAAACAATCAGTTACACTGGTGATGACTCTTCACTATTGATTGCTGATGCTCCTTCAAGAGCATCTTTTGGGGAAACAATAAATGTTGGCATAAATGCATACAGGGGCAATACTGCAAAATATGCAATTTATCTCTATATAAGGAAAGGCGAGAATATACTAAGCGAGAAGGTTTCATTGCACCTTGATGATAAATTCAAGAGTTATTCCTTTGCCGTGCCATTAAAAATAAACCCGAATTGCAATGCTGACTATGATGAGGGGACTTATGATATTGTGCTTGAAGGCATGGATAAGTTAGTATTAAAAGAGATAACATTGAAGGGCAATGCAGAATGCGAATCAGAGGAATTGACAAAAAAGGGCACAGTGAAATACAAGATAGATTTTCCAGATGAGGTTCAGGCAGGCAGCGAGTTTATAGTTTCTGTGAAGATATACAACAACCAGAACAAGAGGCAGCAGTTCAGTGTCTGGAGCTACATTTACAGGGAAAGCAATTGTTATTCATGCGACAATAAAACAAGAGAGGGCAATTCAGAGCAGGCGATAATAGAGAGCGATGAATCAGCAGCGCTCTTTCTGAAGAATACCGCAACAAAGTCAGCCGAGGGCGAATACAAACTGAAGGTAAAGATTCTCAGGGAGGGTTATGAAACATCAAAGGACTTCACATTTGACATCTTTGTCAATGCTGCTGTTCCGGTGCAGATTATACCCCAAGAGAATAATGCAAATGCCGAAAGTATTTTAAATAAGGAGCAATTTTTGAATGAATCCCAGAGCAAGATAACAGGCAAGGTTGTTTACAAAGCAGGCAAAAAATCCCCAATCACAACACTGCTTTTATTCCTGCTTTTATGTGTGCTGCTCCTGCTTTATTTTGTGGCAAGAAGACAGCACAGATATGCGAAAGGGGCAGACGACTTTGATGAAACTGAAAAGGAAACAGATGATTTTGATGACAATGAAGAAACTGAAGAGATAGAAGAGCAGGAAGATTTGAGTGATGAAGAGGACAAATCTGAAGATACTGCTGAAACGAGTGAAGAATCGGGCAAAGGTGATGAGGCAGAGCGTTCCTATACAAAAGAGATAGGCGAAGAACCAAGCGAGAATTTAAAAGAGGAAAGCAATGAATTATACAAGGAAGATAAAGAGGATGAAAATTCATTTTAGTCCAAAATAAGATGGAATTTGAAAAAAAGGTAAAGGCAATGCTTATAATAGAGATACTTGGGAAGCCCGCAGATTATGTTGAGCAGACACTGCATGGATTAATTGACAAGCTTGGAACTGAAAAGAATGTTGAAATATTAAGCAAGAAGTTTTATGAGCCGAAGCCGGCAGAAACCCTTTTTGTGGCATTCTCCGAGGTTGAGATAGCAGTCCCTTCATTTTTCAGGCTTCTTGAGATATGCTTTTTATACATGCCCTCTTCCATCGAGGTTACAGAACCTTCGGATTTGAGATTTAATCTGAGCGATGCAAATCTGCTTGTCAATGGGCTTACAACAAGGCTTCATCAGTATGATGCAGTAGCCAAGAAGATAACATTTGAGAATAATATACTGAAAAACCAGCTGCAGCAGCTTACATCAAATGCTGTTTCCTTGCAGCAGCAGACTCCAAAAAAGATTAACAAAAAAGCAAAGGCAAATCCGAAAAGCAGGGCAAAATCCAAGCATAAGAATAAGAAATAAGATGTGCTATCGCATAGTCGGGACTTTTATGAAAAATTATTGACGCAAAAATCATAAAAATCTTTCCCTTTAGATTTTTAGGAGACAGAAAACAAATTTTAATTGTTTTCTGTATTATTAAAAGTCCCGCAAATTAGACCATTTAAAAATAAGAAAACTTTATATAATACTCGCTCTTTTTACTAAAATGGCGGAGATTACAGAAAAAGATGTGCGCGAATTGACCGAGGAGGTTAAGGAAATTGACAAGGAGCTTGAAGAGCTTCTTTCAAAGCAGAAGGCAAAGGTAAAGGTTTTTGGCGTTGGCGGTGGAGGGGGAAATACATTAAGCAGGATGCGTGAGATTGGGATAAAGGGCGCAAACTTCATCGCGATTAATACAGATGCGCAGGACTTATTATACACTAATTCTGACGCAAAAATACTGATAGGCAAGGAATTAACAATGGGATTGGGCGCGGGAAGCAATCCCCGTGTTGGAGAGGAGGCGGCAAAGGAATCAGAGCATGAGATAAAGCAGAAGCTGGCAGGAGCAGATATGGTTTTTATCACATGCGGGTTAGGGGGAGGAACAGGAACAGGCGCTGCCCCAGTTGTTGCCGAGCTCGCAAAAAAGCAGGGAGCATTGACAATAGCAATTGTTACATTACCTTTTAGCATTGAAGGGCAGAAGAGATGGGAGAATGCATTGATTGGATTGGAGAAGCTTGAAGGATGCGTCGATACATTAATACTTATTCCTAATGACAAGCTGCTTGAGCTTGCGCCTGAATTGCCGTTGCATACTGCATTCAAGGTTGCCGATGAGATACTGACAAATGCCGTGAAGGGAATGACTGAACTGATAACCAAGCCTGGGTTGGTAAATCTTGATTTTGCAGATGTAAAGACAATAATGGTTGGTGGTGGTGTTGCATTGATAGGGATGGGCGAGTCAGATTCAAATAACAGGGCGGTTGAGGCGGTTGAAAAGGCAGTTGAAAACCCGCTGCTTGATGTTGATGTGACAGGAGCAACAGGGGCATTGGTGAATATAATAGGCGGGCCTGACTTGAGTTTGGACGAAGCCCGCAAGATACTTGAGGCAGTTAACCAAAGATTAAACCCAGAGGCAAGATTAATATGGGGCGCCCAGTTAAGCGATGACATGGAAAAATCAGTAAGAGTTATGCTTGTTGTCACAGGCGTAAGAAGCCCGCAGATAATAGGGCAGGGTGAAACCACTCACGATAAAAAGCAGAAGGAAATTTCAGATGAGCTTGGCATAGAGTTCATTGAATGAAGCCAGATAAAACAAAAACACCAAAGGTTTAAAAATAAAATTTTCTTGAAAAAACTGAGAATAAAAACATGAAAATATTAAGCTCAATCCAGAGTTTTGTCCTTCAGTGCTCAAGGGTATGGAGGATAATGAGAAAACCCAGTAAGGAGGAATTCAGAAGCATCTCAAAGGTATCTGCCATAGGCCTCCTCGTAATTGGGCTTATAGGATTTTTGGTTGCGATTGTTGTTAATATCCTGTTATAATTATCTTATTGTGATTATCATAATTATTGTTATAATCAATCTATCTTTATCATTCGTCTTTTTTCTTTTTCGAAAGGATTAAATAAAGAAATCTGTTTATGAAGATATGAAAAAAGAGGTTAGAAAAGAGAGAATTCTATTATTGTTGTTAGTTCTAATATCCTCTTCTGTTGTTAGTATAGGTGTTGCGTCAATGACAAACTCTAGCCATGCAAATACTGATGAATTTACGCAGAAATGTGGCATAGGGTGTGTTTTAGCATATCTTAACTGTCCTGGCTTAGATACTAAAGCAGTTGCTTTGAGTATTGATAATGTCACACAATTAGACCTTAATCAACAAATAAGTTGTCCTAGTTGTGTGCGATATAGCCCTCTTGGGTATAAGATTGGTTGTTTACAAATAGATAGTTGTGTAAAAAATCTTCCTCTTGGACCAAGAACAAGTTATCAGCCCTTTGACTCCAAATACTCTATTTGTTCTGGAAATTACGTAACCGATAGGCCAGATGATATAGGTGCAAAGTGTGGGTATGAATGGACGGCGGGGTGTTCAATATATGGGATAAGAGAAAAATTAGGAACTGTCGTTCCAGTATATATAGACCCAGCAATCTATTTAGAATTTATGAAGGGAAGAGAAAGGCTAAGAATAATAGCAGAACCAACAAATAAAGAGAATATAAGCTCTATAATCAGATCTGTCTCTTCTTCTAACATCAAGGTTATAGAAAATGATTTATATATTTTGGCTGAAGTAAATCAAGAGGGATTAGTTGAATTAGCTAAAAACAGAGGGGTATATGGTATTTATCTATCCGAAGAAAGGGGCTTTTTTGATAAGCTTCTTAGATTTAAAAGAGAGATTATGATAATCTTAGAGGTCTTATTGTTTTTACTAATTTTTGGATATTTTATATCAAAGATAGACAAAAAAAGATTAATAAGATTTTTTACTAGTAAAAAACTAAAAAATAAAATAAATAATGCAAATAATAAAAAAGAGGTAATCCCAAAATTAGAACTTTTGTTTTTAATATTGGCTCTGTTATTTCTTATTTATACCTGTCTAACAGTAAAACTTGATTATTTCACAGTTATTGTGCAAGATAGGCAAAATCAAAGTGCTTGTTCTCATACTTGGTGGACTTACGGTGAGGTTAGCTGTATTAGGGCTATAGATGAAGATTGGGGTAGTTCTGCTACACAACGAGGCAGTACTTGTTCTTATATATTAGAGAATTTTACTAAACCATCTAATATTCGAGTTGCTAAATTTCATGCCGCTGTAAAATTTGTAGATAATACGCCCGGTCTTACTTTTTACGCTTGGGATTATACTTCGAAACAATGGGGTATTTTGCGTCACTATCCGAATGGCACGGAAGAAAAAGGAGGATACAAAAACGGCACATTTGATATCCCTGCAGAATCTCTTAAAGGGGGGGTTGTCCAAATAAAAACAGAAATCTGTGGTTATGAGAATAGTGAGTATTTTGAGGGAGAAATGTGGTGGTACAAAAGCAAAGGAAAATTATTTATGGTTTTGTTAGCTAGTTTATTATTTTTTTGGGTTTTAAGGTCTTTCCTCTTAAAAACAGACAGACAAAAAGTAAAAAGAATAATAAAACAGAGATTAATTCAAACGGAATTTAAAAATAAAATTAAAAGACTAATAAAAAACCTTTGTATTATCACTTTAGTCATGATCTTTCTTTTTATTTTCTTACCATCTATGACTCAGATAAAGAACGACTTGAATAAATGCACTCAAGATTCTAACTGCTCAATAAAAAAAGAATGCATTAATAAGTTGTGCATCAAAATTAATGTAAATATGAGTCTAAAGGAGAACTTTAATTATTCTAGCTGTTTAGAAACAGAAAAGGAAAGATTTTCTTGTGAGCATCAAGGATTAATACTAGACTTTAATCAAGCTATGACTCCTAGAAAAGTTGAAAAATTTTTGAATTCAACAAAAATTAATCTTCTTGGATACGAGCACAGTTACTCTGGGTCATATCTAATAGGGCTTAATAGCAGCAAGGAGGTAGAAGATGCCTGCAAACTCGCATCTTATGACATAGTAAGCAATATTTGGCCAAATTGTATTCTGCATATAATAGATGGTTGGTATGGAAGTGCTTGTATGAATGCGCGATTAGGAATAAATCAAGATTCTTCTTGTTATAATAATCTAAAAAAGGAAGTTAAGATAACTATATCTAGAGGAGCGGAGGACTTTGTGCCCGTAGGGATACAAGTGGTAGTTTCTGGTAACGGCACTTCAAAGAGTTTTAAGATTAAGGATACCCTAACAAACCCCCTAATCAAAATGGATGCCTCTTCAAAATATAATACTACTCTTGAGCTTCCTAATGTGAATGAAGCAAGAGCCTATAGGATTAAAACCGAATTACAAAAAGTCACAGAAGTTGCAGTTGCACCAATAGTAAAAATTGGCAACACCGAAAAAACTTGTGATGTCTCCGCCAGACTATCTGATATACGCCCTTGTTAACATCAGTTCTTCACCCCCACCCCTAACAGCAAAAGCCAACATTTATAAACAGACAAATTTTCTATTATTATCTAAAAATTCTTTTAAAGATGATTTTTGTTTTGAAAGTCACGACGAATAAGGAAGACCAGGCACTGGACATTGTAGCAGAGCGTGCGGCAAAAAAGCAGCTTAATGTTTACAGCATCTCAAGACCTCATGGCTTGAGGGGTTATGTTCTTATAGAGGCGGCAGATTATGAGTCAGCGCAGGAAGCATGTTTTAACCAGCCGTATATGAAGGGAGTTATTCCAAAGGATATAGGCTATGACGAGGTGAAGAACCTTATTGAGCCTGTTGTTGCCACAATGAACATCGAGAAAGGCGATATTGTTGAAATCATTGCAGAGCCGTTCAAAAAGGAAAAGGCAAAGGTAATCCGTGTTGACAAGGGAAAAGAGGAAGCGGTTGTTGAATTATTGGGAGCTGCAGTCCCGATTCCAATAACAGTCAAAATTGATAATATAAAAGTCATAAGAAGGGAAAAAGGGGAAGGGGAATCTGAATTGGAAGTGTAAATGAAAGAATATATAAATCAGTTTTCTTTGGGTAGTTTATAGGATAAAAAATGGTGAAATTATACAGCATTGGCGGTTATAATGAAGTTGGAAAAAATATGACTGCCCTTGACTTGGGTGAGGATGCTCTTCTCTTTGATTGCGGTTTATATCTACCAGCAATAGTTGAACTGCAGGAGCAGAACAGGATACTGAATGAAAAAAAATTGAGGAACATAGGCGCAGTGCCTGATGACCTAATTCTTGACAATATTGGATTAAGAAGCAAGGTAAGGGCGATAATGGCATCTCATGCGCATCTTGACCATATTGGCGCAATTCCATATCTTGCGGGAAGATACAATGCAGAAATCCTTGCAACACCATTCTCAATTGAGGTTTTAAACAATATCCTGAGGAATGAGGATGCAAAATTGAAGAATCCCATAAAGCCAGTGCAGCCAAATTCATCATACACTATAAACGGAAAAAAACAATACAAGGTTGATTTTATCAATGTGACACATTCAACAATCCAGACAGCGCTTATTGCAGTCCACACAGAAAAGGGGGTTATTCTCTATGCAAATGATTTCAAGTTTGACAATAACCCAATTGTGGGAAAAAAGCCGAATTATGAAAAATTGAGGGAGATTGCAAAAGAGGGCGTATTGGCATTGGTTGTTGATTCACTTTATTCGGGGGAGGAAAGGAAAACACCAAGCGAGAAGATTGCAAGAGGGCTGCTTGAGGACGTTCTGCTCACGACAAGCAACGAGAATGCGTGCATTATTGTAACCACATTTTCTTCGCATATTGCGAGATTAAAAAGCATCGTTGATTTCGGCAAGCAGCTTGACAGGAAAATACTTTTCATAGGAAGAAGTTTGCACAAGTATGTATCATCCGCATCCAAACTGAAACTTGCGCCGTTCGCAAAAGATGTTTTGATACTTACATACAAGAATCAGATTGAGTCAGCATTGAGGAAGGTTTCAAAGAACCGCGAGAAGTATATGATTGTATGCACAGGGCATCAGGGCGAGCCGGGAAGCGTTCTTGACAGGCTTTCGAGGAATATGCTGCCGTTTAATTTCATGCCCCAAGACCATGTTATATTCAGCAGCAAGACAATTCCCACTCCTATAAATCTTGCAGTAAAGCAGCAGCTTGAAAAGAGATTAAAGGAAAAGGGAGTGAGGATATTTGATTCAGTTCATGTATCAGGTCATGCGGCAAGAGAGGACTTGAGAGATTTTATCAACATGCTGCAACCCCAACATATAATTCCTGCCCATGGTGACTTGCAGAAATTAACCTCAATGACTGAATTGGCGACAGAACTTGGCTATAGGTTAGGAAAAGACTGCCATATAATGCAGAATGGGCAGAAATTATCAATAGGCAATTAAAATAGCAATTCAAAAAAGATGGCTGACGAAGCAGACGCGAGTGTTTATGGAGGGCTGAAAAATGCCCTCGAGAGAGGTGAGGATATTGAGCATGCAATGAAGAGTATGCTTGCAGCAGGTTACGATAAATTCGAGGTTGAAGAGGCGGCAAAACGCCTTCTTAAATATATAAGCGATGCGCAAATCCCTCAAGGACAGGCGCCAAAACCAGCAGAAGCCAAGGAGAAGAAGTCTAAAAAGGAAGAATTGCTTGCGCAATCAACAACACCCTCCCCCACCCAACAAACACCCAGTGCTCCAGAATCGCCTGCGCCTTTAAAGACACCCTCGCCAAAGCCGCTTCCAGAGATAAAAGCACCAAAAAAGAAGATTGGCAAAAAAATTCTTATAATACTAGCAATACTTTTGCTTGCCGCTATGCAGGGATGGTTCATATATTTTTTAATCAAAAAATTCCTTTAGTTTGCAATACACTAAACAGAGAAACGGGGTTTTTGTCAAGTGTTCTTGACATAAAAAAGTTTATATAACCTCTTATCATTCAATTATAAAATGAGGGTGACTAAAATTCTGGGAAAGAGTTTCGAATTGTGGATTGCCAATCCTATTATAATGCTTCCATTTATCCTTCAGATTGGATTATACTTGCTTCTTGTGATACCATTCACGCTGTTGCTTCTTTATCCAAATTGGGGTAGTTTGGCTGTATCAAATGTTGAGACGATTGCGAATGAGGTTGTTGTGAAGGTGATTGAATCACAGACAGCATTGCTATGGTTTGTGATACTTGCTATTGTCGTTATATTTATCTCTGCCTTTTTGCTCTCTGGAGCAGTAGGCATCGCGAATGAAATATGCAATGGAAGAAAAGCAAGTTTCGAGGATATTATTGAGTATGGAAAAAAATTCTGGTTCTCTTATCTTGCGACAAGCTTCATTGTCGGCGGGATAATACTCTTTGCATTATTAATTGGCGGTGCGCTTGTGCTTGTTATATCAATGTTTGGAATCAGCGAGGTTATTGTGGACATCCTTGTTATAGTCCTTGCAATATTCCTCGTGCTTTTTGCAGTTGCGCTTATTCCCGCAACAAATCTTGTCATAATTGAGGATATAAGCCCCATAGAGGCAATAAAACTGAACTTTAAGTTCAGCAAAAAGAATTATGTGCCAATACTCGGATTGATTTGTTTGCTTGTTCTTATAAATGCATTTACAAACTTTGTGCCTTATGCTGGCGAGCTGATTGGTTTCCTCATAGTGAATCCTATACAGACAATTGCAATAGTCCTTTTGATAATTGACAGGATGCCTGCTTTGAAGCACAGCTTAAAGCAGAAAAATAAGAAATAATTCTATATAAAATGCAGATTTATGAGCCGGCAGAAGACTCCCTTCTTCTCGCGCAATGCATTAAAAAGATTTCATCAAGGATAATAAAGAGGAATCCTAATTCAGTTGCATTAGATATGGGCTCTGGCTCTGGGATACAGGCAGAAACGTTGGTAAAATCAGGATTTATCAAAAAAAATATCCTGGCATCAGACATATCAAAAGAAGCAGTATATAAGTTAAGAAAAAAGGGATTTAAATCAGTCAATTCTGATTTATTCGCAAAAATCAAGGGCAAGTTTGATATTATACTATTTAATCCGCCTTACCTTCCATATAATAAATATGACAACAATAACGATACCTGCGGGGGGAAGAAGGGTTATGAAACAGCCTTGAAATTTTTAAGGCATCTTAAAAGCCATCTCAATAAAAAAGGAATTGCATTATTGCTAATAAGCTCTTTGACAAATCCAGATGTAATAAGAAAAGAAATAAGGAAACAAAACCTGAAATTCAGGCAGATTGCATCACAAAATCTTTTTTTTGAAAAAATCCTTGTCCTTGAGATCAAAAAAATCCTCAAGGATTTTTAGGATGCTCAGAAATGCAAAAACATTTCTGACATAAAAAACCAAGAAGATTATAAAGATTTATTAGTCAGGGCATCAAGTTCTTTTCCCATTTTTTTGTAATCAATATAATTGAAACCGAATAAACCACCAATCAAAGACACAGCCGCTACGAACCCACCTAATACAGAGTAGCCCATTTTTCTTTCTTTCTTTTTGTATAACTTGATTTCTGGTGTGTTTTCCATTTTCTTTAAATCAGTTTTAACTAATTCAATTGCTTTCTCAAGAGATTGGGCTTTTTTTATGCTTTCGGGAAATAACTCATTTAAGTATGGGATAAGTTTTTCTGTTTGATAAGAGATTTTATAATGAGCTAACTTCTCTTCGAGCATATATAGCGTTGCACCAGCATTTTCATATTCTTTGAACGATAGAGTTTGTGGGCGTGAGGTATTTAGTAATGGGCTTAGCATAAAAATACCTGCTAGAACTGCTCCGCCTAAGCATCCTGTCGCTACTATTCTTCCTCTTTTTGCGTATTTTGCCTCAATTGCTTCTTTCTTAACATTACTCTCTTCTACTTCAACCATCTTAACCTCTAAGTCCTCAGAAATAGCTGAGGTGCCTTATTAATCTCAATATATTTATTGTTGATTTATATATCTCTCTGCCTCTTGTTTACGTTCATTTACAACATCTCTTGCGTAATTTTGGAATCTAAATATCGGTTTTGCTGTCCTTATTATTGCTTGGGCGAGAACTATTGGTTCTAGGAGATTCTCTTTAAAGCCATCTTCACCAATCTCTCCACCTATGAACACTGCTTTTTTGATTGAGGGATATTTGTGCTTGTCAGAAGATACATGCTCTGGTATGTCTATAGGGTCATACCAAGAACTGAAGTGGCAACCATGCAACCAATATCCGTCTTCATGTTTTTGGAACTTAAAAGTAATGGAGGGAGAGAATTCTTTATTCTCTGTAATAATGCTTTTCAATATCTTCCTATCCTTAATAGAGTAATCTTCTAATCTATCAATTCTGTTGTCTGATAATTTTGTTTTTAATGGGGCAAACAAGATGTTTTCAAATAAGTATAGCTCTTCTTTGTTTTTAGTATTTTTATTGCCAAAAATTTGAAGGCGTGTTAATGGATTACTATCTGATACTGACTTGCCTTCTTTTATTGTCTTAAGAAAAGGTTCAATGAGCCTTGCATCCCCCTCATATACATCATCCAACGCAGTATAGATATGGAATGGACATGCAAAACGGTAGTCTTCATCTCTCATTGTTATCCCAAAATAATTAGTAAATGCCTCTATAATCTCTACTGTTCTTTCAAGTGTTTGTTCAAGATTTTTTATATCAGTTTTTGAACATGTTTCTACCATTTTCAAAATCCCTCAGAATCCAACTGAGGTGCTACTCACCTCTCTTATTTTTTAATTATACCTTATTCTTTATAAATTTAACTAATATTCTTACTTTTTATTATATTTTAGATAAATTTTTATATCAGCCAAACGCGGGATATATGGCTAAGGAGAGAAAATGAGGTTCGCGCATATAGCAGACTGCCATTTGGGGGCATGGAGAGAGCCAAAACTGCAGCAGCTCAACCTTGAGGTTTTTCGCAGGGCAATTGGGATATGCATAAGCAAGAAGGTTGAATTTGTTCTTATTGCAGGTGACTTGTTTGATATAGCAATGCCTCCAATAGAGATTCTTGAGGAGACATTTGCGCAGTTCCGCAACTTGAAGGAAGCTGGAATAAATTGTTACATAATTGCAGGAAGCCATGATTTTTCTATAAGCGGCAAGACATTCCTTAATGTCCTTGAAAAAGCGGGATTCTGCACCAATATCGCAAGATTCACGGAAAATGAGGATAATACACTGCTCGAGTTCTTCATTGAAGAGGACTTGCTTCTTGCTGGCTTGCCCGGAAAAAAGGCAGGGCTTGAAAGAAACATGTTTAGGAATCTTGTTATGGATGACTTGAGAAAGCATAGCGATAAGATAAGGATTTTTATGATGCACACCACAATAACAGAAGTCAAGCCAAAGGAGCTTGAGGCAGTTGAGACAATTGACGGGGTTTATCTTCCAGACGGCTTTGACTATTATGCTGCGGGGCATTTGCATAAGGTGAAGGAGAAGATAATAGACAAGCGGCATGTCATTTATCCTGGGCCATTGTTCCCGAATAATTTTGGCGAGCTTGAAGAATTGAAGGCAGGCAATTTTTGTATTGTTGAGATAGACAAAAATAACAGATTTCCGCAAGTGGAAAGGATAGAGATAAAGCTGAAGGATGTTCTTACAATTGAGATTGATGTCACGAATGAGGACGCTGAAACAGCGACGCAGCTTGTTGTAAAGGAGATAGCAAATAACCAGATAGCAGACAAGATTGTCCTGCTCAAGATAAGGGGCAAGCTCAACGGCAAAACATCTGACATAAAATTTGATGCGATAAACTCGCAGCTTGCGGATGCGTATGCCTATCTGCGCAGCACCTCAGACCTTTCAAGTTCAGAGCTTGAGATTGAAGTAAAGACAAAAAGCGATAACATTGACGAGATTGAGCAGGAGGTTATAAGGAGGTATGAGATGCAGCAGGATGACGGGTTCTCTGGATTTATGCTGAATATCATAAAGTCGCTTGATATGGAAAAGCGCGAGGGCGAGACATCAATGGCATTTGAATCAAGGGTTAATGAGGAGGCAATGAGAATACTTGACATAAAGGAGATAATTGGAAAATGAGGATAAAAAGAGTTTGGCTGAAGAACATACGCTCTTATGAAGAAGGTGAAATAAATTTGCCTGAGGGAAGTGTCCTGCTTTCAGGAGACATTGGCGCAGGAAAGACAACAGTCCTTCTCGCTCTTGAATTTGCGTTATTCGGCTTGCAAAGAGGGGTGTTGAGCGGTGCTGGGCTGTTAAGAAATGGAAAGGACAACGGAACAATAAGGGTATGCCTTGAAATGGGCGGAAAGGAAATTGAGGTAGAAAGAACACTAAAGAGAACAAAGGATTCAGTTGCACAGGATTCAGGATTCCTTACAATTGACAACGAAAAGAAAGAGCTCTCTGCAACTGAACTTAAAAATTCAATATTGCAGTTCTTAAACTATCCGCCAGAGTTTCTTACAAAGACAGATGTCCTTTACCGCTATACAGTTTACACGCCCCAAGAGTCAATGCGCGAGATTCTCACTGAAAAATCAGACATAAGGGTTGATACATTAAGAAGGGTTTTCGGGATAGACAAATACAAGGCATTGATAAATAACATAGGAATATTCGCCGCGAGGTTAAGGGAATCAATAAAAAGCAAGGAAGGGCAGATATTAGGACTAGAGGCAAAAAGGAATTCTTTGGCTGATGCTGAGAAAAATATTTCTGAATTTTCATCGCAATTGTCTGAAATAAAAAAAGAGCATGAGAGTGCATTGCAGGATTTGAGGAATGAAAAGGAAAAGCTGCTTCTTATGGAGAAGGAGATTAGCGAACTGAACAGGATGAGGACAGAAATCGCAAGAAAAAAATCAGAGTTTGAGACGACAACAGAACAGCTTCTCGAGAGCATTGAGCGCGCAAAAATTCTTGATTTGCAGATTATTGAAATGAAGGAATCGCTTAAGGGTGTTACTGCCGAAACAATAGAAAGCGTTGAGTCCGCATTAACCCAGCAGCAGCACGAGATTAACAGGCTGCAGGATATGTATACAAAGCTTGAGAAAAAGATAAGCGAGTTAAAGGCGAAGAGGAATGAGAAAGAGGAGATTGCAAGAGGTATAACAAGCCTTAATGTATGCCCCGTATGCAGGCAGCAGGTAACCCAGGCACATAAGCACGATTTTGTCCTGAAAAACGAGGCAGAATCAGCGTCAATTGAGGCAGAGCTGAAAAAATACACTGCAATGTGTGATGAAACCTCTATAAAACTTGAGGAATCAAAAAATAATCTCAAGTCAATACAGAACAAGGAAAAGGAAATAGGACTGCTCAAGATAAATTTGCGAAGATTGGAGGAAAAGGAGCTTGAGAACAAAAGAACAACTGAAAACAAGGAGAGATTCCAATCAAGGCACGAGAACCTTAAAAAAGAAATTAGCGAACTTGAAAATAAGATTACCTCGATGTCTGAAATAGAAGCTAATTACAAAAAAGCCAAAAATTCGCTTGAGTCTGTCCAGGAGCAGGAAAGGAGGATTGCGATAAAAAAGGCAAAGACAGAGAAGGACATAGAGAATTTTGAGATGCTTGCAAAAAACCTGAAGGACGAAATAGCGAATATGGAAAGGACAAAGGAAAATCTTCTCTATTTGAGCAGGATGAAAAACTGGCTGCAGGACAAGTTTATTCCCGTCATAAACACAATAGAGCAGGAGGTAATGGCAAAGGTTCATTTTGATTTCTCGCAATTATTCAGGAAGTGGTTCGCGATGCTTGTTTCGGGCTTGTCTGTAAGACTGGACGAGAGTTTTACCCCGATAATCGAGGGAAACGGATATGAGATTGATTATGGCTTCCTTTCAGGAGGCGAAAGGACTGCAGCGGCTCTTGCTTACAGGCTTGCGTTAAACCAGGTTATAAACAGCTTAATCAGCAGGATAAAGACAAAGGACATAATAATACTTGACGAGCCTACAGATGGCTTCAGTTCAGAGCAGCTTGACAAGATGAGGGATGTGCTGCGCGAATTAAAGGCGAAACAGATAATACTTGTAAGCCACGAGGCAGAGATAGAGAGTTTTGTTGACAGCATAATAAGGTTCAACAAGAATGAGGGAAAAACGCTTGTGGCTAAGGGAGTTTAGAAATGGGAGAAATATATATTGATATAACAACCTTTAACAAAAGGATAGCAGAGTGCATTCACAGGAGATACAATGGGGTTCTTGATTCAGGAAAATGTGATTATGGAAAAGACGATACAGAAAGGGGTGTCTCTTACTATTTCAATAACATCAAAATGACTCTGCAGGGCATAGAGAATCTCGCAAGGGAGATTGACTTTTATGTAGATAATGTTAGCATGGAGCACAACGAGAATCTGCTTGAAAAGTTCGGGGGCTATGTTATCCAAAATCACAACACAGGCAGAATAATCAGGATAAACAGGAGCTTCCTTGAGGAAAAAGTAGTTTTGGAACTGCAAAAGTCCTAAAGCTTATGAAACAAAAGATTTATAAAGGATTTTGGTTTTAAAGTTTAAAGAGCTTATTCTCAATTGAAAAATGGCTGATGACATTCAGAAGGATGCAAGAAAGACAGGAACTGCTACAGTCGGGATTGTATGCAAGGATGGGATTATACTTGCGGCAGAGAAGCGCGCTGTTCTTGGCGAGAGTTATTTTATAGCGAGCAAGAAGATGAAGAAGATATTCAAGATATCTGATGATATTGTTGTTACTACCGCTGGCTTGGTTTCAGACATCCAGATGATGCTCAAGATTGTCAAGGCGCAGTTAAGATTAAAGGAATTGAGGACAAAATCATCAACTACTGTCAAGGAAGCAGCAAACCTCTTTGGCTCTATTGCCTACCAGAACATAAGGCAGTTTTCAACCATTCCTGGAATAGTCCATTTCCTTATTGGCGGGAGAGACGCGAATGGCTTTGGGTTGTATGAGGTTGCATTTGACGGAACAGTTTCAGAGCATGATGATTACATAACCTCTGGCTCTTATGGTTCTATAATGGCTTATGGGATACTTGAGAATGAATGGAACCAAAACATTACAGTAAGTCAGGGCGCTGAGCTTGCATTAAAGGTATTGAGGACAGCGATAAAGAGGGATGCGGGCACAGGCGACGGAATAGATTTAGTCGTAATAGACAAGAATGGCTTGGAAGAAAGAGAGGAAAAAGTTTTAGCTAAATAAAACAATCAAACATTCTCAAGCAATTTTGTAAATTCTGAAAAATGCAAGATACAACAAAGAGTATCCTAAGAATCTGATTTTTATATTAAAAATGGCAGACATAATAAGCAGCATATTGAAGGAATTGCCTGATGTAATAGGAAATGCGTCATTTGAAGGGGCAAATATCGTCCTTTATACAAATGACAAGGAATTCTTTCTTGATTCAGAGGAAAAAATCAAGGCGATTGTCAACAGGATAAAGAAGAGGGTTGAACTGAGGGCAGATGAGTCAGCCCTTCTTGACAAGGAAAAGACAGAGAAATTTATCCGCGAGATTGTGCCAGCAGAGGCAGAGATAACAGACATAATATTTGATATGCAGAGAAGCATAGTGATAATTGAGGCGAAGAAGCCTGGAATGGCGATAGGCAAGGGTGGCGAGATACTAAGGGAAATAAGAAAAAAGACATTCTGGCTTCCCCAAATACAGAGAAGCCCTGCAATAAGAAGCCAGATTACAGAGAACATAAGGAATGTTCTTTACCTTAACAACAATTACAGGAAAAAATTTCTTAATTCTATAGGAAAAAATATCTATAAGGAATGGAATCCCGAGAAGATTGACGAGTGGGTTAGGATTACATTTTTGGGAAGCGGCAGGCAGGTTGGGAGAAGTTGCCTGTTATTAAGCACGCCTGAATCAAAGATAATCCTTGACTGCGGCATAGATGTTGCAGCGCAAAAGAACCAGGATAAATTCCCTTATCTTGATGTAAGCGAATGTGACATAAAAGAGATTGACGCAATATTATTATCTCACGCACATCTTGACCATTCTGGGATGGTTCCTTGGCTGTATAAGATGGGTTATAGAGGACCGTGCTATATGACATTGCCTACGAGAGACATTTCATCATTGCTTGCGCTTGATTATATCGGCGTTGCATACAAGAAGGCAGTGCAGCCATTATTCTCTACTGATGACATAAAAGAAATGGTGAAGCACAGCATCTGCCTTGAGTATAATGAGGTTACTGACATCACTCCAGATGTAAGATTGACATTTTACAATGCAGGGCATGCATTAGGCAGTGCAATGATTCATCTGAATATCGGGAATGGCTTGCATAACATGCTTTACTCTGCTGACATGAAATTTGGCAAGACAAGATTATTAGAGCCAGCAGAAACATTATTCCCAAGATTAGAATCAGTTATAATTGAATCAACTTATGGAAGCAAGAATGACATCCTTCCCCCAAGAAAGGATGCAGAGGACATGCTGATAAACGCAATAAAGAAAACAATTGAGAGAAAGGGCAAGGTTCTTATTCCTGAACTCGGGTTGGGAAGAAGCCAGGAGACAATGCTTATAATTGAGCAGGCAATTAACTCCGGCGTTCTGCCGAATATTCCTGTTTATATTGACGGGATGATATGGGACATAACTGCAATTCATACTGCATATCCAAATTTCTTGAGCAATGTTGTTAAAGCACAAATATTCGCAGACAATAACCCATTTTCTTCAGAGATATTCGAGAGGGTTGGCTCAACACAGGAAAGACAGCAGGTTTTTGAAGGCGGACCCTGTGTTGTTCTTGCAACATCAGGCATGCTTGTGGGAGGGGCATCAGTTGAGTATTTCAAGGAATTTGCGGGCTCAAAAAATAATAACATAATATTTGTCTGTTACCAGGGAATAGGAAGCTTAGGACGCCAAGTTCAAGAAGGAATAAAGGAAGTGAAGTATCAGGTTGAAAACCACGAGGAAATCGCAAAAGTGAATATGGAAGTTACAACAATTGACGGACTGACTGCCCATTCAGGAAGAAACCAGCTGCTTGCATTTATCAATAATCTCCAGCCAGCGCCCAAAAGGGTGATAATAAATCACGGCGAGCAGTCAAAATGCCTTGACTTGGCATCTTCATTATATCAGCTTCATAGGGTTGAAACCTCTGCCCCGAGAAATCTTGAAACGATAAGATTAAAGTAACATCGAAAGAAAGCAAAAAAGAATAGAGAAAAAGACTGCTTCTTATAGCAATTTTATGAGGAAGGAGACTCTATAGGGTTTTTGTAGAGTTTAAGTTTCTAAAAAATCATAAATCTCTTTTTGTTTGTGGCTATTGAGAGAAACATGCTTTTCTCCAGTGGATATTTTCATAGTTATAAATCCTCTTTCGATTAGTTCCTTCATAGCTCCTTTAGCTTCTTTACTCCCTCGTAGATTATCTGGCAAAGATTTTTGTAAATTTTTAATTTCTGTGTGTCTGCCACCCCAAATATTCAGATTAAGCAATTTTCTAAGAAATCGTTTCATAATAGCATCTTTTAAATCCATGACAGATTATAAAACTCAGGCTATTAAAACCTTTCTGATTTAAATGGAACAATAGCGTTCCAAAATAGAAACATTTATAAATACATATCTTTTATGATAAGCATGGAAACTTTATTTAGAAAAGTATTTGGAGATACTCCGAAAGTAAGGGTATTGGAGTTCCTTTTGGAAGGAAGGGAACTAGATTACAGCATAAGCGACATTGCAGAAGGTGCAGAGATAGGAAGAACTACCTTATTCAGGATTTGGAATGACTTAATAAAAGCCAAGATTATAATACCAACAAGGCAAATAGGAAATGCCAAGTTATACAAGCTAGACTTAGAAAATAATTTTGTGGGAAAGTTGGTTGAGATTTTTGATGCAATAATTATGCCTAAAAAGAAGGTTGTTGCACATCAAGTTGCTTAGCAAAATTTTCTAACAAACCTCTTAACAACTCCTAACACCCCTTAAATGAGCTCTTAATAAAACCTATTTGTTTTGAATTTTCTCGACGGGGTTTTTGTTGCTGGCTTAGTTTTGCTAAAAAGGGGCTCTTAACACCCTCTTAATAAAGGCATTAGAGCAAGCTTTAAAAACTCAATACCCTTGTATTAGAATAAGGTATTATTAGCTTAAATTAAGGTCAAGAAGAAACATCAAGGCTCAAGATTTCTTGAAGCAGTCAAGTAGAAGTAAAGGCATACATAGAAAATTCTTGCATAACTTTTATAAGTTTATCGAATTTGTACTGTATTAGAGAGAACAATACAAAAAGACGTGGGGAAATGAGTAATAATTTAGAATCTATTAGTGATGAGGAGATTATTGCTATTTATTCTTCCACCTATCCTTTGCCATTGGATATGAAAAGTATGAAGAAGCTTGTAAAAAAAGACCCCGAATTGTACAAGGAGATGGAAAAAAGAAGATTGTTTGTAAACTTGAGGTATATAGTGCCTCCCCAGATATTGAAGGAATATGAAAAAATCCAAGAACAAGACAAAGAAAGAGAGGCAGAAGGAAGAGACAGCATAATCAAGAAGTATGATTTAACTCTTGATAAATTTAGCAAGATTATGATTGAACGCACAACAGAAGCAAAAATCAGAACAGAACAGGAATTGAAAAAAGATAAGATAGTTAAACTCGTGAAGGAGATGGCAGAAAAAACGTTTGATGGTATCCATAATCTAGAGGAGTATAAAACATTATACACATTCCAGCTTGTTCCTTTAAAAAGAATAATAGACAATGGGGAGATAGACTTGAATGAATTAAGCAAAACTGCCAAATCTCTAAAGGAATTAGATAACAAAAAAAATTATGAAGTCATAGAGAAATTTAAGAGTTATATGGCTAGGGTTTACAACGAAACAAAAAGATTGCCCAATGAAGCTTAAGAGCAGCCAAGCAGAAATAGGAATTATTCTAATCAATATTATATTTCTTTAAACATAAATATATTTAAAGTTGTAGTAACTCTAAAGTCAAGAAATCCTATTGGATTTCTGGATGATCAGAAATTAGCAAATTTCTGACATTAAATTAAAAGGGGACTAAAGAAGGCAGAAAAGAGGAAATGAGAAGATTTTTGTTTTTGGCATTAATACTTATAGCAGTATCGATTTTACTTTTAATTCCTTTCACAAACCCCTTTGTAATCAAGGAGAATAATATTATCCCCGAAAATGCCGAGAGGGTTAATTTAAGCCAGATTGATATTGAACAGGACAGGATTGTAATAAGCATAAGCAATCCATCAATAAGCAGATATGCAAACACGAGCAGCATGATTCCTGTAATAACAGAGAATACAAAAGGCATAAACATTGTGCCGAAATCGTCAGCAGAAATAAAAGTAGGGGATATAATAACATATGAAAAAGATAATATTCTTATTGTCCATAGGGTTATAGAAATTGGTACTGACGAGAAAGGGTGGTATGCCATAGCAAAAGGAGACAGCACAGAACAAACAGATGGAAAAATAAGATTCAGTCAGATAAAATCAATCCTCATAGGAATTCTATATTAAACATATTTAATTTCAATAATTTTTATCCAATTAGAACTCCAATAACCCATCCAATAATGCATGCTGGTGTTAAGAAAAGCATTGCAGGATAAAACTTGCCCTTCTTTGCGAGGAGGAAAAGCAATGCCAACGCAAGTGTTGATATAAGAGATATTAGCAATGCAGGCATAATCCCATATGCCCTTAATAATACGCCCGCAAAAATCAGGGGGAATGAGACATCTCCTCCTCCAAGCATAGCGAGATTGACTTTTATCCTTAATTTTTTCAGTTTCCTTATCCTTTCAGTTTGGCTTAATTTTGCGTGCTTTAGCCTTTCTATCCTCGCCCTGTCTTTCTTTGCAACATAAGGAATAAAGAATCCAGTAAAAACCTTGAGCTGCTGAATCTGGTATTTTGCCATCTTCTGCATGAATTTTGCGTGCCATACAGCATATACATCATATATTGCTATAATTAATAGCAATGCAATGGTAGTCCATACATTTAGTATTGGCACAAAAACTGCTGCTATGCCCGGGTACACAAGCAGTTCTGTGATATTGTGAACCCATATGTTCCTTTGGAATACCTTATAAAATGCTAGAGGAAGCGCAACAACCAACGCAAGCATCTGGACAGGGCCCTGCAAAAATCTTGAAATAAATGCATTAATCGTTATCCCTATTGAAAGCACAACAACCGAAAAAAACCATATCCTTAACAGGATGTTTATCTTGAACCTTCTTATAATTAAGATAAGGGCAGTTGCTAAAAATATAGAGAATATTATTGAAATGAACGAAACTTCTGGCTTCATTTCGGGCGGCTGCATTCCATATGGCAGTTGAGGAGTTACATTAACTGCTTCCTGTTGCCCTGTTGTTTGGTTAACTGCTATTTCTGTTCTTGGGGAGTATGCATTGATTACTGCAAGCCCCAAAAGCTGCGTTACCAAAAACATCCCAAGAAGGAATATCGTTACATTCAATGCGTGCTTCACCTTTTTTAACTCCTTCTTCTGTCGAGGGAAAAAAGCTTTATAAACCTTCTTAGCCGATTTTCAACCAAAAGGTTTATAAATAGTTGTTACCCTTAAATAATAACAAAATTAGGGCAGACAAGGGCTAAGGGAGACATATTAAAATGGAAAAAACAAAAATAAAATTGATACCAGAACTAACACAAATAAAGGGATATGTTGATATGTTTGATAATTTGTATTTCACAGATTCTGCTGTTATGCTTTATGTTGAAGATGGCAAAGGGAGCGTAGAAAACCTTATTGTAGGAAACAAGAAAGGAAGCGTCCTTGAAGCAGACAAACTGAGAGAGGATTTCTTTTTGCATAGAAATATAGAAGTTGAGGCAAACAGAGTGCGACTAAAGGATAATTGTAAAATAAGAAACAGGATTTTTGGTGATACCATTAAGATAAATGGAGAAATAAAAGTAGATTCAAAGCCAAAATATAGCTTTTGCTCATTTGAAAAACAGGGAGGGTATTTTCCAGGTTTCAGGATTGCAAGACTGGAGGAGATAAAATGATAATAAAACCAGAACTTTTAAGGAAGATAAGGCATTATTTCGGATTGAATATTTATGAAGCCAAAGTATGGACTGCATTGCTTTCAAAGGGAGTTGCGAGTGCAGGAGAGATAGCAGAGATATCTGATGTTCCGAGAAGCAGGACATATGATGTTCTTGAGTCGCTTGCAAAACAGGGCTTTGTTATAGAGAAGCTTGACAAGCCGCTTAAGTATATAGCAGTTCATCCCTCTTCTGTCATTGAGAGATTAAAAAATAACGCCTCAGTTGAAGTGGATGAAAAAATGAAGGCATTGAACGGCTTAAAGGACACAACTGAATATACTGAACTGGAGATTTTGTACAAGCAGGGCATTGAGCCGATAAATATACCTGAATTAAGCGGGGCAGTAAAGGGCAGGGGCAATTTTGATGCCCAGATAAGGGATATGATAGGAAAGGCGAAGGAGCATGTTGTGCTTGTTACAACAGTAAATGCATTAAGAAAGGAAAGCAAGTTCTTGAAGCCGTTATTTGACAAGCTGCAGGGGAAGGGCGTTGACATAAAGGTTGCAGTGAATGCAAAGCCCGAAGATATAGAAAGTCTGGCAGAATACAGGAAGTTAATCAGGCCGACAAACCTGAATGCAAGGTTATGCATTGTGGACAGCAAGCAGACATTATTTGCATTAAGTGACAAGCACGAGGAGGAAACAGGAGTATGGATTAACTCACCCTTCTTTACATCTGCATTGAAGCAGTTGTTTGATAATTCTGTTAAATAAAAAATAAAAAGAAAAATGGCGTTAGAATTATTCCCAGGCAGTTTGGAAGAATATGAAAGACTAAAGGGTTGCAAATACGAAATTGTAGACACGGGAAAGTTAGAGAAATTTATAGCTTCTAATGATTTAGATGCTTATAATCTTGAGAAAAAAGATAATGTAACCGCTCTTATAAGATATTTTCTTGATACTGGGGACCATATTAAAGTGGGTTATGGCATTCCTGTCAGAAAAAAGAAGTAAATAAAAAATGGCAACAAGAAGATTACAAAAGGCATTTGGAATTGGTGCGTTAGTTTTAACATTAGGGCTTACAGGTTGTGAAAGGGGAATTACAACTACAAACAAACAAGAGCCGAGAACAACAAAGATAAAGGTAAGTGACTATGGTGTGGTATATAATAGGGCTATAGTATATAATGGCATGAATAATGAAAAAACATTTTCGATTTCCTTTTTGTCTAGGGAAGCAGTAAATACTTATTACCCTTCAGATTCAAAAGAAATTGAGTTTTGTGATGAAAAATTCAAGGTTATAGAAGTAACACCAGAGCATATAATTTTAGGTTACTTGGGCGAATCAACCAAAAAATAGGATGGAAAATGAGCATAACAGACAAATTGCACGAGAATACCGAAACTTCAAGATTTTTTCAGAAAATAGCAATTACCGGAGCTGCTATTGGACTATCTGCAACTATTCTTGCAACATTTAACCTGCCTCATTTCTCAAGAGACACAATTACAGCCAGAGTAGAGGATAAGGAAGTCAAGAGATACAGCAACAAGGATAAATACCTCATTTTTACAGATAAAGGCGTTTTTGAAAATACTGACTCATGGATAGAATTGAAATTTAATTCTTCTGATTTATACGGAAAGCTTGAAAAGGGAAAAACCTATGATTTCAGGGTTTATGGATGGAGAATACCCCTCTTGTCAAAATACAGGAATATTGTAAGGGCAAGGGAAGCCAAATAAAATCCATTTCAAAAGAGTAAAATGAAATTAGAGATAGAAATAAAGAATCTTGAAGAAATCATCGCGAAATTTAAAGAAGCCATTCCAAGATTTGATGTGGGGCATTTTTCCTGCGGCGGTCCACTTGCAGATAAGCGAAAAGTGCCTGCAACTATTACGACTAATAAGAATGATGGCACGAGAAATGTTGCTTGCCCTAGTTATATTGAACTTTTGATATACCAACCAGAGATGTCTAAAGAGGCATCTCACATGTATAATATATGCTGCGAGCCGAAAGACAAGCCAAAAGATATACATTTACTAACTAAAGAGGACTTAGAAAAGTACTCACAGATGCCAAAATGCATTTATGCTCAGAAGCACGAGGATAAAATATCAGCATAATAATGAAAATGGTTGATTATAAGTCCCTTTATTATTTTCTCAAGAAGTCAAGATGTTCTTTAAAGTCCTTTAATCTTAATGCAGAAGAAAGAAACTTCCTGAAAGAATTTGAACAAGAAGCGACTGACTATGCAAAAGCCCCACATGGAGAAGACGAGATTAAGGAATTCTATAAAAAGATTTGTGATAAAAAGTATAAGTCCGCAAAAGAGCTTCTTGAGGGCGCAAGATGCCTTCTTAACCAAGTGTCAGATGAAATATGTCATCATCCCCACTTGAGGGATAATTCATTAAGATTAATAAAAATGATAACCCGTCTTATTAAAAAACGCCAAGATTCCAAAGAAAGCGGGGCACATTCCTTGGCGGAAAACCTTCACTTCCAGCAGTCAGTGAGGGGCGATTTCACCTCATTTCTTTAATTTTTTCAAAAGGTTTTTAAAACTCTTTGCCCTCAATAATGGCTATGGAAGGTATTGAGGAAATTATAAAGTCATTAAGCCCAACTGAAAGAAAAATCCTGCCTTTTCTCTCGTGCAGGAATGTTGATGAACTGATGGAAAAGTCAAAGGAGGACAGGACTGTTGTATTGAGGGCTCTGGAATTTCTTGCAAACAAGGGCATAGTGAAACTGAACTATGCTACAAGAAAGGATGTTATTTTAGGCACTAATGGAATGCTTTACATCAAGCAGGGGCTGCCTGAAAGGAGGTTATTGAATATTCTTGCAGAAAAAATCTCATTAAGCCTGGAAGATGCAAAAAAAACAGGATTAAGCGAGAATGAATTAAAGGCTGCAATTGGCGTATTGAAAAGAAAGGCGCTTGCCTCTTTGGAAAACGGAAAATTAATCCTTCAGGCAAAAAAAGACGAGATAAGCAAAAAGATGCTTGAAGAACACTTTCTTGAGTCACTTCCACTTCCATTAGAGAAATTAAGCCCAGAGCAAAAATATTCACTTGAACAGTTGAAGAACCGCAAGGATATAATAATGATTGAGGAAATAAAAGACATAAATTTTGAGGTTACAGAGACAGGCAAGAGAGTTATGAAGGAGGATTTCAGCAAATTGAGTTATATTGAGCAATTGACTCCTGAAATGCTAAAAAAGACATCTTGGAAGGGAAAGCAGTTCAGAAAATATGATATTGTGAGCCCTGTGCCGAGAATTTTTGGTGGCAAGAGACAGCCGTATCTTTCCTTTTTGCAGGAAGTAAGGGAAAAACTTGTTGTTCTTGGATTTGAGGAGATGACGGGCAGTTTGGTTGAGAGTGAATTCTGGAATTATGATGCATTATTCCAACCGCAATTCCATGTTGCGAGGGAATGGACATCAACATATTATATCACGAATAAATTAAATGTTGAGATTGACAAAAAAATAATTGAAAGGGTGAGGCAGCAGCACGAAAAATCCTGGCATTACAAGTGGCAGTTGCAGAATGCTTTAAGATTGATATTGCGCCCCCAGGGAACAGTTTTAAGCGCAAGGCAATTGCCCAAGGCAAAAATTCCAGGCAAGTATTTTGCTATAACAAGATGCTACCGCCCAGATGTTATTGACGCAAAGCATCTTTCAGAATTTAATCAGGTTGAGGGCATAATCGTTCAGGAAAACCTGACATTAAGAAATTTATTTTATGTTCTAAAACTATTCGCAGAGGAGATTGGCAATATAAAAGAAATAAAATTTGTGCCGCATTATTTTCCATTCACTGAACCTTCTGTTGAATTGCACGCAAAGCATCCCAAGTTCGGCTGGATTGAATTAGGTGGAGCAGGGATTTTTAGAAGGGAAGTTACAATGCCATTGTTGGGAAAAGATATTACTGTATTGGCGTGGGGGCTCGGTATAGACAGGTTAGCAATGTATAAACTTGGAATAGAGGACATAAGACAGTTGTTCAGTTATGATATTGACTTTTTGCGGGGCTCAAAATGACAAAAACAATAATAGACACTCTACAATATTCAATGAGGCATAAAATCAAAGGAAAAGAATTTTTCAATCTTGAAATCACATTAAAAAAAGATTTCCCTTTAGATTCAATAGATGATGACGACTTATGGGAAATAAACGATTATCTGGGGGATTTTATTGTTACAGATTTTGGGTATCTAATTCCTGGAAGCAACAACAACTTGGGCTACAAAAGATTTGCTGAAATTAGGGATAATAATTTTTTGAGTCGCCACATAATTCACTTTGAAAATGGGGAAATGGACACAATTATTGAAGTGCCATTCTTAGGCAAAAAGTTAATGCAATTAGCATATAGCAGAGATAAAATCAAAGAGAGGAGGTATCAGCCAGTTGGACTGGCGTTAGCTTAAAATGCCTGTCATTGAGGTTTCAAAAAGGGACTTGTGCGCATTAATTGGAAAGAATCTTAACACTAACGAATTATCAGAACTATTAAGTTTTGCAAAGGCAACTCTTGAATCAGAATCTGGAGATATTCTTAAAATTGAGGCGGGCGATATCAACAGGCCTGATTTATGGAGCAGTGAGGGAATCGCAAGAGTAATAAGGGGGCAGTTAGGCAAAGAAACTGGCTTGCCAAAATACACTGTATCAAAATCATCTTACACATTAAAGGTAGAAAGCAAGGTTATGAAGGCAAGGCCTTTGGTTGTCTGCGCAGTTGTGAAAAACCTGAAGCTTAATGAGCCATCAATAAACCAGATTATACAATTGCAAGAAAAGCTCTGCGAGAATTTCGGGTTAAAAAGAAAGGAAGCTGCTTTAGGAATTTATGATTTTGACAGGATAAAGTGGCCGATAAGATACACGGCATTCAAGCCAAATGAACTGAAATTTGTCCCTCTTGACATGAATGTGCAATTAACATTGAATGAGATACTTCAAAAGCATGAAAAGGGCAGGCAATATGCTCATCTTCTTGCGAACTGCAAGGAGTATCCTATTCTGATTGATTCTGCAAATGAGGTTTTGAGCATGCCTCCAATAATAAACTCGAATCTCACAGGAAAGGTTACAGAGAAAACAAAAAATGTTTTTGTTGAGGTTACTGGCTTCAGCTATCAGTTTATTGTTCCTGTATTAAATATTATGGTGTCTGCATTGGCTGAAAGAGGGGGGAAAATTGAGCAGGTTTTAATTCATACCAATAACAAGATTATAACGCCCGAGTTATCACCAAAGTCATTTTCGGTAGGCATAGATTACTGCAACAAGATTATAGGGCTTGAACTTAATGCGAAGCAGATATGCGAGTTATTGAAGAGGGCAAGATTTGATGCGAAGCAGGAAGGAAACAGGATATTGTGCAGTTATCTTCCTTACAGGCAGGACATTATGGATGGGAGGGATATAATTGAGGACATAGCAATTTCATATGGCTATAATAAACTTGCTCCTGAAGAGGCGAGGATTGCTACAATAGGAAAGCCAGCAGAATTAGTGCAATTAAAACAGAGAATAACTGAAATGCTTGTCGGATTGAATATGCAGGAGATTGCAACATTCACATTGACGAGCAAGAATAATCTCTCAAATAGGATGCATCTTGAAAATGGGGATGCAATAGAGATTTCAAACCCTATATCTAAAAATTACTCTTGCGTAAGAAATTCCCTTATTCCCTCTGTGCTTGAATTCTTGAGCCAGAACACAAAAAAGGAATTCCCGCAAAGAATATTTGAGATTGGCGAATGCTATGACTTGAAGAAGGAAAAGACAAAGGACAAGCTCATTATTGCGATAACGCATTCAAGGGTTAATTTTACTGAAATGAAGCAGATTCTTGACTATCTCATGAAAAGTCTCAATGTAAAGCACAGCATAAAAGAAGTGCAGCACCAGAGCTTTATTGAGGGAAGGGCAGGAAGCATAATCATAAACAACGCCAAAGCAGGAGTTATAGGAGAAATTCATCCTAAAGTTATCTCCTCTTGGAATCTCGAGATGCCTGTTTCTGTACTGGAATTTGACTTTGATGTTTTGCATTAAGTTTATAAACAAGCAGATACAATAAAATCAAGAGGTGATAGCTTACCTCAGCTTGTTCTAGAGGTTTTTGAGAAATGGTAGAATTAATAAATAGACGATTAGAAAAAGAACATACAAGAGAAAGACAAAAAGGATTATCAGATATATTAGATAAAACTCTCTTAAGAAAATCATATCCCATTCCCTCAGATAAGGATCATTATTTATTATCTACTATAGCTCCAACACTGGATGTGCTGGAAATAATTGATGGTACAGGAGTGGTGACTATAGATGTTAAAGAGAATGCTTACCTAGATACAGCAAAAAGACTTGGAAATCTGATTGAGAAGGATTATGCAAAAAAGTATGGAAAAAGAGTACGAATAAGATATACCGACTAAACATAACAGATAAATACTTCAGCTGTTTTTGAGGATTGGAGAGTAAGATGGGAGGAAGTGGAGGAGCATTTGGTGGAGTCCTATTAGATAAATCTCTAAAGGAGTTTGCAGAAACAAGAGAGATTGAAATAGATACAAATAGAAGCATCTATCTAGATGGGGGCAAACCGCATGATTTTGTTGAGGTTTACAAGGTAGAACCATTCAAAGATATCTCAGACTTCTTTAATTATACTGATAAAGTAAAATCTAATGCGGAAGGGTTGGCATATCAAACTGAGGGCATATCAATTGATATTCTTGATTTAAATAAATCCATAAATGATTCTGATATTAAAACATACCTTAAATTGCACCGTAAGAGTATCCACCCTCACAGAGAGCTAACTATCCAGCTCTGCTCTTTTGGGGAAATAAAAACTTTCTATTCTATCAAGGATTTGAAAGGATTGGATAGGAAAAAAATGATAGAAAGTGTAAATAAAATGTCCTTAGAGAGCAAATTGATACTTGGAATAGATAATTTGAAGAAATAAGCTCCTAACCGAAATAATTCCTTTCCTTTTTCTCTGAAGAGGCGTGCCATGCCTTGCTTATTACCTCTCCAAGTTCCTTCATTTCAGGATGCATGCTTTGCCATTGCTTTGAGGCATACTTTATAAACTCTGCCTCTGCCTTCTCGTTATAATCCATGTCCAATGAAATCGCCTTTATCTCAAACTCGCACAGCTTTTGGTATATCTCCTCTATAAGCTTCTTGTCAGAAGGCGTTAAGTTTTTCAGTATCGCAAACATAAAGAATGGCGCATTAGTAGGGTTCAATACAAGTTCAAGAAATCTTAAAAATGCAACCGCCTTTTCTGTTATTGCCTTTCTTATCTCTCTTAATAGCATATCTGTCTCGTGGTCTGCTACCCTCTCAATCTCAAATTCCTCGTTAAGCTGCTGGAATGTCGGAAGTTTGTGTTTTTCCTTCTCTTTTTCATAATTCTTTTTCAGTGTGCTCAAGCCGAATTCAAGTTTTCTTTCCTTTGCCATCTTTTGTTTATCCTATCTACAAATTCAATCTTTTAAACCTTTTTGTTGTGTCAGAAATGCTTGCTCTCTTTTGCATTTCTGAGCATCCTAACAGAGGAGATTTCTAATTTCCTATGCCCTGAAAATCATAAAATTTTCATGGAATTCCAACAGGAATTTTTTGATAAAATCCTTTTATCAGCTTTGCCCAATTAGATATACTCACAATTGTTAGTCAAAGCCTCAGATGGGACTTGAACCCACGCTCCCGGCCTTACCAAGGCCGTGCTTTACCAACTAAGCTACTGAGGCATTTGTTAAAGAAATAGATATTTGTTTTATAAACCTTTCCCGCTATTTTGCCTGCGGAATCCACTTCATCTTTGCGGCAGACAGCGTTATGTCCTTAACATTTCCTATAACCATTCCCATCCATTTAAAGTATGTCTTGCCGAATTCAGAAATGCCCTTCATTGTCTTGAAATCTGTCTGTTGCTCGTGTATTATGAAAACAGCTGCTGCTATCATTAGGATTATGATTATTAGCATTATTCTCATATCCAAGGGTAGCTTCTGCCCTTTATATTTTTTTCGCAATATCCTTTAATAATAAGCTTTTTATATCTCAAATTCAAGATTAGAGCATAGCCCTGTAGTCTAGCGGTCAAGGATAACTGGCTCTGGAGGCCTTCTTTACCGAGGTAAAGAACCCCTGGGAAGAAAAGAGCTAAAGAACCCAGTTGACACAGGTCCGAATCCTGTCGGGGCTATTTATTTTTTAGCAAAATGGCAGGGGAGAGAAAAAGCACTATTTCCAAGTATATTCCACTAGACAAATCTTGGATGATGCGTCTTGGAGTCCTGGATATAATAAACGACGACGATGACATAACAGAATTTCTTCGCGAACAAAGGATTTTGAGCGAGGATTTGCAGGCGCTTTACAGATGTGCTAATGCGTGGAAATCTGATGAGCCTCTTGATGTTGGAGAGTCAGCCACATTATACAGATTTTTGAAATTTGCCTCGTGGAAACTCAACAAAGACAGGAAATTTATTTTGAGAGGAACATTAAAAGAAAGGAAGATATGCAATAATCCAGAAATTATTAAATGGCCTCTTGAAAAACTTCTTGCTTTGGATAACGGGACTTCGCAATGGGCAAGTGCCTCTGTCTTGTTAGGCAATGAAGATTGTGTCAAAAATCCCCCCTACAAGCTGCAATTAACATATGAGGCAGTTTATCACTGGAAGGAGAGAAGAAGTGCAGGATTATGCTGGCTTCCCAGAGAAGATGAAACAATATACAAGCAGGCAACTGCTTATATCGAACTGCTAAAGAAAGGAAGAACAAGTTTCATTCCAGAACATTCAGAGGATTACTGCTTTGCAAGGGCATTTAATCTTATAACAAAAGAAGAGGCGAAGCAGAAATGGCCTAGCTTATGCGGGCACGAAAGCAATCGCATTAAGCATATGGAAGATGTCATTAGGACAGCAGATAGAAGAGACATTATAGATTCAAAAGACCACAGGGCTATTCAGGCAATATTTATGAGGCAAAAATCAAGGCACGAGCCAGTTTATATAAAGGACAGGAATGCCGTAAACAAGAGCTGGCCCCAGTTCTGGGATTTTATTATTTATTGCGAAAGGTTTTATTAAATATCATTAAGCTTGGAATTAGTTATTTAATCTTCCTTCATACTTAATCGTGGCAATGTCTTTATTGACTAGTGCCACCTCATGTGACCCATGAAAACAGTCCATATAATCTCCAAAAAGATTGACAGCATACTCATTATCCCCTCTTTTCTGCAAATAAAGATTTAATTTGGCATCTTTTATATTCGGTATTAGTATCTTGTCTCGTAAAATCTCCTTGCCGACTGACTCTTCCAATCCCTTGAGATAACCTTCCACTTGCGGCAATTGGAGTATCCTGTTAACAGAATCAGTGATATTTGCCAAGCACCAATAGCCTGTTTTGCCGTCATTCTGGTCTTTGTAAAATATGAAGCTTTTAAATGGTATTTTTTCTCCTGAAGAATTCTTAAGTTTTTCAGCAAGCTCAGAGGAAGTAAATTCCTTTAATCTCTTGATATCCTCTGGGTTATCCTCATAGAAATCACCAAAGTTAGAGCCTATCAAATCAGGAAACTTAGTCCTGTTAAACTGCACAACAAGAACTCTTGGGAAGTCCAATATTCCCTCTAGCTCATGTTCACAGGTGGGGCATCTCTCCGGCATCTCTATTAGCTTCGTAATCTTAGTTAAATATTTTTATATCCTAAATCAGCATCATCATAACATATCGCAATTGGATAAATACATCACGAAAAAACATTTAAGAATATATAGTCTCTTTAAGGTATTATGAGACGGCTATTTTCCATATCTGAAATTATGAGCAAACAGGAGCTGCAGAACAAATTATCAAAAGAGATTATTGAAGGCAAGATTTTTGTTTATCCTACTGACACTGTCTACGGGATTGGGTGCAACGCATTAATCCCAGATGCAGTTGAAAAAATAAGAGAGATTAAAGGCAGAGACAACAAGCCATTCTCAGTTATTGCACCTTCTGAGGAATGGGTTCTTAATCATTTCAATACAAATTTAGAATTCATCAGCCAATACCTTCCAGGCAAATACACATTGATCCTTGAAAAGAAGGATAGCTCTTATCTCCAGCATCTCTCTGCTGAAAAAACAATAGGAATAAGAATTCCTAAGCATCCTTTCACAGAAGTAATAAAAAGGGCAGGAGCGCCATTTATAACAACTTCGGCAAATATTTCAGGAAAGCCTCCTGCTTCAGAAATAAGGGATATTCCCCAGACAATTCTAAACAGGGTGGATTTGGTGATAGACGGAGGCAAGCTCGACGGAACACCCTCAACTCTTATATTTCCCGATGGCACCAGAAAGGAGAGATAGCACAAGATTTTTAACCCTGTTTTTTGTTAATCTTTCGAGCTCCCGTCGTATAGCGGCCAAGTATGCGGGCCTCTCGACTACAGTTCTTTCTTAGAAAGAAAGAGCTCTAGGAAGTAGAAAGAACTACAATAGGAGAACGCCTGCGACACGGGTTCGAGTCCCGTCGGGAGCATACGTTCTTCTTTAACAAATTTTAACATTCAAAAACTTTAATACCCTGCTTTTCCTTCTTTGCCTATGTCATGGCTTGACTTTTTCAGAACCAAAAGAGAAACAAGGAAACTAAAATTCCAGAATCTTAACTTAGAGGTTGATGCAGAGATTCAAGATGCCAAGAGGAGAATCAAGAGCATAAAAGAGCAGATAAGGCAAAGAATCGTGCAGTTGAATACAGAACTTGAGGAGCATATAAAAATGCTTAAGAGCATAGACTTGAGAGAAAGGAAGGATTATGAAAGAATAAAGTTTATTGTCACTGAAAATCTTAAGGCGTATATCTTCCATCTCCAGAACCTTAGGGAAGAGCTTGGAAATCTTAATCCCTCTGATAGCGATTACCTTGAAAAGATAAATATCATTTCTGAGAATTTCAAAAAAAGGTCAATAAACAGCTTTCAGAAAGCCACGATTCTGATTGGGAAGGAATTAGAGGATGTTGTTAATTCAATAAAAAATTTCGCTAAGGATGTAGACAGGATAATATCTGAAGACCAGGAGGCATTTGAAACAGAAAAGAGAACAGATATTCTGAAAAATCTTTTATTGGAGTTTAAGAATGAAGAAGATAATGAGGCCCAAATTGAAAATTCCATTAAGAGTCTTGAGCAAAATCTGAAAGATCTTGAAGAGCAGAAGGGAAGAACAGAACGAAGCCTTGAAGATTCAAAGAAAAGCCCTGAATACTCGGAATTCATTGAAGGAAGGGAAGAATTAAAGAATGAAAGAGAGAAAGTGCAAAGAGAAATCTTTAGCATAAAGGAGGAGATTGATATTAAGGCAATGTTGAAACAATTCCATCACGACAGGAAAAAGAGCATAATCCTAAACAAATATGCCGAAGATTTCAATGCTGCTTTGGAGAATGACGAGGACCTTAACATTACCACTATTATACGAGAAGCAAAACCTGAATTCAATACAGGCAGATTAAAGGAATTAAGGCTTAAATCAATTGAACTGAAAAAATGGCAGGAAAAACCAATAGAGACACAAGTCAAGAAAATGGAAAATGCCATTAAAAAACTAGATGTTGAAATTTCAGAGATGCAGAGCAGTATAATTGACGAAAGAAAGAAGGAAGAAAGACTTGAGAAAAAGACTGATGAAATGAAGGAAGAAATAAAAAAACAGGCAAGAATAGTATGGGAGAATATAGAGATATACGAGTGAAGAAGCGAAATGAATTTTTAATAACCTCCCATAGAAAAATTCTATTCCATCGCAATTATTATCGCGCCTATTGTTATCAGTGATATTCCAAGCGTATTCCTCAATGTAAATTTTTCTCCAAGAAACAGCGTTGCAAGTATCAGCACAAATAGAACACTTAACCTGTCTATTGAAGCAACTTTTGAGGCATCCCCATAAGTCAATGCCATAAAGTAAAAAAGCCATGATAATGCGCCCGCAATCCCGCTTAATATTATAAAAGTCATTGCATTTGGATTCGCAAAAATTGGACTAACATTCTTAAGTTTCCCCTGTATTAATATGACTGATATAAGAAATACAGCCATTATTACTGCCCTTATTGTAGTTGCAGTATTTGGGTCAACACCCTTTAATCCTATCTTGCCAAAGACAGCAACAAGAGCGGCAGTCACCGCAGACAACAGCGAAAATATCAGCCATGCATATCCCATAAGTTAAATACCCTCTTTTGATTTATAAATTTTCTTTTTTCCATTTCTACTTAAACAGGATAGAGGCATAACCAACTGCAGTATTATAGTCTCCACTTATATCACCTGAAGTATAATACTTAAGCAACTCTGCCTTTTCGCTTCCAAGCATTTTGCATATCTCCATTGCAGAAGCGATTGCTCCTGCCCCGCAGATTGTTGTTCTACATGCATAATCCAAGAATTCCTTTGTTTTGAATTTTGATATCAACTCAATTGCCTTATTGTCAAGCTCATAAAGATTCTTTTTGACATCTGAGGCAAAGGGAACAAAGCCGTATGAAATACCATAATGCGTAAAATCGCTTGAGGCGATTATGCAGATTTTTCTTTTGAGCTTTTTTGCAGTTCCAGCAATCAGTTTTGCAAAATCTTCATAACTTTTGTCATATGCTATCTGGCATATAACAGGAACTATCTTGAATTTATCTTGGAAAATAAATTGCAGAAAAGGCAATTGAACTTCAATGCTGTGCTCCTGCTGATGGGCCATTTTATCGCCTTGGGTTTCATCAATAGAAAACCGCATTTTTTTAGCTTCTAAAAGAACTTGGGAGAATTCTTTATCATTCCTCACAATCCCTAAAGGAGTTTCAAAATCTTCTGTTGAAACAGCAAAACAAGATTCAGCATAGCCAGTGTGATTTGTTCCAAGAATAATGAATGTATCTGCTTTTTCTGCTTCTGCAATTGCCTTGTAAGCCCAGGCAGCGCACCGCCCAGAATAAATGTAACCAGCATGCGGGGCTATAGCCCCATAAACCTTCTTGCTGCCTTTTCTTGGCATTTCTTTAGGCCCAAATTCCCCAAGAAAAGAATTCTTAATCTGCTGCTTTAGTTCTTTTGCATTCGCAGGATAAAAACTTCCTGCACCTATTGCCTTCCTCATTTTATTAACTCTATTCCTGAAATCTGCATATCCTTTATTTCATTCCCCCTCTTTATGCACTCAACCAATCCTTTTATGTCGCGAATTCTCCTTTTTGCCCTTGAATATAGCCTTCCCTTTTTTACAGAGCACTTCTTGTATTTCATCTTGAATCTTTCGGCGTGCTCTTTGAGGTATAAGGGAGGACCTTCAACAACCTCATATGCCAAAGGTTCTTTGTAGATAAGATAAAACACTGCCCTATAACCCCCATTCTTAAATCCTAAAAATTCAATTTCTTTTCTCAGGATGCTGAAATTATGCCTTTTCATTTGGCTGGCAATAAAATCAGAAAATTTGATAATCTTTGAATATGCGATGTCTTCTTTGCCCTTTTTCGTTGTTATTTCCAGCAAGCCGACCTTTGCATTTCTTCTTTTTGCATCTTTAACCAAATCTTTTTTGTTTATCCTTTGCTCCTCAAATAGCCCCTTCCCCGGCTTCCTGGCAAACTGCCCGCATGCCCCAACAAATCTTGCGAATGTTTCATCACTCAGGGCAGCACAAACATTTCTTAACGAGTAAGTCGGGTCAACAAGTACTACAGGTGACTGAAGTTTTGCCTCATTAAGATTTGTCATTATTTCATTTTCCTTCTTGTATTTCTTTGCAGGGTCAATTATGACTTTTGCTTTCCATAAGGACGCCTTTTTAATAAATTTCTCAAATCCCCCATAATGAAGAACAAGAAGCTCTATTGCATATCCGGAAAATCCCTTAATGTAGCTCTCTGCGCCGTAACACTTATTTGCATAGCAGAATGCCTTTGCGAGTATCACATCGTCTGTCAGCCTTTTTTTCCTGAGCTCATTTACAACATGTCTGACATGAAAAAATGAAAGGTCTGTTATGTTCAGTGCATCCTGCGGTTTCTTAATCTCAAGCGTAGGCACTACTTCTATAATCAAGTCCATTCCAAGCTTTTTATTATGAAAGTAGATATTAAAGTAATCCCTTGAACCATGCACCCTTTCAAATTTGAGCCCTGAGTTATCCTTGGATTCCTTAAACTTTTTAAATCCTTCAAGAGCGGGTTTTTCAAGGATATCCCCCAGCTTTTTTTCATTTTTCTTGTGCTTGTCATAATCAAACCTTACAAAAACATCAATGTCATATCTTCTCTTTTTGATTATCGTATTCTTAGCAATGCTGCCCCCTATAAATGGTTCAGCAGAAATCCTCTGTTTTCTGAGGCAGGACTCAAGAATTTTTGTAAACTTGTAAGTAACCGCATTAATCTCGCTTATTTCAGATTCAGATGGTTTTGTCTCTTTTATTACCTGCTGCAAAATTTTAGAATTATTCTTCATGGATAACAAGAAAACAAGTTATTTTTTAATCTTTTCCTTTTTGTGCGTAAAATCCAAACTTGAGGCAAGATCTATGACATATTTTCCTTCCTCAAATTTGTAAACAAGCGGTTTTTTCCCCAGCAGATTAACCAAATCAATTTCAAATTTGCCTGGCTCTGGTATATGGATTGATTCAAAATCAAGAACAACGGGCTTTATCTCATCATCTTTTACACCAATAAGTTCTCTTATATCCTTTTCCATATCCTCCTTGTCATCGCTTGTCAATTGGGATGTTTCCTCTTTCAGCTTCTCCAAATGCTCCTCCTTTACAAAGTAGAAAAAATGGCTTCCGCAAGGGCATCCTTGCAGTAATTCCTTTGATGCGGTAGGGTAAATCTTGCCGCAATGGACGCACTGGTGTGACATTTTATTAAAATACTCTCTCCCCTTCCCTATCTTGATTATTTATTAAGCAGCAACTGTATCTTGCTTGGGTCTTTTTTGATTTCTCTTACGATTGATGCAGGCCCTATTATTGTAACAGCATCCTGCTCGCCTATCAGTATTCTTGCGATTTGCCTTTTCATTTTAAGGGCGATAGGCATGTTCTTTTCTGTTTTAGGCGAAAGAACCGCAAGTTCTATTCCTTTAAATCCCTTTATATTCCCTACGAGCGCCATTGTATCTTCTATAAGTCGTGCTTCTTCCTCTACCTTTAATCTTCCTTGAAGTAAAACAATCTTATTTTGCAGGACTATCTTTAGCAGTTTCTTTACTCTTTCAGCAGTGCTTAATCCATCTATTTCTGCATAAGGTATAAATTCAAGTGTTAATGATAACTTTGATGCCATTTTAAGTGCATTTGGGTAATTTTGCCGTTGATGTTATGCTGCAAAATTTCTGTGTTTTGCCGATTTTCATCATAGGCGCAACAGCGACTGATTTGGCTGTCTTGCCTGGCTCATTTATGTTTACTGAAAACATCTTCTTCTCATTTTCATTAGGCAGACTTTGGTTTACAATAAATGTTTTAGTTGTGCCGTCATAATATACTAAAATTTGTATAGAACTCAATTCAAACTCATCCGGCCCTCTTTCGACCATAACATTGACTGTTTGTGTTGCGCTGTCATAACAAGTATACCCCTCTTCTGTGTTTACAACAACTCTTGCGCTTAAACATGCTGCACCGCCGCTTTCAATCAGCCTGTTTTGTATTAAGGGCAATACCACTGCAAATACTATCACGCCTATAGTTACTGTTACAAGTATAAGGATAACAGTTGCAACAAGCGGTTCAACAGCTGTTTTTGATTTGTTCACCATTTTACCCTTTCCTCTTTTTGGCAAGCCTGAATAATGATTCATAAAACTCTTCCATATTAGTGCCTTCTCTGGCAGATATACCTACAACCTCATACTCTGGGAACGCAGTCTCTATCTTTTTTATATCCGCCTTTTTCAAATCAATCTTGTTTGCAACAACAAGAACTGGGATTTTCCTTGCTGCAAGATTGCCTATTATTGTTATGTTGACTTGGGTGTATGGATTTATTGTAGCATCAAGAACTATAACAACCGCATCCATGTCATCAAGCCATTTTATTGACTCTATCACTCCTCTCGTCGCTTCCTTTGCACGCTCCTTTGCATCCTTTTTGCTCAGGCCATACTTAAGAAAGTCCTCATAATCTATTCTTGTTGCAATTCCGGGCGTATCAACCAATTTGAATGTCAATTCTCTCTTCTTGAATTTGATATCCACTTTCTCTTTAATCTGCACTTCTCTCGTCTCATGGGGAATCTTTGATACAGCGCCAAGCTCCTCGCCAGTCCAGTCCTTGCATATCCTGTTGGCTAATGTTGTTTTTCCGCTGTTTGGGGGTCCGTAAAAGCCAAGCTTTATATGCCTTTTTATCTTGAAAATGTTCTCAAAAATTCTTATGAAGAAATTTGGTATCACAAGCACTGGCATTTTTTTTATTTTTCTCTTTTATGTCAGAAATGCTTTTGCATTTCTGAGCATCCTAAAATCCCTTTAAATGGATTTTTTGATTTTATAATTTTTGTCTCATTCTGTTTATTAAGCTTTCGGTGCTGATGCATTTTTCTTTGCAATTTTGATATTTTTTATTTTAAGCCTTATCTCCGGCAGTCCTATTCGTTTTCCGGATATTTTTCTTATAGCATAATCTACCTGCTCGCCACTCCAGCCGGCTTTTTTCAGCTCATCAATTACTTCTTTTTCCTCTTTGCCCCTTCTTAATGAACTGCTTACAAAATAGAGCATGTTATGGAGGTCCTGCCTGTTTTTGAATAGGTAACCCTCATACTTTGTCTTGTACCATTTTTGCAGGAATATGTATAACCCGTACATTGATACCAATACCAATGACATGTAAAATATTGAGAGCCAGATTGGCTTGCAGTCCTGCCTGCAGTTTCTCCAGTTTTCTCCCTTTTCGCATCTGCCGTTATTGTTGCATTCAATTTTTGGCGGTACAATTTCCAATTCGTCAAGATATGGCGAGCCAAAAGCCACAAGGTTTTCGGGATCTACTCTGCCCGGAACAGCAAAATTCAAGTGCTGTTCTGTTGCATTCCTTAAAATAAATCCAATTGCGCCATCAAGCTGCTGCTGCCCATATTCTTCCTGAAATTTTACTCTTTCATAAGGCAGGAGAATTACAAAGAATATCTCATCTTTTTCGGTTATTGGTATGATGTCCATGCTTATGATTGTGGCAATCTCCTGCCTGGAATTATCTTCTTTGGTTGTTGCAATTATCCGGCTGCTCATTGTAGTCTGCAAATTCTTGTAGTTCCATTCCCCGATAGCATTTCTTGCCTCTGTTGTATAACTCACATCATAATGCCCGCCATTCAATTGTTCGATATATTCAGGCATAATAGAATTAACATTGCTTACAAGAGGGATGCTTGGAATGGTCTCTTTGTTATATATTGTCTTAGGCACATTTAATTCATTTAATTCTGCCATTATATCCAGATACTCTGCATCTGTTGCCGCTAATCTGTATCTATCTTCATATTTTGTCAGCTTGTCACTAATATCTGCAATTTCCAGCTCTCTTGCCAGCATCTCCTTATACCAGCCTGCACTTTCAATCTGAATGTTAACTTGGGCCAAAAGGGATTTTTTTGTAACAAGAGTTTTATTGAGGACCTCTCTTGGTGAGCCGATGCTCACATCCTTGGTTTTTGTTCCGACTAATCCTTCTGAGTCTGTTGCCTCTAATTTAAGTTTGAATATTCCTATGCTACTGTATATATGTGTTGTTACATTGGTTGTGCCTGTTTCTGTGCTTCCGTCGCCAAAATCCCATTTGTAACTTGTAATGGAATTATTTTTTGGAGAGGATACATCAACAACAAACTGAATTGGGGTCAGTGCATCATATCCCATCTGGAGTATGCTTTTTATGACTGGGGTTCTTTCAATTAACAGCTGTTCAGAGCCAATTGCCAGTTTTCCTATGAATAATGTTGCTGCTTGGCTGCCTGCTCCTTTCGCAATAAAACCTGCTGGCTCTAATGATACAGATGTCATATTCATGTCTATCAGCGTGGGTTTTGTTGTAAGCTCAAAAAATCTTGTTTCACTTGTCTGCAGTCCCTGTGTGGAGTATCTGATTGTAAAATTATCAATTGTTGTGTCCTGTTCTAAGGTTATTTCTATAGGCACTAAGCAGCCGGAAATGCAGTCTCCATTATATGTTTCAGAGATATAGTCCTGAATATATTTTGCAAGAGTGTCGTCATGCGAGTTTCCGAATATATAATCATTGAAGGTGAATGTTGTGTTGAATTGCATTATCGATAAGGGCTGGGCAAATAATGCAAAATCTGCAGTAGCGTTGCCATCCGGCAGCCCGACAGTGCCGCATAATGGTTTTGTTATTTCCCCTTTTATTGCATAACCCCCCTCTGCCAAATCATCTTTTATGCAGACATAATACTCCTGTGCCCCAGCATAACTCAATGCGCTGAAACTTACATCGCAGATTGTTTTGGCGTATGATGTTTCATTTGGCTCTTCTGGGTAACATGAGGCTGCATTGCCTGTCCGCTTGTCATACAGGGACAATACCAAGTCACCTTCACCTTTATTTTTCTTTACAAGCGCTGATAACTTAAACTTCCCTGCAACAGGGAGAAATATCTTTTCACAGTAGGGATTGCCCGTTATATCGAAACTTTTTGTGTTGTTGTCTTCCACATAACATGCACTTGGCAGAAGCGCCCCGCATAACGAATCCCCCGGTTCAGTATACTGCCAATCGACACTTTTATCCCCAAAAACATCAATTGTTAATGGGCTCTTGCTGCAAGTTTGTGCCTCTCCCTCTTCTCCGCGCACACTAATCTCAAGAGTATCATCCTTGAATTGTATATTCCGCCCTATAACTATCCCTCCGATAATTGTCTTTCCCTTTTCGAATTTCTTGCTTTCACTGCTGCTTCCTATTGTTTCATAGGCGGTCGCGCAGCTTTTTGGCGTGCAGAAAAAATTTACATCTGGTTTTAATCCTGCTTTGATAAGGAAGTTTAAAACAGAAAGGTTTTGTTCTGCCTCATTCATCGTAATCTTTATATCTTCATCTGCAGATTGGGATGAGAAGCTCATATTTACATACCCCTGCAGTACATCACCCGCCCCATACGTCGTTTTTGTCAGTTTAAATGGATTCAAGCCAGGTGTAACATCCGCCTTTGCGAATAGCATAAAAAAAATTAGAACTGAGAATACCAGAAAAATAAGCTTGAGTCGTGTTTTTGTGAAGAAATTATTCATTTTTATTTCTTGATTCCAAAATAATTCCCCTTTTGATTTACACGCTAAAAAACGTGTTTATATTTATAAACCTTTCCAAGAAATTTTGAAATCACGCTTGTTCTCTCATTCGCTTGCATCTGAAAAGAAATTTGCCAATTCTATAAAACAATTACTTCTTTTTTTTCCTCTTATGGACTCTCGGAATTATTTTTGCCCTGCTCTTTTTTAAAGGACGTTCTTGTTTGCCTTTGCTTTTTAGCTTGACTCCATATAGATAAAACAGGAGAATAAGCAGAATCACAGAGATTATATTCAAGAAATTAAAGAAATTAACCCTTGATACTGAGACCCAGCATATTATATCCCTCCTTCCAGTGCCGCATTGCTCCATTCCATCAGGTGTTCCGCATACACCTGTACCTGCATCACTGCATATCGCGTCCCATCCCAATACCTGCTTCCCGCCAATGCATGGTGTCAATGAGAAATTTTTTGCACATTGTAAAAATCCTGTTCCGCCTACTGTATTATTGACATCGTAATAGGTCCTGCAGACGCCATTTACAGCATCCCATGAACACTTGCAGCTTGATGCAGGAACTGTATAATTGCCGACTGATACGCCGCATACATCTGTTCCCAGTCCCCTGCCGCCTGCAATACCCAGTCCCAATGAGTCATTAATGCAGCTGCTTTGCGTAGGATAATCAGAACATGAACTCAAGTTTGCCGGGTCAATACAGATTCCAATCCATATGCAGCCCATGCTATTGCAGTCCTCTTCACTCAATGATTCGCATGCGCTTGGCCTTACGGCACAAGCGCCTTGTGGCATTGCCCCTCCTGTAGGGCAGTAATAACCTCTCGGGCAGCAATCATCAAAAGTCAGGGGATTGCCATCAAACCCTTCGCAATGCTCTTGCAATGTGTCATAATATAAATTAGTAGTAGCATCCTCGCAATAATAATGCTTGCTTAGTGCAGAACATGTTCCAGGAGCAATATATTCTGTCTCGCCTTGTGTTGAAACCTGGCATCCAGTAATATAAAAGGTTGTTTGCGCTTCAGTAAATGGGTCAGCATCATCAACAGTCAATTTAACCTGATGCTCTCCAGATGTTGTAAATAATCTTGTGAATTTTGCCCCTGCCATCCCCATACCCTGATGGATGTAATGGTCATCAAATTCCCATTTGAACAGCAGATGGTCTATTCCTGTTTTTATATCATCCCTGCTTAAGCTTGCATCAAAATCTACAAGCAAGCCAGAAAAGCTTTCTCCTAGTTCAGGCGTTGATATGAACGCAAGCGGAGGGTCATTCGCGCTTGAATTAATTAATATGCCTGTTCTTGCACTGCCTGTCTGCCCCCTTTCATCCTGCATTGTTAATGTTATTATTTGCGGGCCACCCGAGTCATATGTCTTATTTGGATTCGCATCATTGCTTGTCCCTGTTACTCCAAATGTCCAGAGGTAAGTTGAAAGAGGGTCATCTATATCATAACTGCCAGAAATAAAATTAATCTGCTCTCCAACCTGGTATAAGCTTCCTACTGTTGGCTGTAATATGAATGCATGAGGTGGTGAATTGTCTTCTATCTGGTCTATAGGCAGCACAGAAGATTCATTGTATTGTTTTGGATTGGTTGTTACAAATGCCCTGAATTTTATTCCATCCATAGTTCCTCCCCCAGAGCAATT
>Ga0233420_10000031_pt1 | contig 61295 bp, 66 predicted proteins | sample Watercolumn_Mata_4_FD_183009 | JGI IMG/M metagenome (GOLD analysis project Ga0233420, IMG submission 183009) | Freshwater microbial communities from Lake Matano, South Sulawesi, Indonesia - Watercolumn_Matano_2014_102_MG | ecosystem: Environmental > Aquatic > Freshwater > Lake | place...
AACTGCATCCGGATATGATGCAAAAACCTTGACCGGCATGCATCCCGGAACCAAATTTTCAGGAGGAAGCGTATGCTGCGGCTCGATGAACTCAGATCGGATATCAATGGCGAATTTTATGTGCAGGGAAATTCTTGGGGACGTTGATCCGTTGCCAAAAATTCTCCTATCCAGTCAGCTTCAGATTACTGTTTCGTCCCAACGGGTCGGGAAGGCGCGGCCTGAGTATGACTTGGAACTTTTCGTCGCATTTGTTACGTTACATGTAACGCGTTGGGCAAAAAATGGAGGTCATGCATGAAGGTTGTTACTGAAAGGGTCAAGCGATACAGAGAAAAGCTTCGGGAGCGCGGGTTGAGGCCGGTGCAGATATGGGTGGCTGATACTCGGCGCCCGGGATTCGAACTCGAGTGTCGCCGTCAATCGGCGTTGCTCAAGCCGGATGCACATGAAAAGGAGATGCTTGAATTTCTTGAGCAGGCAGCAGATCGGGAGGGATGGAAAGCATGAAGCGCGGATCGGTCGTAACGATCGCCTTGCAGGGCGATTACGGCAAACCTCGGCCTGCTTTGATTGTACAATCCGATTATTTTTCAGGACATCCGTCGGTAACCGTCTTGCCGATTACCAGTGAGTTGCGCCAGACGCCGTTATTCAGGATCGATATCGAGCCTGAATCCGGCAACGGATTGCGGAAACGTTCCCAGATCATGGTCGATAAAATACAGACTGTTCCGGCTGAAAAAATCGGCAAAGCCATCGGTATTCTTGACGAAGCAACCATGATGGAAGTCAACAGGGCGCTTGCGCTTTGGTTGGGATTTGCCGGTAATCCCGGGTGAAGAAATTCTTGGAGAAATTCTTGGGGACGTTGATCCGTTGCTAAAAATTCTCGACTTTAGCCTGCGAAGCAATGTTCTTTTACATCGTTCGCAATGATGCCGTAACGGTTTTGACCGTTTTTCATGCTGCGCAGAATTTTCCGGACTTGATCGACAACAAGCTGCAGGCGCATCCTGACGTCTCAGTTACTGAAGCCGAAACGAGAGCATCGACGAGTTTTCCTTTCGCACTTTTTGGCGGTTAAGTGCCAGTGAAATAGAGCGCTTGGGCGCTCTTGATCCTGTGCCGGATGCAGTTGTGCGGGATTTATTTGGGATTTCTGCTGGTATTGTACAACCTGTATTGCGCTGAATAACATGTTATTCGAAGTTACTATGGAAAAAGAAAAAGCGGATCGGATGATCGGTATCCGCATTCCGAAAAGTGTTGGCGAACGGCTTGATAACCATGCCAAAAGAACCGGTCGTACCAGGACTTGGTACATCCGCGAGGCCATTATGGAGCATCTCGACGATCTTGAAGATATCTATCTGGCTGAACAGGTGCTGGAGCGGGTGAGACGTGGTGAAGAGCCGGTGACGGGCATCGATGAGGTGGAGCGTCGTCTTGGTCTGTGTGATTGGGAGTTGGGTACGCTCAGAACTACGTAAACTAAAAAGGAGAAGAAGATGGTGTCCGTCCGCATTTCAATCAACGCTATCATGTGACCAGTCGGATAGGAGATTCAGAAATTCAGGCAGTTTCAGCCTGATTCCTGTTTACGGTGATCGGTTGAATGCGCTGCAGAACAGATTTCTCCTTTTCGGTGGCATCGTGGAGATCCAGGTGGAGCTGGATGTTCATCCAGAAATCTGCTGAATTGCAAAAATAGCGTGCAAGCTGCAGGGCTGTGGATGTGGTGATGCCGCGTTTGCCGTTAATGATTTCGTTGATCCTCTGATAGGGCACATGGACTGCATCGGCAAGTTGCCGTTGCGTGATGTTGATGGGGATGAGGAACTCTTCAAGCAGCAGCTCTCCGGGATGTGTCGGCGCACGATGCGTTGGTATGCGTATCATCTGCTGATTGTCTTTTTAGTGATAGTCCATGATTTCCACATTGGCCGGACCAGATGGCGTCCGGAGAAAACAGATTCTGTACTGACGGTTGATCCGGATACTGTGCTGACCAGCCCGATCACCGACAAGTGCTTCGATATGGTTGCCCGGCGGGATTCGCAATTCTTCAGGCATGATGACGGAATCGATCTGGTCAAACTTTCTCTGTGCTGTTTTCCACAGATCAGCCGGAAATGTTTTCAGTGCGGCCTTGGTTTGTCTGCCGTTGAAAACCGCCTCAGTCTCGTAGTCCGTGAATGATTGTATCATGATAACACGGCTATCATGATATTTTTTCAGTGTGCGAAATGATTTTAAGATGAACAACCGGGGGAGTTGTGCGATAGCGTTAAAGATTGTCTTGTGCCGTCAGAAAAAAATCAGTGTGTGGTGGAATCTTTTCAAAAGCAGAAGGTCAAGCATGCTGGATGCCGCGGCGGGGAGGTCCGGATACAGGCTTCACGGGTCGGCACGTTCCTGAATCACGATTGATCCGGTTGTCTTTTTGGTATACATTGTCATGAGCGTCGTTCCTGACGATCGTGTGAAAACTCTTCATCACCAGAATATTCCGCCATGGCCGACCAGAACGAGTCCCCTTACGCCGCGCATGTTTTTGTCTGCACCAACGACCGCGGTGGAGAAAAACAATCATGTGCAGACGGTGACAGTCAGATCCTCAAGGCAGTCCTGAAGGGGCTGGTCGACGAAAAAGGATGGAAAGGAAAGGTGAGGGTTTCAACGTCAGGCTGCCTGGGGATCTGCTCCAAAGGTCCCAATGTGATGATCTACCCTCAGAAAATCTGGTTTGCCGGGGTTTCACCCGATGATGCCGATGCAATCGTGTCTGCCCTGGAACATATCATTGCAAATGACTGAATACTGGATGCCCAAAGGACCCGGACCCGATTGAAGCCATCAGGTTTCGACCGGATCAAATGGGATTGGATCAACAGGATCTGACCGGAATTATCGGGTCAAAAAGCCGGACGAGCGACATGTTGAACAGGAAACGCCCGTTGTCGATCCGGCAGATCGGGCTTTTGCATCAAAAACTGCATATGCCTGCCGATGTCGTGCTGAAGGTATGGTACTCGGGGATGTTGATCCGTACCTGAATCGACAGGTCTGACAGGTTTGTGGGCAGTGCGCTTGTCATATCCGGGAAGATGAATAGGGCAGGAAGATGCGCGGCTCCGGATCCTGCGCAATACGGAAAAGCCCCTGTTTTTGCGATACAACGGGAGGGGAACAAGGTTCGATCCCGGGGTTGAACGGATTCCGCTTGAACGGCGTTCGACTTCGATGCATATTACCGGAAAGACAAAGGGAAACCCATGAAGCTCTCCCGTATCCATCCCGTCCCCGTTCTGGACTTCTGCACGGCCGATCTTTCCTCGGAACTGGCGCTTTCCCTGGCGGGTACCGGTATCGCCGCCGGATTTCCTTCACCGGCGGAGGATTACGAAGAGGTGGCTCTCGACCTGAACAAGGCGCTCATCAAGCACCCTGCAGCCACGTTCTACGCACGTGCCAGGGGTTCGTCCATGACCGGCGCAGGCATCTTCGACGGGGATCTGCTGGTGATCGACAAGGCGCTCGATCCCAGGGAAGGCGACATCGCCGTCTGTTTCATCGACGGGGAGTTTACCGTCAAACGCATCTCCAGGGAACCCGGCGGGCTCTCTCTCATGCCGGCCAACGAAGGGTTCAGGCCGATCCGGATCACCGAGGAGAACAACTTCATCGTCTGGGGAGTCGTCACTTACGTGATCCACAGAACCCGGTGACCTTGGGAGTGAGCCATGTTCACCCTGGTCGACTGCAACAACTTCTACGTCTCCTGTGAGCGGGTTTTCAACCCGGCCCTGTCGGGCAAACCCGTGGTCGTTCTCTCCAACAACGACGGCTGTTTCATTGCCCGTTCGAACGAGGCCAAGGCTCTGGGCCTGCCGATGGGCGGCCCGGCCTTCAAGTTCCGGTCTGTTCTCGAAAAGCACAGGGTGGCCGTCTATTCCGCCAATTTCGCGCTCTACGGCGACATGTCCTCGCGGGTGATGACCACCCTTGCCGACCTCGCCCCGGAAATCGAGATCTACTCCATTGACGAGGCCTTCCTCGATCTCGGCGGCTTCAGTCGGTTCGGACTGGTCAACCATGCCGTCCGTATCAGCCAGACCGTCATCAGGCACACCGGCATTCCGGTGAGCATCGGCATCGGTCCCACGAAAACCATTGCCAAGGCGGCCAACCGCATGGCCAAGAAGAACCCGCAGTACGGTGGCGTCTGCATGCTCTCCTCGCCGGACGAAATCCGCGCGGCTCTCGGTTCGCTGCAGGTGGGGGAGATCTGGGGTATCGGCAGGCAGTGGAGCAGGCTGCTCGAGGCCCGGAACATTCGGACCGCGCTTGACTATTCGCGTACCTCCGCCTCGTGGGTCAGGAAGTACCTGCACTTTCCCGGCATCTGCATCCAGGAGGAGCTGAACGGCCGCTCCTGCCTGCCGCTGGAGCAGGTCCGGCCACCCAGGCAGAACATCTGCACCTCCCGTTCGTTCGGTCGTACGGTGACCGCATTCGAGGAATTGCAGCAGGCCGTTGCCACCTTCGCGGGGAAGTGCGCCGGCAAGCTCCGGCAGGAAGGTTCCGTAGCCTCGATGCTCACGGTGTTCATCTGCACCAGTCCGTTCAGCGAACCGCACCGGACATACAGGGGAACCCGCACCGTGGCCATGCCCCGGCCTTCGCAGGATACCATCCCGTAATCCGGGCTGCGGACCAGGCTCTGGCGGCGGTCTACCGGGAGGGATTCGCGTACAAAAAGGCAGGGGTGATCGCCGGCGGCATCGAACCGGCACGATCGGTTGAACACGAAATCACGCTCTTTGCCGGGGAGGAAACGGCCGAGCATGACCGCGGAAAGCGCCTCATGGCTGCCATGGACCGCATCAACAGGCAGTACGGCTCCGGAGCCATCCGGATAGCCGCCGAGAACGCGGAGGCATGGAAGCCCAGCCAGGCGAGGCTCTCGCCCTGCTACACCACCTCCTGGAACGACATCATCACGGTGAGCCGGTAGCTCGCACCTGCAACATTTCTTGCTTTTTTCCGCCCGCAAACGCATGCGGGTGTTGAATCTCCGGGTAAAAGACCGTTACATCCGTTAGGTACAAGTAAGGCCCCTGTAACGCCTGCCCCCGGCATTTCCGTTGCCGGGTCTTTCGGTGAAGAGGCGGGGTCAGGAGGCTTTTTTCCGTTTTCGCAGCAAGGCGCACGCCCCCGTGGCGGCCAGGATGCCGAGAGGAGTTCCGAAAATGCCGCCCACCGAGAAGGCATCGGAGTCGTTCATTCCCATGATCAGCATGACAATCAGCCAGCCGGCCCCTCCTCCGGCCGCAGCAGCGGCGATGCACAGGCCGTTCTTTCTGCATACGGCACCGCCTATTGCCGCCCCCAGACCGGGGACGAGTCCCCACAGCAGAATGGCAGTGTTTGGAGCCTTGACTGTCGTCATGATGAGAACACCGAGCGCTGTGCCGAGGATGCCACCGACCAGGGCGCTTTTTTTCCGTGCCTGCGCATCCGCAAGGCTTGCTGATGCCGAAGCAGGAGGAGATGCCGTTGCAGCACCTGCAGATCCCCGTTCCGGTCCGGTACGCTTTTGTTCGGCAATGCCCGTTTTCTGCGGGGAAAGCAGATCGTCGATCTCTTCGGCAATGGCGGCATACAGGTCATGCCGGCTTCTCAGCCTAGCGAGCAGCGTTCGCGTGTCCTCAGCGGTTTCCTTGTTCCGCAATCCCCGCTTGAGATCGACCAGAAGCGCGCTTTGACGTTCGTAACCGAGAGGCGTGTCGGCATCGATCTGCTCCGTCAGGTTCCCGAGGTAGGAAACAGGGGCTTCGGGCTCGGGCGGCAGGGGATCGGGCAGCAGAGAGGGCGGAGGTACAGCTAAGAGAGCCCTTGCAAGCCGGAATGCGGCCTCTCGGTCCTGTTTCCGGTAATCGACGAACTGGATCTGCGAGAGGATCCGGGGCAGGAGGTTCAGCTGCAGGCCTTCGGTAACAAGAACCGGAACGATGGGTTTGCCGAGATCCGCTGCATAACCGTACTCACGCTTGCAGGCGGTTGATTCAAGCGCTTCGGGATTCAGCACGAGAACGAAAACGTCGCAGCTGCGGATCATGGCGAGAATCTGGTTCCACCAGGCCTGACCGCCGCTCAGCTCCTGATCGAACCAGACGTTATGGCCAAGGGCCTTGCAGTCACCGGCCAGAGTTCCTGCAACAGCTGCGCTGTCGCGGTTGTAGCTGATAAAGATGCTTGACATCAACCGTCGCTGTCCGTGAGAAAGCAGGTCTTCTTCATAATATCATCATACCTGCAGGAAAAATCAAACGCAGGGAACACCCGGCAGGCGAACCGTTTTCCCGGATGGAAAAAGGGATTCGCGTGGTTTCCGGAAGGCATAACCGTATATTGCCACTGACGAAGCAGGGTGCTGGCGGTGTTGCGGCGCCATGACAAACACAAGGCGGATGAAAATTCTCGATCGGTACATTCTCAGGGCTCATGTGGGTCCGTTCCTGTTTGCCTTTTTCACGACCATGTTCGTGCTGATCCTGTCGTTCCTGACCAGGTTCGTCGATCGTTTCGTCGGCAAGGGGCTCGATTTCGCGGTGATCATCGAGATGATCCTGCTGCAGTCTGCATGGATGGTGGGGCTTGCAGCCCCGATGGCGGTACTGGTGGCCGTGGTGATGGCTTTCGGCGCATTGACCAACAGTTCGGAAATGACGGTCATGAAAGCCGGCGGCATATCCCTTTACCGGATGATTCTTCCCGTGCTTTTCTGCGGTCTCCTGCTGTCGCTTCTGGTTGAACGGTTCAACAATGTTCTCCTGCCCGAAGCGAATTATCAGGCCAAGGCCCTCCTTTCCGACATCACGAGGACGAAGCCGAGTTTCGGTCTCACGGAAAACTCGTTCTCCGATGTGATCAGCGGCTACTCCATTTTTGTTCGCAAGACCGATGCAAGGACGCAGGAACTGGAAGGCGTGATCATCTACGACAGGTCAAGGCCGAGCTACAAGACGGTTGTTACGGCGGCAAGGGGAAGCGTGGGTTTCACTTCCGACTCCCATTATCTGGTCATGACCCTGTACGATGGCGAAATCCATGAGCTTCGCTTTCCTGAAATGAAGAAGTACCGGAAGATGCAGTTCGGCAAGCACCGTTTTGTTTTCGAGTCGACAGGGTACGGATTTGAACGCACCGACGAGACCAGCATGCGCCGGGGTGACAGGGAGCTTTCTTCTTCCGAGCTGAAGGCAATCGGCGAAGAGCTGCAGGCTCGCATGCACTCCTTCGAACAGCAGATCAGGCGACCTCTGGAGGCGCTGAGGCTCCAGATTGAAAAAGCCGGGAAGCACGGGGGTGGCAAGGGAGTGGCGTCGGCGGAGAAGAGCCGCTCCGCACGGACCGACATGGCCATCGCTTACACGGACCGGCTTCTTGCCTCTCTTTCCGGCGAGATCGCCGCTCTCGACCTGAACCGGAAGATGTACAACATGTACATGGTGGAATACTACAAGAAGTATGCGATATCGTTCGCCTGCACGGTGTTCGTTCTTGTGGGGGCGCCTCTCGGCGTGCTTGCAAGAAGAGGCGGATTCGGCGTCGGAGCAGGACTGTCGCTTGTTTTTTTCGTGGTTTACTGGGTCATGATGATTGCCGGAGAAAAACTCTCTGACCGTGGCCTGCTCCAGCCGGCACTTTCCGTCTGGCTGCCCGACCTTGTGCTGATGGTTTTCGGACTTTTCATGCTGGCAAGGCTGACGGCATCTGTTTCAGGTTCTTCCCGGTAAACGGCCGGGGAAGGTTCTTCCGCTTCCTTATTCATTTCACTCGTGGATTTTTTTCTTTTCTCCCCTTTCGTCAAGACAGACGAAGGTGATCCGCGTGGAAAAGGCAAGTTCTTTCTTCCCTGTCGAAATGCTGTCCTTGGTAACGCTGACCAGGTATTCGACGGAGGTGGTGCCTATTCTGTTCTTCTGGGTATGAAAACACAGAATGGTGCCTTCCCTGATGCTTTTGCGGAACTCGACCTTGTCCATGGCGACCGTCACGAAATTGCATCCCGGATAATCGAGTGTTACGGCGATGTAGCTCACTTCGTCCACCCATTTCAGGAGGTTTCCGCCGAAAAGAAAACCGAAATGGTTGAGATGTTCGGGCAGCACGAGCTTGTAGTTTTCCATGGTTCTTCCTGTTTTGGTTCACTCTTTCAGCGGCCTTACGAGAATGACATGCTCGCGTTCGACAATCACGCTTCCCGGAGTGCCGCTTTTTTCCTTTCTGACGTATTTCTTCTGGGTATAGATGACCGGTACCAGACCGGAGTGTTTTGCTGACGAGTACCATGCGGCAATTTCAGCAGCCCTCCTTATGTCGGAGGTCTGCTGTATCCCCGAGCCCTTGAGCACGCAATGGGCGCCTGCCGCGCCCCGGGCGTGCAGCCAGATGTCGTCCGGTCTGGCAAACCCGAACGTCAGCTCCTCGTTGTTTTTTGCATTGCTGCCGATGTAGAGCGTCACGCCTTTCGACAGTTCGATGCTCTTGAACCGCTTCCTTGTCCGCTTGCCGGAATTCCTGCCGCTTTCCGCAAGCTGCAGCAAGGCTGCATGGCTGCCAAGCCAGGTTTTCAGCTCTTCCGGGGAGCTGATGTCCGAAGCTTCCTGTTGCAGCTGCAGGAGAAGGGCCTGTTCCTGCAGCAGGGCATCGTGCCGTTCCTGCATTGCTTCAAGGCGCCCCCGTGCTTTTGCCGCCTTCGAGAAATAGCTTGCGGCATTCTGCTGGATGTTCAGCCCGGCAGTGAGGGGGATGGCTGTTTGCGGATTTTCCGGCTCGAAAAAGTTTTCGACCGTCATGAATCCCGACGAGGGAAGGTCACGACCGATGACGGCGGTCAGGAGATGGCCGAAAGTCTCGTAACGGTCTGCCGATCCCTCGAGTGTTCCGGGATCGTAGTCCGACAGTTCCCTGCCGATCCTGTGAAGCCGGAGTTCGATCTCCCTGGTGAGAGCCGATGCTGCGGCATGCAGGGCAAGGAATCTCCTCATGCTGACGCTGTACCGGTTCAGGCCGTCCAGCACACGTTTGAACGGGATAGCAGAATCGTTGTGCTGCGGCAGCAGGGTGAAGGTCGGCTTTTCCCCCTTTGTTTCTACTACAGTCGGTGACGGGGCGATCAGTTCGTAGAAAATCTCGCAGAACGCCTGGTAGAGCGCTGCGGGGTTTCCTGTTTCACCCGCTCTTGCCGACACTTCCCGGACAAGATGACGGTCGAATCCCGAGAGCACTTCCGACAGTCTTTCCTGCAGCGTCGCTTCGGGCGGTCCATCCTCAAGGAGTCCGCAGAATCTCGATTCGTCTCCTGCAAGCTCTTCGAGCCGCCTGAGCGTGCCGTGCCGGCATTCCTGCACGGCGTATTCCCGCCCGGCAAGCGCCTGGCGCTCCTTGAAGGCGTCGATGATCCTGCCGTCGCGGACATGCAGCAGGTTGGTGTTTGCACCGAAAAAGCGGAGGATGAGGTGGTCTCCTGATTCAAGATTGAACAGGATTTCCCGGTCACTGGGCGCCATGCTGACGCCTGTAACCATGGTTTCGTACAGGCTGCCCATCAGGCTTGCCGAGTTCCTTCGTTTCCGGTTGAGCCCTTCTCGTGTGGAGATCGAAAAGGCAGGCGAGCGCGTCACGAGGATGAGTTGCAGGTGCCGGCCGTCACCCGTGACGAAGCTGAGGGTGACCTCGCTTTTCTCCTGGGAATGGATTTCGAAGAGGTAGCCGCCCGTAACCTCTTCGTGAAGCTCTCTGGCTGCATGGTACAGCGTAAAGTAGTTCCGAAGCATGATCGGAAGGAGTTGCTTGAAGGCGATCTTTCCTCTATTTTAAAAAGGCAGTCCTACGTCTTTTCCCAATGTAAAAAAAACTGTGCCATGCATGAAGATGACCTGCATTCCGGCTGTTGTCGGTCTTCTGGCAAAGAAGCGTCTTCAGCACGGGAAGAAAGGCTCGGCTGGCATGAATATTTCATGAGCGTGGCGCATCTGATCTCGCGCCGTGCGACCTGCACAAGGGGACATATCGGCGCAGTCATCGTCCGGGACCACAATATTCTTTCAACCGGATACAATGGAGCGCCCTCCGGCCTTCCCCACTGCAATGAAACCAATTGCCGCATCTTCAGGAGCACCCATCCCGACGGAACGGTCGAGGAGAACTGCGTCAACACCATCCATGCGGAGATCAATGCCATCGCGCAGGCTGCAAAACACGGGGTGTCGATCAAGGACGCCGATATCTATATTACCGCCAGTCCCTGCATTCATTGCCTGAAAGTTCTGGTCAACGTAGGCATCAGAACCATCTATTACGACAAGCCCTACAAGATCGAGCATATCGCGGAGCTTCTCCGGCTCTCGGGAGTGAAGCTTGTCCGGATCAACGTTCCCGGGGTATGACCTTGTGCACGACAGAAAACACCGGCCCGATGCCGTCACGAAGCGATGAGAAGTACATGAGGCGCTGCCTCGAACTTGCCGGGAAGGGAGCAGGAAGGGTGAGTCCCAATCCGATGGTCGGTTCCGTCATCGTGCACGGCGACGAGGTGATCGGCGAAGGGTATCATGCATGCTACGGCGAGGCTCATGCGGAGGTACATGCTATCAATGCCGTTTCCAGGCCCGAACTGCTCGCTTCCTCCACGCTCTATGTGAATCTGGAACCCTGTGCGCATTTCGGGAAGACCCCGCCATGCAGTGATCTCATCATCAGCAAACAGATCCCGAGGGTCGTCGTCGGCTGCCGCGATCCGTATCCGGAGGTTGCCGGGCGGGGCATCGGGAAACTTACGGATGCCGGGGTTTCCGTGACGGTCGGCGTGCTCGAGGAGGAGTCGTTGCGCCTGAACGAGGCGTTCATCAAGAGCCAGCTTTCAGGATATCCGTTCGTGGCCCTCAAGATCGCCCAGACTCTCGATGGAAGGATCGCCACGTCTCTCGGGGCTTCGAAGTGGATCACCGGCGAGGTGTCGAGGACGGAAGTTCACCGTCTGCGCAGCCGTTACGACGCCGTGCTTGCCGGCGCTTCAACCGTCAGGGCCGATAACGCAGAGTTGACCGTCAGGCATTGCGACGGCCGTCAACCCCTGAGAGTGTTGCTTGACCGGCAGCTCTCGCTGCCGGTGGATGCAAGGATCTTCAGCTCCGGAGCCAGAACCCTCGTGTTCACGTCTGAAAATCTTGCAGAGTCCCCCATGCGGGATCGACTCGTCAAGAGGGGAGTGGATGTGGTTCCCGTACGGGAGGAGTCCGGCGGTCTTGATCTCGGCCAGGTTCTCAGGGAGCTCCACGGGAGAAGGGTGCTTTCCGTCATGGTCGAGGGAGGCAGCCGTCTTTCCTCGGCGTTCGTCCGGCAGGGGCTTGTGGACAAGCTGCATATCTTCATCGCACCGAAACTTTTCGGCGGCGACGGGCTCGGTTCGTTCGCTCCCCTTGACGTGACTTTTCCCGAACAGGCAGTGAACCTGCGTTTTACCGGTCTCGCTTCATTCGGGGACGATCTGATGATCGAGGCATATTTCCAGTGATTTTTCCAACCGTTCTCATTTCTGTTTCCATGGTACGATTTTTCCGCAATACCTTCAAGAGAACAAGGAGATCGATCATGATCGACCGTTTGATGAACAACAGCGACATGGGCAAACTGCTGTTGCGCCTTTCGACCGGCGGCCTGATGCTCTTTCACGGCATCAGCAAGCTCATACACGGTCACGGGTTCATTGTCGCAAAGCTCAGGGAAGCGGGCCTTCCTTCATGGCTCGTCGCCGGAGTACCCCTTGGGGAAGTGGTCGCTCCGATTCTGATCCTTGCAGGACTGTTTACGCGTCCTGCCGCTCTTTGCGAAGCCGCCGTCATGGTCATGGCGATCTATCTGGTCCACAGAGGTGATCTTTCATCGATCAACACGCATGGCGGGTATGCCCTCGAGCTACAGTTCCTCTACCTGTTCGGAGCACTGGCGGTCTTTTATCTCGGGGCGGGGAGGTACAGTGTCACCAGGGGCATCGGCCGCTGGAACTGATTCGCCGTTCCTTTCCGGCGCAGGCCAAGGGCCCGGCAGCGTGCCCTGAAAGGCAGCATTTTCTTGCAGAGTTCAGGCAGGCGAGTTCCCTTTCGGCCTCCCCTTCACGTGATTCCTCCTGAAATCACAGGGGTGGTCATATTCAAGGAGGGAAGGACCTTCGCCCGGGGGAGTCCTCCTTCGTACTTTCCCCTGAGATGCTGCCGGCTTTTTTCGATTTTTCGCTCACCGTCATGAAGGTAAACGGCATGTTCCCTGCGGCGCCTGTCGGGGAGCGGTGAACCGCATCAGTCCGCAAGGAACTCATTGGCGCAGGAAGGCGTTGCTTCGTCAGTCGTTCGTCAGTTTTTTCAACCACTCCAACCATCGTTATGGCCAGAATCACCCTTAAAGACAGTCCGGTCGAAACCGCCGGTGAGCTTCCCGCAATCGGATCGAGCCTGCCTCCGTTCACCCTGGTGAAGACCGATCTTTCAGAGGCTTCAGCAGCCGATTTTTCCGGCATGAATGTGGTGCTGAATGTTTTCCCGAGCCTCGACACGGCAGTCTGCGCATCGTCGGTCAGGAAGTTCAACCAGGAAGCGGCAGCACTCGACAGGACGGTCGTGCTCTGTATCTCTGCTGACCTGCCGTTCGCTCACAAACGGTTCTGTGAGGTCGAGGGACTCGACAGGGTCATCCCGCTTTCTGTGTTCCGTTCTCCGGAATTCGGAAAAGCCTACGGACTGACCATGACATCAGGTCCCCTGAGGGGGCTGCTTTCCCGGGCGGTCATCATTGCCGATCCTTCCGGAAAGGTCGTCTATACCGAGCAGGTGCCCGATATCGTCCAGGAGCCCGATTACGCAAAAGCCCTGCAAACGATCGCCTGACAGAGGGGTTGCAGAACCGTCCCGGCACAGGATCCTCTCCTTCCGGCACTCTCGCCGATGCCTGGATGTGGAGTCCTAAAGGGTTTTTTCCGTATCTTTAAGCCGGCTTCCGTTCGCCGGGAGTTGCCGTGCAGGGGAGTTTGTTCAACGAAAATCGGACGCAGATGGCAGAAACGATCGAACGAAGCCTGAACGAGATCGATCTTCAGGCATTGACCTCCGGAAAGTCGTTTTTTCCCTCTCCTCCCACCTGGGAGGACGAGGTGCTGTATTTTCTCATGCTTGACCGGTTTTCTGACGGCAGGGAGCACGGGGGATTCGGTGATGCAAGGTCGAGGCCGGTCACCGGCCCGGACGGCATGCGTTCCACACCGCTCTTTTCCATCGAGGAGGATGCAAACAACGCCGAAAGGCAGGAGTGGTTCGAGGCGGGCAAGAGATGGTGCGGCGGCACTCTTGCCGGTCTGAAGGACAAGCTCGGCTATCTGAAGAGGCTTGGTGTCACTGCGGTCTGGATCAGCCCCGTTTTCAGGCAGGTGAGCGGCAGCAACGATTACCACGGCTACGGCATCCAGAATTTTCTCGACGTCGATCCTCATTTCGGAACCAGGGAAGAACTGCGGGAGCTGGTCGCGGCGGCCCATGCCTGCGGCATCAGGGTCATTCTCGACATCATCATCAACCATGCCGGGGATGTGTTCGCCTACCTGAACAACGATCACTACTACTATCACGAAAGCTGTCAGTGGCCGGTCAACGGTTACCGGAGGCGCCATGACGATCCTGGCAGCATCCCCATGCATGCTGTCGATTCCGCTTCGGCATGGCCGGATGGTGCAGTCTGGCCGGAGGAACTGCAGCAGGAGGCGACCTGGACGATGCACGGGGAAATCCGCAACTGGGACTCGTTTCCGGAATACCTTGACGGCGATTTCTGTTCCCTGAAGGACATCCATCTCGGGGAGGGTCTTAAGGATCCTTCGTGTTCCTGGGATCTGCAGCGCCGGGTCAGGGAGTTCCGGTCGTCCGAGGCGCTGGAGAACCTCATCAGGGTCTACCGTTTCTGGATTGCCTATGCCGACATCGACGGGTTCCGCCTCGATACGGTCAAGCACATGGAGCCGGGCGCGGTTCGCCACTTCGTGACAGCGATACACGAGTTCGCCGAATCGATCGGCAAGGAGCACTTTCCCGTTATCGGAGAGATCACCGGGGGGAGGGCGCACGCGATGACGCTGCTCGACACGACCGGCCTCGACGCGGCCCTCGGCATCGATGATCTTCCGGACAAGCTCGAGTTCCTCGTCAAGGGGTTCCGCAGTCCGGGCAATCCGGAAACCGATGAACAGGAAGGCTATTTCGACCTGTTCCGGAACAGTATTCTTGACAACAGGGCAGGGCGTCAATGGTATTCGAAGCATATCGTTACCATGCTTGATGATCACGATCAGGTCGGGGTGCGGAACAAGTTCCGCTTCTGCGGCGATTCCCCTGACAGCTACGTTTTCCTGAAAGCGGCACTCGGCCTGAATCTCGCGTCTTCAGGCATTCCGTGCATCTACTACGGTACGGAACAGGGATTCAACGGAGCAGACCACCGCACTGACGACGACTCTTTCAGCGACGTGTTTCTCAGAGAATGCATGTTCGGCGGCGGGTTCGGATCGCTGCAGAGCAGGGGAAGGCATTTCTTCAACGAGAACCACGAAGTCTACAGTTTCATGCAGAGGCTCTGCGAACTCAGAAACGAGCGGATCGCTCTCAGAAGGGGTCGGCAGTACCTCCGTCAGATCTCGGCGACAGGCAGCAGGGGGGATTTCCATTATCCCCAGCCGGTGAACGGAGAGCTTCGGTGGGTTGTCGCCTGGTCGCGGATCTTTGCAGGCTCCGAATGCCTTTGCGCCATCAATACCGGCAAGCAGCACGACCTGACCCTGTGGGCGGTGGTCGATCGCGCTCTCCATCCTCCCGGCAGCGTCATGACCTGCCTTTTTTCGACCTGCGAGCAGCAGGAGGGAATGGAGGAGGCCGTGGAGGATCTGAACGGCTCGGTCATCCACATCACCGTTCCGGCAGCAGGCTTCGTCATCTACGGATAAAACGATATGAACGGCCGGGTACAGCGTCGCTTGCGTCGCGAAGGAAAAACCCTTGAGGCCATGGTGCGGCTCTTCTGCCATGGCATGCACGGGAGCAGGGAGACGCTTTGCGGAGCGTGCCGCGAACTGCTCGACTACGCAGAGCGCAGGCTTCAGGCATGCCCTCTGCAGGCAGAAAAACCGTCATGCTTCCGGTGCACGGTTCACTGCTACAGCGTCCCGATGAGGGAGCGGGTCAAGGCCGTGATGCGCTATGCAGGCCCACGCATGATCCGCAAGCATCCCCTGCTCGCCCTCATGCATCTGCTCGACGAACGGCTGGGTAACGGCGCTCCTTCGCCACAACCCTGATTTTTTCTTACCTTACCACTCTGAATGCATTGTCAACCGGCATCGGAAAACCGCGGATGTTTACTGGAATCATCAAGGATGTAGGGACGGTATCTGCTGTAACACACAGAGGAGGCGGATTGCGGCTCAGGGTCACCCATCCCGGGAGCGAGGCCTTCAGCGGCCTGTCGGTCGATGAAAGCGTCAGCGTGAACGGAGCCTGCCAGACAGTCGTTTCCGTCGGAGAGGGGTGGTTCGAGGTCGATACCATCGAGGAGACCGTGAAAAAAACCACGCTCGGCTCGTTCAGCCGGGGCAGCAGGGTCAACCTGGAACGGGCAGTCCGTCCGATGGACAGGCTCGGCGGTCACTTCGTGCTCGGCCATGTTGATTGCGTGGGCCGGGTTTCGGAGGTGAAGAATCTCGGACAGAGCAGGGAGATCAGCATCTCCTTCCCCGAAGCATTCGATCCCTATGTCGTGCCGGTAGGATCCATTGCCGTTGACGGGGTCAGTCTCACGGTGGCCCGTTCCGATCCGTCACTGCTATCCGTCGCAATCATTCCCTACACCTTCCACCATACCACCATTTCCGGGTTGAGCACGGGGAGCGAAGCAAACCTCGAATTCGACATCCTCGGCAAATACGTGGCAAAACAGCAGGCAAAGGCTGGCGTCGGCAGCGGGGGTGGAGGAAGGATCAGCGAAACCTGGCTCAGGGAGCACGGCTTTTCATGATGCTTCCCGACGACATGCAACCCGACCTTTTCGGCAAAGGCGCGCAATCCGGCAAGGCAGAATACTATACGCCACTTGCAGAAAGGGTGAGGCCGAAACGTATAGGTGAGATTTTCGGGCAGGAGCATCTCATCGGAAAGGATGGTCCGATAAGGCAGTATCTTGAACAGGGGCGTCTTCCCTCGATGATTTTCTGGGGTCCACCCGGATCAGGCAAGACGACGCTTGCCGAAGTGTGTGCCCGTTCCCTGAATTACCGTTTCGAACAGCTGTCGGCTACGGATTCAGGTGTGAAGGAGGTTCGCCGCGTCCTTGAAAACGCCGAGAAAACCCGCAGGATTGAAAATCGCCAGACCCTTCTTTTCATCGACGAGATCCACCGGTTCAACAAGGCTCAGCAGGATACGCTGCTGCATGCCATAGAGCAGGGGCTGATCGTGCTGATCGGCGCCACGACCGAGAACCCTTCGTTCGAGGTCAATTCTGCGCTGTTGAGCCGGATGCAGGTCTACTTGCTCAATTCCCTCGATGACGGGGAGGTCATGAAGGTCGTGCAGCGCGCGCTTGAACATGACAGCGCGCTTCAGGAAAGACGTGTCCGCATCGAGGATCAGGATTTCATCCTCCGGTTTGCCGGAGGGGATGCCCGGAAGGCGCTCAATGCCATCGAGGCCGCCGTATCGGTTTTTCCCGGAGGCCACGAGGAAGTGCTCCTGACCCGGAACGTTTTCGAGAAGGCCCTGCAGCACAAGGCTCCGGTATACGACAAGGCAGGGGAGACGCATTACGATGTCGTATCGGCGTTCATCAAATCCCTGCGGGGATCCGATCCTGATGCCGCACTTTTCTGGATGGCAAGGATGATTGCCGGCGGGGAAGATCCCAAGTTCATCGCCCGTCGCATGGTGATCTTTGCAAGCGAGGACGTAGGCAATGCGGACCCCTATGCGGTCACTCTCGCAGTTTCGGTATTTCACGCTGTCGAACTCATCGGGATGCCCGAAGCGAGGATCAATCTTGCCCACTGCGCCACCTATCTTGCCGGCTGTCCAAAATCCAATGCGAGCTACCAGGCGCTCAATGAGGCCGCTGCAGATGCGAAAGATAACAGCGCTCTTCCAGTGCCCCTTCACCTGAGAAATGCTCCGACCTCACTGATGAAGACGCTGGGTTACGGGGAGGGGTACAAGTACCCCCATCTCTACCCCGGGCACTTCGTCAGTGAACACTATTTTCCTGAAAAGATGGCGCCGAAGGCATACTACCGGCCCGGTGAAGAGGGACGGGAAAAGTATCTGAAGGAAAGGCTGGAGGCATTGTGGAAGAACAGGTACCGAACCTGATGCTGCTCCATTCCGGGCGCTTGGTTATATTGAAAAAATGGCTTATCCATCAATGAAAAAATGACTATGAATCCGGTCAGATTATTCATTCAGATTCTTCCGGTGCTGCTGCTTTTGCCCTGTTTCTGCGCAGATGCGGGAGCTGTGGAGAAAACCGCCCCGTCCCGCCTTGTCGTCGGCCTCGAAGACGCCGTCAGCATAGGCATGAAGCAGAACCGGGACATCGAAGTGGCAAGGCTCGACAGGGAGATGGCCGGTCAGAAGGTCCGTGAGGCATGGTCCGAAGTGTTTCCCCACATCTCCTCGAATTTCACCTATACCCGCAGCCTGAAGCCGACCGTCATGTTTTTTCCGGATATCTTCAACGGAACCGGACAGACGACGACGATCGAGGTGAGCCAGGACAATGCCGCCGTTGCTTCCCTCAATCTCAACCAGACTCTTTTCAAGCTTTCGGCAATCGCAGGAATCAGGGCATCCTCCCTTGTCAGGAAGATCAGCGAGGAGTCGTACAGGCAGGTGTGTGCCGATGTCGAGAGCCGGATCAGGAAAGCCTACTATGATGCGCTGATCGCCGGCGAGAAGCTCAGGCTGATCGAGCAGAGCATAGCCCGCTGGGAGCAGTCGAGAAGGGATACGAAGGCGCTTTTTCGTCAGGGAATTGCAGCCGATATCGATACCCTCAAGGCGTATCTGTCGGTCGAGAACCTCAAACCGGACCTGATCAGGGCGCAGAGCGGCATATCGATTGCCTCGACAAGACTGAAAACCGCCATCGGGGTTGATCAGGGCAGCGAGCTCGTGCTTTCCGATTCCCTTGTTTTCCGCGAAGCAGCTGCTCCCATAGGGGTCGATGCGGCTTATGCAGAGGCGCTTGAAAAAAGACCCGATGTCCGTGGCCTCGGACTTCAGGTCAAGGCGGAGGGCGAGCAGATCACCGCTGCAAGGTCCGAAGGTTTTCCGTTGCTGAGCGCTTTCGGCCAGCTTGATGCCCAGACGCAGTTCGACGACGGAACCGAACTTTCGGATACCCGCTGGCCGGTCTCTTCGTCGATCGGCCTGCAGCTCTCCCTGCCCATTTTTTCAGGATTCGGTACCAGTTCGAAGGTGGCTCAGGCAAGGATCGGCCAGCTGCAGACCAAGACGCGCTTCGAAGAGCTGAAAAATCAGGTCAGGGCGGATGTCGAGGTGCGCCTGGCGACCCTGCTTGAAACCAGGAAAAGAATCGATGTCCAGTCGAAAACCATCGCCGTCGCGGAACGCAGTTACAGGATCACCAGACTCCGTTTCAGGGAAGGGATCGGCTCGCAGCTTGAGCTGACAGACTCGGAGCTGCAGCTGAATACAGCAAAGAACAACTATCTGCAGGCGGTCTACGATTATCTTGTCGCATCGGTGGAATTTGAAAAATCGCTCGGCAGGACGGTTCCCCTTTCAGGCAGATACTGACGCGACAGCACTGCGAAACAGACAATGCCGGAAGCTTTTTCCGCATTGATGCCTGCAAGCAGTGCCCTTGCCGCGTGAAATACAGCCCTGCCTCCCATGAACCGGTGTCCGTCCAGCATGCATGCAAGCTTTTCGCTGTGCCAGACGTTGTAGATGCTGTCGGGAGGGTATGTCTGCAGTTTCCCCGGGAAAAAACCGTACTTCGACAGCAGGGCGGAAAGCGTCGAAGGGTTGAAGTGATAAAGGTGCCGGGGAGCATCCCAGGCGATCCATCGGGAACCGTAGTGCTGCGCATCGTAACTGTCCCTATTGGGAACAGCGATTATCAGCATGCCGTCGGGTTCAAGCAGAGCAGCGGCCCGCTGCAGGTTTTCCCCGATTCTGTGGAGATGTTCCAGGGTATGCCAGAAGACGATGCGGTCGAAGCGGCAACTGAATTCGGTTTCCGACAGGTCGGTTTCAAGAACCCGCAACCCTTTTGTTCGTGCGATTGCCGCAACCCTCCGGTTTGTTTCGATCCCGACGAGATTGTGCAGCGGGATTCCTGAACCGCGGTGGAGCCTCAGGAGCAGTTCTCCGGAGGAACAGCCCACCTCGAGAACCTTTGTCCGTGTGCGGCTTTTGCTGATTCCGTCCAGGACGATCCTTGCCTTTTTCTGCATGAGAACCGATCGCAGCAGGAGATAGAGCGCATCCCCCGCTCCTGCGGAAACGGTTTCATGGAGATGCGGGTCGTATGCGCGTTCAGGGTAGAAAAGCAAGGATTTCCCGGCTGAAGGTCTGGGATCGAGCATGATCAGACCCGAATCCCCTGACCGGACGAGATGCCAGGTTTTTCCCGATGGATCGAACCTGTCCGGAACGGTCAGGTAGGGTATGAAATTCCTCGTGCCTGAAATCGGACAGGGGGCATGTTCCATGGGAACACCGGTTTACTGCGCCTTTTTCTTTACGATTTCGGCAATGGCTTCCCTGAGCTGAACGTAGGTTTTGCGGATATCGTTGCTGAGCACCTTGGTTTCGGCTATGACCGGCATGAAGTTCGTATCGCCATCCCAGCGCGGAACGATATGGAAGTGGATGTGCGAGTCGACGCTGCCGCCCGCGATTCTTCCGAGGTTGACACCGAGATTGAAGCCGTGCGGCTTGAGGACGATTTTCAGTGCCTCCATGCAGAGGTCGGCAAGCTGCATGATTTCAAGCCTTGTCGGATCGTCGAGTTCAGAAAATTCAGGAGTCTGCACATAGGGGATGATCATGAGGTGTCCGCAATTGTAGGGGTAGAGGTTCATGATCACAAAACAGCGCACCCCGCGGTACAGGACAAATCGTTCTTCGTCCAGCTCGGGCGGAATGTCGGCAAAGATCGATTTGCCTTCAGCAGGTGCCGGTTTTTCTTCCTTGAAGGACTGCATATAGATGTCACGCCATGGTGAGTACATTCTGTGCATGGTACAGGGAATGCCTTGATGGATAAGAATCAGCCTGTCGTCTCCAGCCGGTCTTGTACCAAAGGTGGGACTCGAACCCACACGAGTTGTTCACTCACTGGATTTTGAGTCCAGCGCGTCTACCAGTTCCGCCACTTTGGCATGGATACCCGTGCGAGAGAAGGGACTCGAACCCTTACGCCTCACGGCACTAGTTCCTAAGACTAGCGTGTATACCAATTTCACCACTCTCGCGGCACGAACGTCTAATATACGTGGTTTTTTATCATATAAAAACTATCTTGGGAAATAGTTTTACGCCCTATTTTACGTAAAAATTTCTTTCAGTATTCTCCGGTTGTTTCAATGCAGTCTGATTTACGCCGTTTTGCATCGCTGGTTTCCTGGGTCATCAGTCCTATCGTTGTCGCTCCTGCCGCCTACTGCTGTCTTGCACTTTTCGGGTATCCGGATGATCCGGGCAGATATGCATGGCTGACCGTGCTGTTTTTCGCCGCGACAGTGGTGCCGATGTTTCTGGTATACGGGCTGAAAAAGATAGGCAGGGTTTCGGACTACAATATTACCTTCAGGGAACAGCGGTTTCTGCCTCTGCTTGTGCTTGTCGGCATCAATGCGCTTGCCTACGAGCTGATGCAGCAGCTCGGGGCTCCGAGGTTCCTGACGGGTATTCTTTTTTTCAATGCTGTCAATACGGTTTTTATCCTGTTGATCACGCTGCAGTGGAAGATCAGCATCCATCTGTTCAGTCTCGCCTCCTCCATTGCGTTGCTCTATCTGCAGTTCGGAGGCGCAATGCTCTGGCTTCTGTGCGTGGCGCCGCTCCTGATGTGGTCGAGAGTGTACCTGAAGGCTCATAATGTCATGCAGACGCTGGTAGGAAGTGTCATAGGATTTCTGTTGATGTATGCGGAATTTAAATGGTGGATCGCGCTGTGAGCAGAAAACGGTATGCTGTCGTGATGGTTACATACGGAGAGGTTGAGAGGTTGACGATCAGAAACCTCTGGCCGACTTCAAGAAGAATCGTGAAGGTCATCACCAGCCAGATCGTCAGGCTGCCTGATGCGCTTATCTATTTTGTGGCTGACTTCCGCTCGGTGAAACATTACATCGACTGGAAATACAACCGCTACCAGTCCTCACTCGTCGCGATCAACCGGGCGCAGAAAGAGGCGGTGGCACGTGAACTTCCCGGTCATCTGAGCCTGGTGCCGGAGCAGGTGGATATCGAGTTTTTCGATGCCTATTATTTCGTGCCCCCCTATTTCGACGATATGCTTTCCGGCCTGCAGCACAGCCATGACGGGGTGATCGTCGTGCCCATGATACCGGTCGAGTCCGCATTCTCATGCGGTGTCGCCTGCAGGATGCTCATGGATGTGTATGCGGGCAGCATGTTCGGGAAGACAAGGGTGATGAGAAATCTGTGGAACGACAGGGAGCTGCATCAGATCTACACCGATTACCTTTTCGACAGTCTCTCTGCCGGCATGCGGAAGGAAGGGGCAGGAAAAAAAGGCCTTGTGCTGGTCATACATGGCACCCTTGTCCGGGACAGGGCAGGGAATCCTCCCAAGGTGTTTACCGGCCTTGAAGAAACCCTGGAATTTTTCGGACTGATGAGCAGGAAGATCATGGCTGATCCGAGAAACATCTTCGACGGGATCAAACTTGGCTGTTTCAACCATGCCACCGGGGGTACCTGGATGGCAGAAACCTTCGACAGGGCGCTCTTCGAGTTCAGGGAGGATGGGTATGATTCGGTAGCCATGTTTCCGTTCGGTTTTTTCGCGGATAACAGCGAAACCGAATACGAGGCAAAGAAGCAGCTTGACCGCTCATCCTTCCCGGTAAAGCAGTATATTCCCTGCATCAACGACTCCCGCCGGTTCGCCGGATGGCTTGCCTCGAAAATAGCCGGCGAGATAGCGGCTCTTTCCAGGCTGCAGGGTGCGGTTGGCCGGTCAGAGAGCAGCATGCCCAAAACGGAAGAACCTCATGATTGATTCCGATCAGCCCTTCACGACAGGCGGCATTGCCCTGGAGGATCCCGAGAGCCGCTATGCGACGGTTCTCTCCTGTCTTGAAAGCAGGCGCTATGCCGAAGCCCTTGCGCTTCTTGATCCCCTTCTTGCCGTGCACAGGAGGGATGCGCGTTTCTACTATGCTCGTGCGGTTGTTTACCTTTCGACCGGCGAGTACCGCAAGGCAGGTTCCGATCTGCTGCGGACCATAACGATCGATCGTACCTTTCTGCCCGCATACCGGCATCTCGGTTTCGTGCAGCTGACCATGGGCAGGGAAGAGTCTGCCCTGAAAACCCTGCATTCCGCTCTTGCCATCGATCCCGGCTATACCGACGCTTATTGCGTTCTCGGTGACGTCTACATGGATTGCGGCGAGCATGAAAAGGCAAGGGGTGCATTTGAAAAAGCCCTCGAACTCGATCCGCACAACCCGGAAATCCATTGCAAGCTGGCGATGTTCTACCTGTCGAGAGGCGATATGCCCGGTCTGAGGGCGGAGTATGCCATTCTCAGGGAGCTTGATGCCGACATGGCGGAGCAGATCGGAAATCTTCTTCCCTGACCGGCGATCCGGGGATCGACAAAGACAAAGGGTATCGTGTCATGAGACTGTTTCCGGAAAGAGAGAAAATGAAGGTTTTCATGAGCCGCTGGCTTCCTGTGCTTCTTGCTGTCGCCTGGGCTCCGCTTGTCTGGATGATTCTTGCCGCCTTGCTTGGCTCATGGCTGCAGAGCATCTCCTGCAGCTGGCAGGTCGTCATGATCGTTCTCGCTCTTGCCACCTTGGGATCGACGTTCGGTCTGCTGCGACTGTTCGGACTTTTCAGTCGTAATATTTTCGACGAATAGCTCTGAAGAGGAGAACAAGTAAGAGGTATTTCTCTTCTTTCCTGAAAAAGAAAGGCAAAAATCCCCCCGGGATTCCCGGAGTAGTCCGGTGAAAAAATCAGCTTTTTTCTGCAGTTGAATAGTTTTTTTTTATATTTGCGGCACTTGAATGTAAGGCTTTTCACCGACAAACATTTGCCCATGGATCAGACGTTGAGTGGTTTCGGTGCCGTGTTCGTGTTCCTCGTGCTTGGCATCGTTTTTGTCGCGGGTGGATATATCACCGCACGGCTGCTTCGACCCCACAGGCCAAATCCCCAGAAGAATTCAACCTACGAGTGCGGTGAGCCGGCGGTCGGCAGCGCCTGGATCAAGTTCAATATCCGTTTCTATGTGGTTGCCCTCATCTTCATCATTTTCGATGTCGAGGTGGTTTTCCTCTATCCCTGGGCTACCGTGTTCAAACCCCTCGGCGATTTCGCCCTCGTCGAAGTGCTGATCTTTGCCGGCATCCTGATTCTCGGTCTTGTCTATGCCTGGGTAAAGGGCGATCTTGACTGGGTCAGGCCGAGCCCCAACATTCCGAAAATGCCCGTGCTTCCCAAAAGGGATTCCGGAAACGCATTACCTCACTAACAACATCGTCTATACGCTATGGGTTTGCTTGATGCCAGGATTTCGAACCGCAACGTTCTGGTGACCTCGGTTGACAATGTGATGAACTGGGCCCGTCTTTCCTCGATATGGCCGATGGGATTCGGTCTCGCCTGTTGCGCGATCGAGATGATGGCGACCAATGCTTCGAACTATGATCTCGAGCGTTTCGGAATTTTTCCCCGTTCCTCTCCCAGGCAGTCGGATCTGATGATTGTCGCAGGCACAGTTACCATGAAAATGGCTGAACGGGTCGTTACCCTGTACGAGCAGATGCCCGAGCCGCGCTACGTCCTGTCGATGGGGAGCTGTTCCAACTGCGGGGGGCCTTACTGGAATCACGGCTACCATGTCCTCAAGGGGGTTGACAGGATCATTCCGGTCGATGTCTATGTTCCCGGATGCCCTCCAAGGCCTGAAGCCCTTATCGGAGGTCTGATGAAGGTACAGGAGCTTATCCGGATGGAACAGATCGGCCTCTCAAGGGAGGACGCTCTGAAGAAGCTTGCAGAGAAGAGTATCGATCCGCAGCCGGTCATCGACCGTGAGCGGAAGGCGGCAACGGCATAATCTCTACATATCAATGGACAACGGGATGGAAGAAGCAGGAAAAGTCATGCCGGCAGCCTTACAGCAGAGCAGGGCGGCCTATGATGTCATAAAGGAGCGGTTCGGCGATGCGGTTTCAGCATTCGATGCCAACGAAACCATGCCGTTTTTCGAAGTCGCCGATGCCGGGAAGTGGGTTGAGATTGCCCTGTTCATGCGTGATGACCCCCGTCTGAAATTCAATTATATGGCGTGTCTTTCAGGAATGGACTACCCTGAACAGAACATGCTTGGCATTGTCTGCAATCTCGAGTCTCTTGGCGTTCTCGGTCACAGGGTCGCAGTCAAGGTCAGGTGTTCCCGGGACGGCGGTTCCATTCCTTCTGTCGCCTGTGTCTGGCATACTGCCAACTGGCATGAGCGCGAGGCCTATGACATGTTCGGCATGGTCTTCACCGGCCATCCGGACCTGAGACGGATCCTCTGTCCCGAAGACTGGACCGGTTTTCCACTCCGCAAGGATTATCAGGTTCAGGAAACCTACCACGGCATCAAGGTTCCCTACTGACAGCCATAACACGTAAAAAAGCATCCGGAGCATGCAGGAATTAGGCAAAGCAGAATCGAGCACAACCAGGATTACCCGCCAGAACGACAACGTTGTCGTCATCGAAAAGGACCTTGATACCGAACACATGCTTCTGAGCATGGGTCCCCAGCACCCCTCGACGCACGGTGTTCTCCGGCTTGAGTGCATGACTGACGGTGAGGTGGTTGTCCAGGCGGAGCCGTATCTCGGCTATCTGCATCGCTGTTTTGAGAAATATGCCGAGAAGGTCGATTATCCCGGCATCGTTCCCTACACCGACAGAATGGATTACCTGGCAGGCATGAACAACGAATTCGCGTTCTGTCTTGCCGTCGAAAAGCTGCTTGAAATCGAAATACCCCGCCGTGTTGAATTCATCAGGGTCATGGTTGCCGAACTCAACAGGATTGCCTCGCATCTTGTGGCTATCGGCACCTACGCGATCGACCTTGGCGCATTTACACCTTTCCTGTTCTGTTTCCGCGACAGGGAACACATTCTCAGCCTTCTCGAATGGGCTTCAGGTGCCCGTATGCTGTACAATTACATCTGGATCGGAGGTCTTGCCTATGATGTGCCTGCCGATTTCAGGAAGCGCATGGCCGAATTCGTCACCTACTTCAAGCCAAAGGCGAGGGAGCTCTACAGGCTGCTTACAGAGAACGAGATCTTCGTTCAGAGAACCAAAGGCATCGGTATCATGCCTGCCGATGTGGCGATCAATTTCGGATGGTCGGGGCCGATGCTCCGCGGTTCCGGAGTCGATTGGGATCTGAGGAGGAACGATCCGTATTCGGTCTATCCGGAGCTCGAATTCAAGGTGCCTCTTCCTGACGGCAAGTTTTCAGAGGTCGGCGACTGCCTTTCAAGGCATCTTGTCCGTGCACTCGAGATGGAAGAGAGCCTGAAGATCATCGAGCAGTGTCTCGATCGCATGCCGGAAGAGCAGGGATTCGATTCGAGAGCCGCCATTCCGAAAAGGATCAGACCCAGGGCAGGAGAGGTTTACGGGCGTGCTGAAAATCCCAGAGGCGAACTCGGTTTCTACATCGTAAGCGACGGAAAGTCAACCAAACCGCTCAGGTGCAAGGCGAGGTCTTCCTGCTTCGTGAACCTTTCGGCAATGAAAGAACTCTCGAAAGGCCAGCTTATTCCCGATCTTGTAGCGATCATCGGCAGTATCGATATCGTGCTCGGTGAAGTAGACCGGTGAGTGCATTTTCAAGACAACAACACTTTATTAGACAGGATTGCGTTTTCATATGTCTCCATTACCGTTCCTCAATACCTGGTCTGAAGCCCTTTCAGGATTGACCATCAAGGGATTTCCTCTCGGGCTGTTCATCGTTGCCGCTGTGCCCCTGGTCTTCATCGCCCTGTATGCACTGACATACGGCGTGTACGGTGAGCGCAAGATATCTGCGTTCATGCAGGACAGGCTGGGGCCGATGGAGGTGGGGAAGTGGGGCATCCTGCAGACGCTTGCTGACATTCTCAAGCTTCTGCAGAAAGAGGATATCGTGCCGACTGTCGCTGACAAGTTCCTGTTCGTGATCGGTCCCGGCATCCTTTTCGTGGGTTCGTTTCTTGCGTTTGCAGTCCTGCCTTTCGGGCCGGCCTTTATCGGAGCCGACCTCAATGTCGGTCTTTTCTATGCCATAGGCATCGTTGCCATCGAAGTCGTCGGCATTCTTGCTGCAGGATGGGGATCCAACAACAAGTGGTCCCTTTACGGAGCGGTGCGAAGCGTTGCCCAGATAGTCAGTTACGAGATCCCGGCATCGATCGCCCTGCTGTGCGGTGCGATGATGGCCGGCACGTTGAGCATGCAGGGTATCAATGTCCTGCAGTCCGGGCCATACGGTTTCGTTCATTTTTTCCTTTTCCAGTCACCTGTCGCCTGGCTTCCGTTTCTCATCTATTTCATCGCGTCCCTTGCAGAAGTGAACAGAGCGCCGTTCGATATTCCCGAAGCTGAATCGGAGCTTGTTGCCGGGTATTTCACCGAATATACCGGGATGAAGTTCGCGGTGATCTTTCTTGCAGAATACGGCAGCATGTTCATGGTTGCCGCCGTGCTCTCGGTCGTGTTCCTGGGGGGATGGAATTCCCCGCTTCCGAATATCGGCCCCGTCACACTCAACAACTGGACGAGCGGTCCTGCATGGGGGGCTTTCTGGATTATCATGAAGGGGTTCTTCTTCATCTTCGTGCAGATGTGGCTGCGCTGGACACTGCCGAGGCTGAGGGTTGACCAGCTGATGTATCTCTGCTGGAAAGTTCTCACCCCGTTCGCATTCATCGGGTTCGTGCTGACGGCCGTATGGGAAATCTACATGCGGTAGTCAGGGGATGATCATCGACAATACAGGCACGTAACGACGCAAAACCTATTATGAGCGAGTATTTCAGCAATATCAAGACCGGTGTCACCACCATTGCGACTGGCATGGCCATCACCTTCCGCCATTTCCTCAATGCGGTCAGGCGAAAAGGCGATGCAGGTATTGATGATGCCGACTACTTCCGTCAGGTGGACGGTCTTGTTACTCTCCAGTATCCGAGAGAGGCGATTCCCACGCCTGCAGTCGGACGTTACCGTCTGTACAACGATATCGATGACTGCATCGGCTGTCTGCAGTGCGAAAGGGCCTGTCCGGTCGAGTGCATCGCCATCGAGACGATCAAGGTCACCAGTGATGATCTTGCCGTGTGCGGCAAGACTTCTAAAGGCCAGCAGAAAAGGATGTGGGTTCCTGTTTTCGACATCGACGTCGCCAAATGCATGACCTGCGGTATCTGTACCAGCGTCTGTCCGACGGAGTGCCTTGTGCATACCCCCGTCAGCGACTTTTCCGAATTCGACGTCAGAAACATGATCTACCATTTCGGCAACCTCTCCCGCATGGAGGCGGAGGCCAAACGGCGGAAGCTTGCCGAACAGCAGGCGGCCGCCGCTAAAGAAAAGGAAGCGAAGGCTGCAGCCGAACCTGCGGCAGAAGACAGGACCGAGGCATAAAAGAGCAAGGAACACTTCAACAGGTGCAGAACCAATGAGCGAGTTTACCTATATCATCATATTCTACGTGTTTGCAGCCCTGACGGTTTTTTCGGCTGCATTCGTGGTCTTTTCGAAAAACGTCATTTACTCCGCATTCTCACTGCTGTTCACCTTTTTCGGCGTGGCGGCCCTTTACGTCTTCCTGAGTGCAGACTTCATTGCCGTTACGCAGGTTGTCGTCTATGTTGGAGGTATTCTCGTCCTGCTCCTGTTCGGGGTGATGTTCACCAACACCATCATGCAGACCGAGCTCAGGACGGATGTGCTCCACGTGGTTCCGGGTTTCATCCTTCTCGTGGCGATCATTGCAGGAATGCTCTACACCTTTTATACAACAGGCGACTGGATGCCTGGCGACATGCAGCTGCAGGGCAGTGTCGTCGAGCGCATCGGGTTCGAGACCATGTCGAGATACATGCTGCCGTTCGAAATGGCATCCATCCTGCTTCTTGTCGCCCTGGTCGGTGCTGCGTTTCTTGCCAGGTTCGACAAGGTGCATAAAAAAGAACATTAAGGAATACCGTACATGGAACTGTTCACTGCCATAGGGCTGAACCATTTTCTGACCATTTCAGCCATTCTTTTCGGTCTCGGCCTTTTTGCGGTTATGACACGCAAAAACGCAATCGTCATCCTGATGGGTGTGGAGTTGATCCTGAACGCTGCGAACATCAACTTTCTTGCCTTCTCGAAATACAACGGCGGCATGGAAGGGGTGATGTTCAGTCTCTTCGTCATCGTGCTTGCCGCAGCAGAGGCTGCCATTGCCCTGGCGATCGTGATCAATATTTTCAAAACCTTCAAAACGGTTGATGTATCCAGTGTCGACAGTATGAAAGAGTGATACGGGTACCAGGTATTCAGCTGCAAATTCTCTGTAAACCGAAACATGATGCACAGTTTAATCCAGTTATCGATAGTCGTCCTGCTGCTGCCGCTCCTCTCATTTGTGGTGCTCATCTTCTTCAACCGCAGACTGCCGCGGATGGGGGATTTCGTCGGGGTCGGCATGCTCGGTACGGCTTTTGCACTGTCGTTCTATATCTTCTGGACGGTGATCGTCCAGGCTTACGATCCGGCCTTCAGGGTGGCCTGGGATTTCACGTGGATTGATTTCGGTACCGTTCCCGGCGTGGGGCCGCTGCAGATCAAGATGGGAATCGTGATCGACAACCTGACGGCCATCATGCTTGCAATGGTGACCCTGATCAGTTTCCTTGTGCACCTTTACTCGACAGGGTACATGGCCGGAGACAAGAACTACGGAAGGTTTTTCGCCTACCTGGGCATCTTCACCTTCTCCATGCTCGGCATTGTGCTTTCCGACAACCTGTTCTCGATCTACATATTCTGGGAACTCGTCGGTCTTTCCTCCTATCTGCTTATCGGGTTCTACTTCGAGAAGGACAGTGCGGCCGACGCGCAGAAGAAGGCGTTTCTCACGAACCGCGTTGGGGATATCGGCATGTGGCTCGGTATCCTGATCCTCTATTCGCAGTTTCACACCTTCAGTTATTCCGAGATCTTCAACAACATCGCCGCCGGGAATTTCAAGATGTCCACCGGCTGGCTGACGGCAGCAGGAGTGCTCCTGTTCATGGGGTGCGTCGGCAAATCCGCGCAGTTTCCGCTGCATGCCTGGCTTCCTGACGCCATGGAAGGCCCGACTCCGGTTTCGGCCCTGATCCATGCCGCCACCATGGTGGCCGCCGGAGTGTATTTCGTCGGACGTATCTTCGTGCTGATGACCGTCGATGCACTCCACGTCGTGGCGTTCATCGGAGCCTTCACGGCATTCATGTCCGCAACCATCGCCATTACGCAGCACGACATCAAGCGGGTTCTGGCGTATTCAACCGTCTCCCAGCTGGGTTACATGGTCCTGGGACTCGGTGTGGGGGCATATTCGGCAGCACTGTTCCATCTTCTGACCCACGCATTTTTCAAGGCATGCCTCTTCCTCGGATCGGGCGCCATCATCCATGCGATGCATCACGAACAGGACATGCGCTGGATGGGCGGTCTTCGAAAGAACATGCCGTGGACCTTCGCCACGTTCAGCGTGGCAACACTCGCCCTTGCCGGACTGCCGCTGACCAGCGGATTCATGAGCAAGGACGCCATCCTTGCGGGAGCCATGGGCTTCGCCGTCACGGAAGGCGGCGGGATATTCTATCTCGTTCCCCTGCTTGGTTTCGCATCGGCCATGATGACCGCCTTCTATATGGGCAGGCAGGTCTGGCTGGTCTTTTTCGGCGAAAGCCGCACCCATCTGAAGCCTGAAGAGGAGCATCACCACGATCACGCACATGATGCACATCACGGTCACGACGATTCCCATGGAAGCCACGACGCACATCACGGTGTCCACGAGGTCGGCTGGGTCATGCGTCTTCCTCTGGTGATTCTTGCTGCGCTCTCGACCTTCATCGTTTTCTCTCCGGACCCTCTCGACGGCGCCAGGGGCTGGTTCATGCATCTGGTCCCGACGCCTGAAACCGTGGTGAAGTCTCCGGAAAAGGTTCCTTCCCATGAGGGGACTCTGCACCGGACGACGGGCGGAGTACTGCTTGCCGAAGCTGCCACAGACACCGAGGGAGCCCTGCCTGCCTCAGCGCACGGTGAAAACGGCGGTGCTCATGCGGCTGCCTCCGGCGAGGGACACGGACAGTCGTTCTCCGATCCGCGTCAGGCCGAACTTGCCCATGCTGCCCATGCTGCCCACTATCCGGCGATCTACCTTTCGTCGCTCATGCTTGCCATCGGCATCGGTATGGCACTTGTCGTGTATGCGTTCAGGTTCATCAATCCGGAAAAGACCGCGCATGCAATCAGGCCGCTCTACCTCTACTCCTTCAACAAGTGGTACTGGGACGAGATCTACGATGCCACCGTCATCAGGGGGTCGATGCTTCTTTCAAGGATCCTCGCGTGGATAGACGCCAACCTCGTGGATGGCATCGTCAACGGCGTGGCGACCCTGACCAGGAAATTCGCGTTTGCAAACGGCAGTTTCGACAAGTATGTCGTTGACGGCCTGGTCAATTTCACGGCGTTCTTCGTCCAGAAGAGCGGGGCCGTGATGAGAAAAATACAGACCGGAAAGGTGCAGACCTACCTGCTCATGGTGCTGGTCGCCATCGCAGGCTATTTTGCCTATTACCTTGCACAACTCCTGAAATGACCGAGGATTTCAACTTTATCATCTGAACATAACAGAGACCTGAACATGCTGAGCATCATTGTTTTTCTGCCGATTATCGCCGGACTCATTATTTTGGCTGTGCCTGGGTCACAGAAGCAGATCATCAGGATCATATCCCTGCTTGCCGCTCTTGCGCAATGCGTGATCGCCGTGCTCGTCTGGCGCCAGTACGATCCCTCACTGGCAGGCATAACCGCTGCCGCGGGAGGTCTTCCTGAAGGCTCGTTCCAGATGGTGGAAAGGATGCCGTGGATTTCGCTCGATCTCGGCAAGTTCGGTCCGCTGACCATAGAGTACTTCCTCGGAGTGGACGGCCTGTCGATCACCATGGTGATCCTGACGGCGCTCATCTCGGCAATCGGCGTTCTGTCGAGCTGGACCATCGAAAAGCAGGTGAAGGGATACTTTATCCTCTACAATCTGCTGGCCTCTGCAATGATGGGCTGTTTCGTTGCCCTCGATTTCTTCCTCTTCTACGTGTTCTGGGAGGTCATGCTGCTTCCGATGTACTTCCTGATCGGCATCTGGGGAGGTCCGAACAGGGAATATGCGGCAATCAAGTTTTTCCTCTACACGCTTTTCGGTTCGGTCTTCATGCTTCTGGTCATGATCGGTCTGTATTTCAGCGTGGTTGATCCCGTTACGGGAAATCACACGTTCAGCCTGGTTGCCATGGCAAGCCAGCAGAACTTTATCAAGGGCGCAATCCTCGGTCCTGACAGCGTCATGTGGCGGTATGTGGCATTTATCGTTTTGTTCATCGGATTCGCCATCAAGGTCCCGATGTTCCCGTTCCACACATGGCTTCCGGACGCGCACGTCGAAGCGCCGACTCCGATCTCGGTCATTCTTGCCGGTGTGCTTCTGAAACTCGGCACCTATGGCATGATGCGGATCAACTTCCCGCTTTTTCCCGAGGTGTTCAATGCCGGGCTTTTCGTCATCGGCATCTTCGGCGCCATCAATATCATTTACGGCGCCTTCTGCGCCCTTGCGCAGCAGGATCTCAAAAAGATGGTCGCCTACTCGTCGATCAGTCACATGGGATATGTGCTCCTCGGTCTTGCCGCCGCCAACAGCGAGGGCATGACCGGTGCGCTCTACCAGATGTTCAACCACGGCACCATCACGGCCATGCTCTTCCTTCTGGTAGGCGTCATCTACGACAGGGCTCACACCCGCGCCATCGACAGGTTCGGGGGCCTTGCTTCCTACATGCCTGTCTATGCCGGCATCGTGACGGTGGCATGGTTTGCATCGCTCGGACTTCCGGGACTGAGCGGATTCATTTCCGAGGCATTCGTCTTCGTCGGTGCGTTCAGCTCTGAAACCACCAGGCCGATCGCCATTGTTTCAGTGCTCGGCATCGTTTTCGGCGCGGCATACCTGCTCTGGTCGCTTCAGAGAATGTTTCTCGGCAGGCGCAGGAAGGACGCTGCCTATGAACTCGAAACCGGCGCCGACGGACATGAGCACATTCACTTTCACGACTGGAACGGCAAACTCGATCTCGATGCCCGTGAACTTGCCATGCTGGTCCCGCTTGTGGTGATCATCATCGTGCTCGGCGTGTATCCGATGCCGGTCATGGGACTGCTGACAAGCAGCATCAACAAACTTGTCGAGGTTCTTGCGCCGGTTACCATGACTGCCCTGAACTGATCCGAAGCCCTGTGTAACAGAATAAACGTTGGAGAATCATGTTCGAATTGCCATCGGGTGCCGAGATACAGAGTATCATTTCGAGCCTAAAAGCCGGCGCCGGGTATTTTATTCCTGAAATCTATCTTTCAATCCTGTTCATGGCGCTGATTCTTCTCGATCTGGTGCTGCGGGAGGGGAAGAACCGGATTCTTGCATCAGCGACGATCGCCGGTCTGTTGGGTGCGTTCTACTTCATCTATCAGCAACATGCCATGCCGAGTCAGGAGTTCTTTTTCGGCATGTATGTGCTCGACAGGTTCGGGATATTCTTCAAATACTTCTTTGTGGTGTCCGGCATTCTTGCGGTTATCGTTTCGATGGCCGATGACCATCTGAACAGCCAGGAGTCCGGTATCGGTGAATATTACACCCTGATTGTCGGCATGGTCATCGGCATGATGATGATGGCCTCCTCGACCGATCTTCTCATGATGTTTCTTGCCATGGAGCTTGTGGGGCTTTCGGCCTATGTTCTGACCGGCTACCTGAAACGGGAGCCGCGCTCCTCCGAGGCAGCCCTGAAATATCTTGTCTATGGCGCCGTCTCCTCGGGTTTGCTGCTGTACGGCTTTTCCCTGATCTATGGCCTGACCGCACAGACCAACATCACCAGGATCGGCATTGAACTCGCTGAACACGGATACGACCCGCTTGTCATGATTCTGGCGACCCTGCTCGTCATGGCGGGGTTCGGCTACAAGATCGGGGCGGTTCCCTTTCACTTCTGGAGTCCTGACGTCTACGAGGGAGCTCCGACACCGATCACCGCCTATCTTTCCGTCGGTTCCAAGGCGGCAGGTTTCGCACTGCTCATGCGTTTCTTCTTTGTCGCAATTCCGCACGGCGGACAGGACTACGAGGACCTCCTCGTGATCGACTGGCTGGTCATCCTCATGGGAATCTCGGCTCTCACCATGATCTACGGCAACGTGGTGGCCATCTGGCAGAAGAATGTCAAGAGGCTGCTTGCCTATTCGTCTATCGCGCATGCAGGCTACCTTATCCTGGGAATCATCACCATGGATAAACTCGGTACCCAGGCTACTCTGGTCTATCTTGCAGCCTACCTTCTGATGAACATCGGCGCTTTCTACGTGGTGATTCTCATCGCAAACAAGACAGGCAGCGAAAACATCGACGACTATCGCGGGCTCGGAAAGAGCATGCCGCTTGCAGCAGCCGCACTGACTGTTTTTCTCGTTTCTCTTGTCGGACTGCCTCCCACGGTCGGGTTCATCGGAAAGCTCATGATTTTCTCGGCGCTGATCGGGAAAGGGCCGGTCTATATGTGGCTTGCCCTTATCGGTATTCTGACAAGCGTCATCTCCCTGTACTATTACATGCTGATTCCGCTCAACATGTATCTGAGGGAGCCTGACCAGCCCCGGGAGGGGATGATCAACCCCGGCATGGTTCCCCAGGTGATCACTGCGCTGCTGATGGTGCTTACGATCTATTTCGGGCTCTTTTTTCAGCCGCTTGCCGATTTTGCCAGATATTCGGCAGGAGTATTCGGAGCATCGCTGAACTGACACCGCGCCGTCGTATGGGAGAGAACGTGAAAAGACCCGGCATCATGACAGGTGAGGCCGGGTTTTTTTCTTGAAATGCCTTACGTATCTTTCATAGACGAAATCAGATTGTTTTTTTGACTCAACAATTGTTAATTACAATCTTGATGCTGCTTTTCCCGATCTCTTCTCCGTTCCGGCTTTGCAGGGGATAAACTTTTTTCTGTTGCTCTCTCAAAATCTGTTCCATTCATACGGAGGTGTTAATGCACAACAAGCAAACCTTTGCGGAAGTGTTCGAATCCCGCGGTCTGTCCCGCAGGGATTTCCTGAAGTTCTGCAGTCTGACATCCGTCTCCCTCGGTCTTTCGCCTTCCCTGTTCCCCAAGATCGTTCATGCCATGGAAACAAAGCCCCGCACTCCGGTCATCTGGCTCCACGGACTTGAATGCACCTGCTGTACCGAATCGTTCATCCGCTCGTCGCATCCGATCATGGCGGATATCGTCTTCAACATGATATCACTTGATTACGACGACACGCTGAGCGCCGCCGCCGGGCATCAGCTCGAGGAGGTCAGAAAGAAGATCATGGCCGAGTACAACGGCAAGTATATCCTTGCGGTCGAGGGAAATGTGCCTACCAAGGACAACGGTGTCTACTGCATGGTGGGCGGCAATTCATTCCTGAACGTCGTCAAGGAGACGGCTGCAGGTGCTGCGGCGGTCATTGCCTGGGGTGCCTGCGCTTCGTTCGGGTGCGTTCAGAATGCCAAACCGAATCCCACCGGGGCGGTGCCGATATCGAAAATCATCAAGGACAAGCCCATCGTGAATGTGCCGGGATGTCCTCCCATCGCAGAGGTCATGACCGGGGTGATCGCACACGTGCACACCTTCGGTACGCTTCCGGAGCTGGACAGGCTGAAACGGCCGAAAGCGTTTTACAGCACGAGAATCCATGACAAATGCTACCGTCGCGCATTCTACGATGCAGGGATGTTCGTGCGCAGTTTCGACGACGAGGCGACAAGAAAAGGGTGGTGTCTCTACAAGATGGGATGCAAGGGGCCGACGACTTACAACTCCTGTTCCAAGATCCAGTGGAACGGAGGCACGAGTTTTCCCATCGGATCGGGCCATCCGTGCATCGGGTGTTCAGAGCCCGGCTACTGGGACAAAGGGCCGTTCTACACAAGACTTGCCGAGGTGTCGTTCCTTGGCACCGATACGACAGCCGACAAGATCGGTCTGGTAGCCGTTGGCGCGGCTGCTGCAGGAGCAGTTGCTCATGCGGCGGTTACCGCGGTGAAAAAGAAGAAAGCCGACAATGAGACTGAAAAGTAAACCAAGGGGGTAACAAGGTATGGCAAAAAAAATCGTTGTGGATCCGATTCCCCGTATCGAAGGGCATCTGAGGATAGAAGCGAAGCTGAACGAGTCCAACGTGATTGAGGATGCGTACAGCACCGGTACCATGTGGAGGGGTATCGAGGTCATTCTCAAGGGACGTGATCCGAGGGATGCCTGGGCATTCGCGGAACGCATCTGCGGAGTCTGTACGACGGTCCATGCGCTCGCTTCGGTCCGCTGCGTCGAAGACGCTCTCGGCATAGGGGTTCCTACGAACGCGAGGATCATCAGAAACCTCATGAATGCAACCCAGCAGACCCAGGATCATCTGGTGCATTTCTACCATCTCCATGCACTCGACTGGGTCGATGTCGTCAGCGCGCTTAAAGCCGACCCGAAACAGGCATCGGAGATCGCCCAGAGCATCTCGCCCTGGCCGAAATCTTCCGTAGGCTATTTCAAGGACCTTCAGCAGCGACTTGTCGCCTTTGTCGAAAGCGGACAGCTCGGCATTTTCTCCAACGGCTACTGGGGACATCCGGCATACAAGCTTCCGCCGGAAGTCAACCTGATCGCGGTTGCGCATTATCTCGAGGCGCTCGATTTCCAGAAAGAGATCGTCAAGATCCACACCATTTTCGGCGGAAAGAACCCGCATCCGAACTACGTCGTCGGAGGCATGGCCTGTGCTATCGATCCGAACAGCGACACGGCCATCAACATTGAACGGCTTGCGATGATCAAGAAAATCATCGATGATACGCAGACCTTCATCGACCAGGTCTACATTCCCGACCTGCTTGCCATCGCCGGATTCTACAAGGAGTGGCTCTACGGAGGAGGACTCGGCAACTACATGAGCTATGGCGATTTCCCGGAAACCACGCTCGACGATTACAAGTCGCTGCTCTGGCCGAGAGGAGTCATCCTGAACAAGGATCTCACGACGGTGCTCGATGTGGATCCGAAGGACATGGCGCAGGTAAAGGAAGAGATCAGCCACAGCTGGTATACCTACACGAAGGGCGGCGACAAGGGCCTTCATCCATGGGAAGGGGAAACGACTCCCAACTACACGGGGCCGCAGCCTCCGTTCGAGTACCTTGACACCGACAACAAGTACAGCTGGCTGAAGACGCCGCGCTGGAAGGAGAATCCGGTCGAGGTCGGTCCCCTGGCGAGAGTGCTGATCGCCTATGCGAAGGGGGACCCCATGATCAAGGAAACAGTCGGGATGGTGCTCGGAAAACTCGGCGTCGGACCCGAGGCGCTTTTCTCGACCCTCGGCAGGACCGCGGCGCGCGGTATCGAGTGCAAGCAGACCGCAGGATTCATGGGGCATTTCTACGACCAGCTTGTCGCTAACATCAAGACCGGAGACTACCGGACGTTCAACAGCGACCTCTGGGAACCTTCCAGCTGGCCGAAGGAGTGCAGGGGCTTCGGCTATACCGAGGCTCCAAGAGGTTCACTCGGGCACTGGATCCGGATCAGGGCGGAGAAAATCGACGAGTACCAGATTGTCGTGCCTTCGACCTGGAACGCTTCGCCGAGGGATGGAAGGGGAAATCCCGGCGCCTATGAGTCGGCGCTGAAGGGCACGCCGATGGTCGATCCGGGAAAACCGCTTGAGATCCTCAGGACCGTGCATTCGTTCGATCCGTGCCTGGCATGTGCCTCCCATGTCTTCGATATGAACGGCAACGAGATCACCAAAGTAACCATCGTTTAAACGGAGAGTGCAATGGGAAGGATAATCGAGGAAATCTATGTGTGGAGGCTCCCGGTGAGGATCTATCACTGGGTCAACGCCCTGAGTACCGTGATTCTTCTCGTAACGGGTTTCTATATTGCCTCCCCGGTTCTCATGCCGGCCCCGGGTGAGGCTGTCTGGAATCACGGTTTTGTCTGGTGGAGGTATGTGCATTATGTCACCGGGTTCATTTTTGTCTCCATCTTCCTGTACCGGATGTATTATGCACTTCTTGCCAAGAACGATCCGTATGCCCGTTTCGGCGGATTCAGGCCATGGTCTCCCGACTGGTGGGGAAAGCCGTTCAAGGAGCAGCTGTCGTCATACCTCTTTCTGCGTGAGGATGAGCCGAACTATGTGGGGCACAATCCCGTGGCAGCGCTTGCTCATTTCATCTTTATTTTCTGCGGTTCATCGTTCATGATCCTGACCGGTCTGGCCATGTTCGGTGAGAACAGGCCGGGCGGATTCATCGATACCTGGTTCGGGTGGATCCTTCCGCTCATGGGCGGAAGCTACAATCTGCATTACGCCCACCACCTGGTTGCCTGGATCTTCCCGTTCTATGTGGTCATTCATCTTTATGCGGTGTTCCGCCACGACATTGTTGACAGAACCAGCGTGACCTCGTCGATCATCACCGGTTTCAAGCACAAGGTGGAAGACGAGGCTTCCCTGTAAGCTGTCGCAGCCCTCAGCATGCGGTAATCCGAAAGCCTGTCAACGCTGTTCACGAAGCAGGAGCTGACAGGCTTTTCCTTTTGAGTTTTTGTAATCATCAAGCAGTGTGCAGACGTGAAGCAGATTAATGTCATCGGTCTCGGCAACGTTCTGTTCGGTGACGAAGGGTTCGGCGTCGAAGCAGTGAGGCGACTTGAAGCCGAAGGAGGGTTCCCGAAATCGGTCAGTTTCGTGGATGGCGGCACCCAGGGGCTCTATCTTCTCGATTACATCGAATCATGCGATGCCGTGCTGATTTTCGACTGCATCATTCCCAGAGAGTACGAATCGAAGGTCTATTGCTACAGGAAGGAAGAGCTGCCTGCATTCATTCACCGGAAAATGTCATCCCACCAGATGGGGCTGAGCGAGCTGCTCGGTATCGCGCAGCTGCACGGGAGGATGCCTGCGGAACTGGTGATGATCGGCGCCCCGCCGAAGAATCTCGATCTGGGCATGGGTCTGAGCGGTACGATGAAGGATCTCCTTGACAGGGCAGTGGTTCAGGGCAGGGAGGTTCTTGAAGAGTGGATCGCCGGGGGAAAGGGATGACCCTGTTCAGGAACTTCCCTTGATGAGAAGGTGCGGCCTGTGGGGCTTTCAGGCTCACCGGTAGTTGATCAGACGGAGAAATTCGCTTCGCGTCGATTGAGAGGACAGAAATTCCCCCGACATTGCCGAGGTGGTTGTCACGGAATTCTGTTTTTCCACTCCCCGCATGACCATGCACATGTGTTTGGCTTCTATCACGACTCCAACACCTCTCGGGGCCAGGACGCTCTGGATGGCATCGCGGATCTGCTGGGTAAGCCGCTCCTGCACCTGGAGACGCCGGGCGAACACTTCGACCACCCTGGCGATTTTCGACAGGCCGACAATTTTTCCGTCAGGAATATAGGCCACATGGGCCTTTCCGAAGAAGGGCAGCAGGTGATGCTCGCACATCGAGAAGATGTCGATATCCTTCACGAGAACCATCTCGTCGTACGATTCTGTAAAAACGGCCTTTTTCAGCAGCTGGACAGGATCCTGCCGGTATCCCCTGGTCAGAAACCGGAGGGATCGCGCCACCCGTTCAGGTGTTTTCAGGAGACCTTCCCTTTCAGGATCCTCCCCGACTCCCTCCAGCAGGCTGAAGACGGCATCCGAGAGCCTTGACAGCGTTTTCAGGTCGGTGTCCTGCGATGCTTCAAGGCAATCGTCGAGTTCACACTGATGCAGACGGTGGTCGTTCATGGCATTATTCTCCGAGATATCTGACGCTGTTTTTTTCTGTTTCAAGAATTCTGACTTCATGCAGGAAGATCTCCTCTCTGGTCATGGTTCGCAATCGGGATTCAAGGATGTCCCAGATGATCACGGCAAGCAGTTCGGTTGTCGGAACGCTCTGTTCAAGTTCCCTGACGTCGAAGTTCAGATGCTTGTGATCGAAACGGGCGACGATTTCCTCTTCGAGAATGGCTTTCAGCTCCTTCAGGTCCAGCAGGAATCCTGTCGCCGGGTTGACGGTGCCGCATACCGTGATGTCAAGAGCGTAATTGTGACCGTGACCGTGCTCGTTGCTGCATTTGCCGTAAACGCGCCGGTTTTCCTCATCCGTCAGAAGGGGGTTGTAAAGACGGTGAGCCGCATTGAACTCTATTCTGCGGGTAACGTAAACTTTTCTCGGTTTCTGCAATGCCTCGTTCATGGATGCTGATTCAGTTCACCGTTTTGCTGCAGGCCATGCGTTTCATGGCGGGAATCCGGCAGAATCCCTGATTTTCAGTGATCAACCGGCCCTTCGGGCTATTAGTTTCCCCATCAGCGTCCTGTCGGGAGCGAACAGGGAGAGGGAAACGGCGGGAGAAAAAGAAACTGAAAAAGCGTTCCCGTGGTTTACCTGGTTACGGATTTGCAAGAAAACAACGATGCATCATGCAGGTAACGGTTGCTTTTCATGAGAAGATGCCTCTTCGGGGCCGCAATGCCGCCGGTCAGACGACTCTTTTCGATACATCGCCAGAATTTCACGGAACCGGCTCTGCACCATCTCCGATGGAGGCGGTGCTCGAGGCCCTTGCCGCCTGTTCCATGATGGATGTGATTGGAATCCTGAAGAAGAAGCGGAAAACCGTTGTCGCCCTTACCGCTTCGGTCGGTGCTGATCGGGCGGAGTCGCATCCGAAGGTTTTCACCTCGATCACGATCAGCTATCTCCTCGAGAGTCCGGACAGCAGCCTTGCCGATCTTGAAAAAGCAGTATCGCTCTCGCTCGGCACCTACTGTTCGGTTTCGGCCATGCTGAAGCAGGGCGGGTGCAGCAATCACATCGACAGCGACAATCACGTGAACCACAATCCTTTCAGGTTCGGCTATGGCAAAAACCCTTGACGATCTTATCAGGCAGAGCGATCTTCCTGTCTTCATCGATTTCTGGGCCGACTGGTGCGGCCCTTGCAGGATGGTGGCTCCTGCAGTGCAGCAGCTTGCAAAAGAGTTCAGCGGAAAGCTCACTGTCGTCAAGGTGAACGTCGACCGTCAGCCTCAGGTTGCGGCACGATTCAACGTTCAGGGTATTCCTGCCCTGATGCTGTTCAGCATGGGGGAACTCAGATGGAAGAGTTCCGGAGCGATTCCCTATGAACAGATGAAACGGGAGGTTTCGACGGCGATCGGCGGGTCATCGCAGGGATAAATGCATTGCGGAAAAGGAAAAGGCGCCCCGTGGCGCCCTTTCTCTGCTGTATGACACGACCTCACTGGTCCCGCCTGTTCATGAGTGTCACGTAGTAGAACAGCTGCATGATGGCTTGCGCGGCACCTGCGACATAGGTCAGGGCAGCAGCGTTGAGCACTGCGTTCACCCCCTCCATTTCACGCTGCGAGACGATGCCCTGCGATACGAGCAGTTCCTTGGCCCTTCGGCTGGCATCGAATTCCACCGGCAGTGTTACCAGCGCGAATGCCGCTGTCCCCGCGAAGAGCAGCAGTCCTGCCCATGCAAGAGAGGTGCCGAGGGTGCCCGACATGAAAAGCCCTACCATGAAAATGATGGGCCCGAGATTGCTGCCGATCGAAACGACGGGAACCATGGCGGAGCGGATCTGCAGCGGATAGTATCCGGTCTTGTCCTGCAAGGCATGGCCGGCTTCGTGAGCTGCAACTCCTACCGAGGCGATGCTCGGCAGGGAGTAGACCTCCTCGCTCAGGCGCAGGGTTTTGCTTCGCGGATCATAATGGTCCGAAAGCATGCCGCGCGTAGCTTCAACCGTCACCCGGCCGAGTCCTCCACGGTCGAGCAGTCGCCTGGCGGCATCCGCGCCGCTGATGCCGCTGAGCGTCCTGACCTGTGCATATTTGCTGAAGGCCGATTTTACCCTGAACTGCGCCCAGAGGCCGAGCAGCAGGGGTGGAACGGCGAAAACAAGATAGAGGGGATCGAAAAAAAACATGGCTGTCCTTGAAAATGTTATCGGTAGGTCGTCGAATCATTACAAGAAAGAAACACGCAAACCCGTGCAGAAGTTTCGACTGTAAAGATGGCTGTCCGAAAACCTCCTGTCAGGAACAGAGGACTTTTTCTCATTGCGGTCCCCGGTTGTTCCACTGCCTGTTCCCGTCACCCGCGCCATCACGTTTGAGGTCGTCCCATCGGCGGTTTCCCTCGTCGTTGCGGCGGTTGTCACTGTTGTTCCCCTGGCTGTTCCTGTCTCTGTCCTCTTTCCGGCCGTTCCTTTGGTCTTCCTCCCGGCGGATCGGTCGATCATTCTGCAAGTGCTCCCGGTCGAGCCAGGGCCTGTTGTCGTAGGAACCATCCCTGTCGTACCGGCGGTCGCGGTCATATCTGCGGTATTCGATGTCGCGGAAGCGGCGGATATCCTCCCAGCGATGCCTCTGAATCATAGGGGGAAGCCGATGAGACCTTACGACCGCCCAGGGACCACGGTAGTGGGAGGATCGGTACCAGATACCGTCCAGATAGATGTAGTAGATATTGTCGAAAAAAATCATGTCATAGGGGCTCCCGACCGATATGGAAAAACCCAGATCGTTCAGATAGACGAACTGCGGTCTTGTGTCGATCACAATCACCGGACCGTGCCTGTCGTAGGAACCATCCCTGTCGTACCGGCGGTCGCGGTCATATCTGCGGTATTCGATGTCGCGGAAGCGGCGGATATCCTCCCAGCGATGCCTCTGAATCATAGGGGGAAGCCGATGAGACCTTACGACCGCCCAGGGACCACGGTAGTGGGAGGATCGGTACCAGATACCGTCCAGATAGATGTAGTAGATATTGTCGAAAAAAATCATGTCATAGGGGCTCCCGACCGATATGGAAAAACCCAGATCGTTCAGATAGACGAACTGCGGTCTTGTGTCGATCACAATCACCGGACCGTGCCTGTCGCCAAGCGCAAGATGCAGCCTGATATCCGCCAGGGCATCGGTTCCGGGGCTTCCAAGAAACATTCCTGCGATTCCTGCAGTCAGCAACATCTGTTTTTTCATTGTCAAGCTCCTGTGCTTTGGTTGCCAATTGATATGCCGGTCTGTGGCCGGTTTTCTGTTTCTACACTTTCAGACGATTTTTTGCCGGATTTCCAGCAGATGAACTGCGGGTGATCCAGAGAAAAAAGTTGCAGATGGTTATACTGTAACAATGCATTTTCCATGACAGACAACGGAGATGATCATGAAGTCGTTCATACCCCTGTTTTTTCTTCTCTGCATGATGTGTGCCGGCACGGTTACGCTCGCTGCGCCGGTACCTCAGATCGGGCCGATGACGATAGAGGGCACGATCCGGGAAATCAGCTGGTCGGCGGATCGCTTCGTCAGAGGCAAACGGTTCTTCCGGGACGGCAAGTGGTACTCTGCTTCGGGTTCCCTCGGGAGGGACCGCACCATACCTGCCCGCTACACGGTGACACTGACCGGGACAACAGTCGTCAGCGAGGAGACGGCCGACACCGCACTATCCTTCAGGAGCGGCACCGTCATTCTTGCTGTGCTCAACCATCCCCGGGACGACCGCTTTCTGAGGAAAGGCATGCGCATCATCATCAGGGGATACACGGTCAGGGGAGACGAGGGCGGCGACTGGTATTCCTGCTCGGGTCTCACCATTCTCAGGAGAAGATGACGTCAAAGAAACAGGGAGCCGTAGGGCAACGGCTCCCTGTTTCCGTCATGGAAGGAAAATCCTGCTTTTCCGCTTGAAGAAGGAGTCTATCTCGGGCACCGGTTGTCGTTGTCAAAACGTCCGTCGCGGTCTCTGTCGTCCCACCGCCTGTCATTCCACCGCCTGTCGTCCCACCGCCTGTTGCGGTCATGCCTGCGGTATTCGATGTCGCGGTAGCGGTGGATCTCTCCCATGCGGTATGTTCTGAAAGGGCGGGGAATTCTGTGCCTTTCGACCACGATCCACGGTCCCCGGTGGCCGGTTGACCTGAACCAGCTTCCGTCCTGGTAGAAGTAGTAGTAATTGTCGTAGAAGAGAATGTTGTAGGGGCTGTCCACCGCGACCGAGAATCCGAGCCGGGGGACGAAGATGAAGCTTGGCCATGTGTTGACCATCACCCTCGGGCCTGGTCTGTCTCGGATGCCGATCATCACGTTCACATCCGCAAGGGCATTTCCGTGAGGAGCTCCGAGGAGCATGCCTGCGATTCCTGCTGCCATAAGCACCTGTCTGTTCATCATGGGTTCTTCTGTTTTAATGGTTTGAAGAAAAAAACGAGCAGTTGTTATCGGGCAAGCAGTCGGCTGCGCAGTAACTCTTTTTTTTACATGACGATCCGGCTTCCTACAGAATGGGACGACCTTTCATTCGTTTTCCAGCGTAGAGGCAGAAAAAAACGGACCGTATCGAATTGCGGAACGGAATCGCATCCGTATCCGGGAAGATCCCCGATGAACGGAATGAAGGAGCGGATTTTCCCGGGGGACTTCCCGGAGCAGAGGTCTCTGTTCAAAAGGGGAACCGTCACGCCGGAACGTTCATTATATTAGAATGAGTTGCGATTGAAAGGACGAGGAAAAGACTGTTTTCAGGCTATGCATGTTCGGTATCGTTGCGCAGGCAAGAGAGCTCTCCTGCAGGGTGTGGGACTGTTGCTGCTCCTGACGGTTGCGCCTTCCGCACTCTCCGGTTCTTCGGGACAGGTCAGCCGGATGGTGCTGCATGGAAGCGTGAATCCGGGGAGCGCCACATTCTTCTCGAGGGTTCTTGCCGAGGCGAACCGGGACGGGGATCAGCTTCTGCTTGTTGAACTCGACACTCCCGGAGGTCTGGTATCCTCCCTGCGGTCGATGGTCCGGGATGTTCTTGCATCGAACGTGCCTGTCGTGGTGTATGTTTCGCCTTCCGGCGCGCAGGCTGCTTCCGCCGGGGCGCTTCTCCTGCTGTCTTCGCATGTCGCAGCGATGGCGCCCGGGACCGAGACCGGTGCAGCCCACCCGGTCGGAATGGGTGGCGGAGAGGAAGAAAAGGACGGGGTCATGTCCGTCAAGGCGGCCAACGATCTTGCGGCATTTGCCCGCAGCCTTGCAGAGGAGCGGGGCAGAAATGCCGAGTGGGCTGAAAAAGCCGTCCGCGAGAGCATCGCTTCCCCTGCTTCCGAAGCGCTGAAAAGCGGAGTCATTGATACCATAGCCGCGAGCCGGGGGGAGCTGCTTGCCTTTCTCGAAGGCCGGAAGGTGAAAACCGTTTCCGGTATCCGCATCCTGAAGACTGCGGGAATTCCGATCCGTGAACAGGAACCCTCCTTCCGCGAACGGGTGATGATGTCGATTGCCGATCCCAACATCGCCTATCTCCTGCTTCTGCTCGGCCTTGCCGGCCTATACTTCGAGCTTGCCAGTCCGGGAGCGATTTTTCCCGGCGTGGCCGGAGCTGTCAGCCTGCTTCTGGCGCTCTTTGCCATGCAGCTCCTGTCGGCCGATACGACAGGTCTCCTGCTCGTCCTTGCGGGACTCGTCTTCCTCGGTCTCGAGCTGTTTGTCACCAGCGGCGGAGTACTTGCCGTTGCGGGCCTTGTCGCCCTGTTTTTCGGTTCGCTCATGGTGTTCAGTACCCCTGAAACCGGCCTTTCCGTTTCCTGGTGGTTTTTTCTGCCTTTTTTTCTCGCATTCGCTGCTGTCGTCATGGTTCTTGTCAGGATTGTCGCCAGGGCGTCGCGTCGTGGCCACCTTTCAGGCTCTGAAGCCCTTGTCGGCCAGACAGGACGGGTTTTCCGGGGGCTGGAGCCAGGCCGGCCCGGCAAGGTCTTTGTCCATGGCGAGCTCTGGGATGCTGTCGGAACGGAACCGGCAGGTCCGGGCAGGGCTGTCACCGTGACAGGTATCGACGGCATGCAACTGAATGTTCAACTCAAAAAGGAGTAGAGAGATGCTTACTTTCAATCTTATGACCCTTCTCATGCTCGTGGCGGTCTTCCTTGTCTACGCGGTGAAGATTCTCAGGGAGTACGAGCGGGCGGTCGTCTTCAGGCTCGGCAGGATCATCGGGGCCAAAGGTCCCGGCATGATCATTCTCGTTCCGCTGATCGACAGGATGGTCAAGGTCGACCTGCGGACGGTGACCCTCGATGTGCCGCCCCAGGATATCATCACGCGTGACAACGTATCCGTCAAGGTGAGCGCGGTGGTCTATTTCAGGGTGCTCGACGCCATCAAGGCCATCGTCGATGTGGCGGATTTTCATTTCGCAACCTCCCAGCTTGCGCAGACTACCTTGCGGAGCGTTTGCGGCCAGGGAGAGCTCGACAACCTGCTTGCCGAAAGGGACGAGATCAACGACAGGATCCAGTCGATTCTCGACAAGGACACCGAGCCGTGGGGGGTCAAGGTGAGCAAGGTCGAGGTCAAGGAGATCGACCTGCCTGAGGAGATGAGGCGGGCGATGGCAAAACAGGCAGAGGCTGAACGGGAGCGGAGGTCGAAGATCATCAACGCCGAAGGTGAGTTCCAGGCGGCAGAGCGGCTTTCCGAAGCCGCGGCCATCATTGCGAAGAACCCCGCAGCACTGCAGCTGCGCTATCTGCAGACCCTGCAGGATATCGCCGCCGAGAACAATTCAACCACGATCTTCCCGGTGCCTGTCGACCTGATCAGACTGTTCTTCGAAAAGAAAGATGCAAGTGACGCCTGAACAACTCAACCACTACGTTCATGATTACCATCAAGTCGATCCTCTGCCCGGTCGATTTTTCCGATGCGGCGCGCAACGCCGTGAGGTATGCGTGCGAGTTCGCAAAATCGATGGGCTCGAAAGTCTATCTGCTCAATGTGGTCGAACCCAGACCCATGGCAGCTGATCTGTCGATGAACTACATTCCTCTCGAGGAAGACCTTGAAAGAGCCGCAGGTGAAGACCTCGACGAGATTCTGCAGGAGGTGAAAAAATCCGGCATCGATGCCGAAGCCGATGTGATGATCGGTACCCCGGCCGAAGTGATCCTCGAACAGGCCGGAAAACTCGACGTCAGCCTCCTGATCATGGGTTCGCACGGCAAGACCGGCCTGAGCCGCCTGCTCATGGGCAGCGTGGCCGAGGTGGTCGTCAGGAAGGCGAACTGTCCCGTGCTGATTGTGAAGGCCGTTGAAAAGGAGTTTATCGGCGGGTCATGAACGCATCCACAAGCGCGCTTGCTCCGCTGTAGGGACTGAGGGTTCCGGAAAGCACCCGGTTCTCGATCTCCTGCCTGAGAGCCTGTACGGCCGGATACCTTGCGAATTCCTTTTTCAGCTGTTCCTCGATGATGGAGCCGAGCAGCACTGCCAGCTGTTCGCGGCGCTGCTTTTCAAAGAGACCATGCTGCTGCATGAACCCTTGATAGTCCCGGACGGTTTGCCAGGTTTCGGCAATGCCGGCACCTGAAACGGCTGAGGTGAGGAGAACTTTCCGGGTCCAGCCGGGATGCTTTTCTGGAAGAAGATGCACTGCGGTCTCGAAATCGGATTTCGATGATCGCGCACTGTTCATCCGTTCCCCGTCTGCTTTTGTGACCGCAATCGTGTCGGCGATCTCCATGATCCCGCGTTTGATGCCCTGCAGGTCGTCCCCGGAACCGGGGAGCATGAGCAGAAGGATGAAATCCACCATGGAGTTAACCAGGATTTCCGACTGTCCGACGCCGACCGTCTCCACGATGACGACATCGAAGCCTGCGGCTTCGCACAGCACGATTGCCTCATGGGTCTTCGGAGACGTTCCTCCGAGAAAACCGGACGAAGGCGTCGGACGGATGAAAACCTCCTTTTTTCCCGACAACCTTTCCATGCGTGCCTTGTCTCCGAGAATGCTGCCGCCGGAGCGAGTGCTGCTGGGGTCGACGGCCAGCACGGCGACCCGGAGTCCCTTGCCGAGGAGCTCGAGGCCGAACGATTCGATGAAGGTGCTTTTTCCCACGCCCGGAGCTCCGGTAATCCCGACACGGACGGTAGTGCGGTGTGTTCCGGTTTTCGACAGGCAACGGTCGAGAACGGCGTGCGCCGTGGTCTCATGCTCCTGCTTCCTCGACTCGACAAGCGTAATGGCGCGGCTCAGCATGTGGCGGTCGCCCTTGACGATGCCGTCCACCATTTCGTCGATGGACAGCGCATGAAGAGGCTTGTGCGGCATTCCGATCTTGTTCCGGTTACCGTTCTGTTCGTTCCGTCAGCCGGCTGAGGATGGTGACGGCGGCTTCGGCAATGACCGTCCCGGGGCCGAAAACCGCGGCCACACCTCTCGAGTACAGGAATTCGTAGTCCCGCTCGGGGATGACCCCGCCCGCGATGACCAGAATATCCTCCCGGTGCGCCTCCTGCAGGCCTTCGACGATTTTCGGGATCAGGGTCTTGTGCCCTCCTGCGAGGCTCGATATGCCGATGACGTGGACATCGTTGTCGAGCGCCTGCTGCACGACCTCCTCGGGTGTCTGGAAAAGCGGGCTGAGATCGACATCGAAACCGATGTCGGCAAATCCTGCAGCAATCACCTTCGCTCCCCGGTCATGTCCGTCCTGGCCGACTTTGGCCACGAGGATCCTCGGACGCCTTCCTTCCAGATCGGCAAAGGAGTCGGCAAGCCGCTGCGCCTTTCTGAATATGCTGTTTTCCTGCATCTGCGACAGATAGATGGTGGTGTTGAGCCTGACGGACGCACGGTAGCGGCCGAAGACCTTTTCACAGGCGGAGGATATCTCGCCGAGGGTGGCCCTTTTCCGGGCCGCAATGACCGAAAGCTCGAGCAGGTTGCCCTTTCCTGTTGCTGCGCTCTGTTCGAGGGCGTCGAGAGCCCCGCGAACCTCGCTCTCGTCGCGCTCGGACCTGATCCGTTCAAGACGCGCGATCTGCTGCTGCAGCACGGCGGTGTTGTCTACTTCGAGCAGCTCGATTTCCGTTCGGCTGCTTGTTTTCCAGGCGTTCACGCCGATGATGCGGTTCACGCCGCTGTCGATGCCTGCCTGCTTGCGTGTTGCCGCTTCCTCGATCCGCATTTTCGGTATTCCCTGTTCGATGGCCCTGACCATGCCCCCGTTCGATTCGATCTCGTCGATGATTTCCCATGCCTTCCCGGCAAGCCCGGCGGTCAGGGATTCGACATGGTAGGAACCGCTCCAGGGGTCGATGCATCTGGTGATGTCGGTCTCTTCCTGGAGGTAGAGCTGCGTGTTCCTGGCTATCCTCGCAGAAAAGACCGAGGGAAGCGCGATGGCCTCGTCGAGGGCATTGGTGTGCAGAGACTGAGTATGGCCGAGAACGGCTGCAAGCGCCTCGATGCAGGTCCTTGTGACGTTGTTGTAGGGATCCTGTTCCGTGAGGCTCCATCCTGATGTCTGGCAGTGGGACCTGAGGGCGAGGGATTTCGGGTTTTTCGGATTGAACCGGCTGACGATTTTTGCCCAGAGCATCCGTGCGGCCCTCAGCTTGGCAATCTCCATGAAATAGTTCATGCCGATGCCCCAGAAGAAGGAGAGACGCGGTGCGAAGGCATCGATGTCAAGGCCGGCCTGCAGGCCGGTCCGGATGTATTCGAGCCCGTCGGCAAGGGTGTAGGCAAGCTCGAGGTCCGCGGTCGCACCGGCTTCCTGCATGTGGTAGCCGGAGATGCTGATGGAGTTGAACTTCGGCATCCGTTCGCTGGTGAACCTGAAGATGTCCGCAATGATGCGCATCGAGGGTTCGGGCGGGTAGATGTAGGTGTTGCGCACCATGAACTCCTTGAGGATGTCGTTCTGGATGGTTCCGCTGAGTTTTTCCGGAACCACACCCTGTTCCCCGGCGGCAACGATATAGAATGCCATGACCGGAAGCACTGCGCCGTTCATGGTCATCGAGACGGAAATATCGTCGAGGGGAATCCGGTCGAACAGGATATTCATGTCCTCAACCGTGTCGATGGCCACTCCTGCCTTGCCGACATCTCCCACCACTCTCGGGTGATCCGAGTCGTAGCCGCGATGCGTCGGCAGGTCGAATGCCACCGACAGGCCTTTCTGGCCAGCTGCGAGGTTCTGCCGGTAGAACCTGTTCGACTCCTCGGCCGTCGAAAAGCCTGCGTACTGCCGGATGGTCCAGGGCTTGGTGGTATACATGGTGGCATAGGGTCCGGCAAGGAAAGGCGGGAATCCCGGAGCAAAGGAAAGATGACCGGCATGCTGCAGATCGGCTTGTTCGTACCGTGAACTGACGGGGATCCTTTCCGGTGTTTCCCGGACGGTTTTTTCGGGAGGCATGCCGCTTCCGGACACGGACGCCGGGAACGGGAGGAGATCGATGGCTGAAAAGTCGGGTCGTTTCATGATACCCCGGTTTTGGTTTGCATCGAAAGCAGGATGCCGTAAGCGTCGCTTCCTGCATGGATGAATGCGTCGAGGCCGGCTTGAAGCAGTTCCTCCGCATGGTCCGGCGGTTTTGCCGCCATGACGACCAGCAGTTCCCGGTCGAGCGCGTGCAGCTCTCCGCAGATCTCCCGGACCGACGCGAGATCGTCTTTTTCCGGCCAGCAGAGCACGACGATCTGCGGCTTCCGGCTCATGAGCGTCTGACAGGACTCTGCATGCAGATCGAGCTGCATGCTTTCCGAAACAGGAAAACCGCCGCACCGGAAAAAGTCCTCTGCAAAGGCGGCGACCCTGAAACTTCTGGCCGGATCACCCTGCAGCCAGAGGACGACCGACGGCGTCCGTCCGTTTTTCCGGGTGAAATCAAGCATGGTGAGCCGCAACCGTTCAAAAGCCGCCGTATCGCTTTCCATGGCCCTCCTGTCGTTTTCCTGCCGGAGGCCGGCGAGGTTTGCCGCTGTTTCGGCCGTAAGGGGTGCCGCGTAGCGGTTCACGCCGATCAGGCATTTCCTTCTGGTCCGGATGCTCTCGCTCCGGGCCGCGGCGGCAGGCTCGATCAGCCTGTCGATCACGCCTTCCGATGCCGCCTTGCGGAAACCGCCTGCCGACTCGATCTTCCTGAAAAGCTTCCATGCCTCCTCCGAGAGGGCAGCGGTCATCGATTCGATGTACCAGGAGCCTGCTGCAGGATCGACGACGTGGTCGAGTCCCGATTCCTCACGCAGCAGGAGGTGGATGTTCCGTGTGATGCGTTCGGAAAAATCGCCCGGCAGGGAGCCTCCGGGATCGAAGGATGAGAGCTGCAGGGTGTCGCAACCGCCGAGGATGGCCGAAATTGCTTCAGTCGCCAGACGCAGCAGATTGGTCTGGGGATCGAGCAGGGAGGTGTTCCGTGCCGATGAACGGGCAAAAATCCGGGGCTGCAGGGTTTCCCGGGCGACGCCGTAGGCTGCGGCGACTCCGGGGAGAAGCATGCGAAGGGCTCTCAGCTTCGAAAGTTCCATGAAGTGGCTCGATCCGATGTCGAGGATCACTTCGATCTTCGGCAGGATCGCCGCGGCATCGATGCCCATGCAGCTGAACCGGAAAAGAAGCTCGCTCACGCCCGCCAGGGCGAGGGCAAGTTCCTGGGAGGCGACAGCTCCGGCACGATGGTAGCGTCCGGTGTCGACCGCGAGAAGGCAGAACTCCCGGGGTGTGTCTTTCTTCAGGAGGTATCCTGCCGCGTCTGTGTCAGGCAGCGCCTCCGGATCGGCGAGAGCGTCGAGCAGGAGGGCTCCGGTATTCGATCCGAAACCCCGCATCTCCTGCAGAAGGCCGAGAAGCAAGGCCGGGTTGCCGATATCCCCTGAAAAGTAGACGGGGACATCGCGGAGATCGACTGCCGCAAGAAGCTGTGCCGGATGCTCAGCCTTGCAGCATGCGCCGGCCTGCAGCCGGAATTCAAGGGCGTCCGCCCCTCCGGCGAGAGCTCTTTCCGCATTTGCAGCAGCTGTGGAGAACTCCTTGCCGACAGGTATCTGCTGGCAGATTCTCCACCGGTTCGTCGCCTTCGTGAAGGGAACGGAAAGGAAGTCCCGGTGTTCCTCCCTGTTGTACCAGGGGTCGAGGCTGAAACCGTCAGGCGTTTTCCAGACGAGCCGGCCGTAACCGGTGCCCTGCAGTTCTTCGAGAACTTTCGATTTCCACTGCTCACGGCTTACCGCAGGGAAGTCGCTGAAAAGATCGTCGGGCGATTGTGAAGTCATGGTGCTTGTCCGGTTTAGCTGTCGTTCCGCCGCTCTTCAGGAAGAATGAGGGGTGCTGGCGCGGTGTTCAGCGATGATGCAGCGAATCTCCATGCTGAGATCCCGCGGCAGTGCGGTCTTGTCGACGAATCCTTTCTGCTGGAGCCATCTTGTGGTCTGGAACTCCTTCGTGGTGCGTTTGCCTGTATACTGCTCGATCACGCGCTTGCCGGAAAATCCGATATTGCCTGCATTGTGTTCGAACAGCCGTATTCCCCGTGACCCGAATCCGATAGCCACGCCTCCGAGGGTCGGATCGGTAACGACCGTGACCAGAGGGAGACCTGCTTTTTCAATGCTCGACAGGGCGACATGGATTTTGGGAATGCTGACCATCGAGGAGCATCCTTCATGCATCCTTGCGCCGCCGCCCGTTGCCTGGATGATGACGGGGCATCTCTTTTCGAGAGCGATGCGGCATGCCTGCCAGACCTTCTCGCCGGTGGACATGCAGAACGAGCCGCCGAGGAAGGCGAAATTCGTGACGCACAGCACGACATCCTCGCCGCCGATGGTGCCGTTTCCGGTAATCAGGGCAGAGGCCATGCCGGTCTTCTGCCGCGCTTCGGCGATCTTGTCGCTGTATTCGGGGAAATTCAGGATGTCCCGGTCGACGATATACCTGGTTTCGGGATGTTCGGTGAAAGAGCCTTCGTCGAGGATGAGTCCGATATAGTCGTGGGCAGAAAGCCGGGTATAGCGGTAGCCGCAGACGTCGCACACGAAGTTGTCGGCAAGGAGACGGGAATAGAGCACCGGATCGACGATCTGCCGGCCGGTTTCCGTGTGGCACTGCCTGTGCCTTGGCATGAAATGGTTCCTGACTGGCGGGGGGATGAAGCCCGACACGGTTTTTTCATATGTCCTGATGGCCTCCTCCGTCGTCAGGTTCCACTGGCCGATCGATCGCCAGCGGTCGAGGCGCCGGTTGAAGATCGTTCCCGGAGGCTCCGCGCACAGTTTTTCCGCATGCCGGCACAGCGAGTCCCTGAAGGAAAGGAGTGCGGCCTCCCTGAAGCGGTGGGCCGGTCCGGCGGGTTCTGGAATCAGTTCGTCGATGATCCGGTTTTTCAGGGCCTCCCGCGAGGTGATCTGGGAGATTTCAGCCGCAAGGTTCGCCTTGTCCCTCGTTCTGAACAGGATAGACGAGCAGGCTTCGGGAGAGATGACCAGATAGGTTGAATATTCCATGGCAAGAACCGCGTCGCATCCGGTCAGGGCGATCGCTCCGCCGCTGCAGCCGCGGTTGATGATGACCGAGATGGTCGGGACCGACGCTTCTGCAAGGGCCTGCATGCAGCGTCCGATCTTCCAGGCGATCCCTCCGGCCTCCGCCTCCTCGGTGGGGTCCGCACCTGCGGTATCGATGACGGTGATGATCAGTCGATTCTCCTTCTCGGCCAGGGCGATCGCCGTGAGGGCCTTTTCAAAGGCGGCCGGCGTCGGCATGCCGTGATTCCACCTGCTGACCAGCTCCTGGTTTTTCATGAGCCGGTGCAGCTCTGCGAAATCCGACGTCGGTCCGGACTGCTGGCCGATGAGCATGACGGGCCAGACCTGCTCCCCGTTCCGCAGTTCGGCGCGGTGGGTCTGGATGAGGCAGCTGCCGTGCAGGTCGTTCTGCAGGCATTCCTCGGCATGGCCGAAGACTTCGAGATAGTCGAGATACTTCGGCCTTTCCGGATGAAACGACAACAGGTACTTCTCGTACTCCGTCAGTTGTTCGATGGCCTCGTGAGAGTAGCTGAAGTGTTCGTTCTTCTCGAAAGGCAGGTAGAAGTGTTTCACGGGATTGATGGAGGATTGACGTGATGCTGATGCTGCTTTGGCTCGACAAACTCGAGAAGAACACGGTTAGTATCCCTGGGATGCAGAAAGACGATCTTCTTGCCGCCTGCACCTTCGGAAGGCTGGGCGAGCGGGTTCAGGCCATGGAGCTCTGCCCTTTCGGTTTCCCGGAGGAGGCTGTCGGTTGCCAGTGCTATATGATGCATCCCCTCGCCGTTTTTTGCAAGGAATTTCGCGATCGGGCCCTCCTCCGAGAGGGGTTCGAGCAGCTCGATCTTCGTCTCCCCGACAGGAATGAAGGCGACCCTGACGTTTTCGGAGGGAACCTCCTCGACGACAACTGCATTCCGGCTGCACCCGAGGACGTTGAGAAACGTCCCGAGTGCGTTTTCGAGATTCCGGACAGCGATTGCGATATGGTCGATTTTCTTGATCATGGTTCGGTTGTTCAGTCTTTCAGGAAGGGTGGCTGGCGTAGCCTATGGTCTGAAGGGCCTCCCGGATTTCTTCGAGAATGGCCGGATCGTCGATGGTTGCCGGCATGGCATACTCCTCGCCGTTCGCGATCTTGCGCATGGTGCCCCGCAGGATCTTGCCCGATCGAGTCTTGGGCAGCCTGTTCACGATGATCGCCTGCTTGAAGGAGGCAACCGGCCCGATGTTTTCACGGACGAACTCGATCACATGCTTGACGATCAGCTCGGGAGGGGTGTCCACTCCGGCCTTCAGCACGAGGAAGCCGAGGGGCACCTCCCCCTTGAGGTCGTCGGCCACTCCGATGACAGCACTCTCGGCAACATCCGGGTGCTCGCACAGCTCCGCCTCGATCGCCCCAGTCGAGAGGCGGTGTCCGGCCACGTTGATGATGTCGTCGGTTCTCGACATGATGTAGATGTACCCCTCTTCGTCGATGTATCCAGCATCGCTGGTCTGGTAGAAGCCGGGAAACCGTTTCATGTAGCTTTCGTTGAACCGGTTGTCGGCTTTCCAGAGGGTCGTCATCGTGCCCGGAGGCAGCGGAAGCCTGACCACGATGTCGCCCATCTGTCCGGGAGGCAGGTGTTCGAGCTCCTCGTTGATCACCTGGACGTTGTAGCCGGGCACTGCCTTGGACGCCGAGCCGTATTTGACGGGGCCGGGTTCGATGCCCTGGCAGTTCGCGGCGATCGCCCAGCCTGTCTCCGTCTGCCACCAGTGGTCGATGACGGGAACCTGCAGATGCTGTTCGGCCCATCTGACCGTGTCGGGATCGGCGCGTTCCCCGGCGAGGAAAAGCGTGCGGAACTTCGAGAAGTTGTACTTCCTGATGAAGCTGCCGGCCGGATCCTCCTTCTTGATGGCCCTGAAGGCGGTCGGAGCGGTGAAGAGCACGGAGACGTCATGTTCGCTGATGATCCTCCAGAAGGTTCCGGGATCGGGGGTGCCGACAGGTTTTCCCTCGAAGATGATGGTGGTGCATCCGTGAAGAAGCGGAGCATAGACGATGTAGGAATGACCCACGACCCATCCCACATCGCTTGCCGCCCAGTAGACTTCGCCGGGTTTCACGCCGTAGACGTTCTCCATGGTCCATCTGAGCGCCACCATGTGGCCGCCGTTGTCGCGGACGATGCCCTTGGGCTGCCCGGTCGTTCCAGACGTGTAGAGGATATAGAGCGGATCGGTTGCCTCGACGGGAACGCACTGAGCGGGAGTAACCCCGAGGAGGGACTGTTTCCAGGTCATGTCGCGTTCCTCGTTCAGGGGTGCCTTCAGCTGTTCGCGCTGGAAGATGATGCAGAATTCCGGTTTGAAGTGGGCCAGCTCGATGGCGAAATCGAGCAGCCGCTTGTAATCGATGATCCGTCCGTGCTCGATGCCGCAGGATGCCGAAACGATGACTTTCGGCTTGCAGTCGTCGATGCGGATGGCAAGCTCCTGTGATGCGAAACCGCCGAAAACAACCGAATGGATGGCCCCGAGTCTCGCGCAGGCAAGCATGGCGATCACGGCTTCGGGGATCATCGGCATGTAGATGATGACGCGGTCGCCCTTGTGCACGCCCCGTGCCTGCAGCGCTCCGGCAAAGAGGGCGACGCGGTCGCGGAATTCACGATAGGTGTACTTCTCGATGGTGCCGGTTACCGGGCTGTCGTAGATGACGGCGGTCTGGTTGCCCCTGCCCTCGTCGACATGACGGTCGAGGACGTTGTAGCAGGTGTTGGTCACGCCGCCGGCAAACCAGCGGTAGAACGGAGGGTTGGCGTCGTCAAGCACCTTATCCCATTTCTTGTACCAGTACAGTTCCGCGGCAGCTTCTCCCCAGAATGCTTCGGGGTTTTCAACGGATTGCCTGTGGACATCGCTGTATGATTGAGACATACGGTTAACCCCCTTTATTGTTGTGAGTTGATGAAGAGGAGGGAGAGTCGGTTCGTAAACGGGAAGCCGAGAGCTGTAGGAAAAAGACGAGCGCCATCCCGCATACAGAAAAAAGAGAGGTGTTCTGCCAACAAGCCATTTTAAGAAAAATTACCCATTGCTCCAATGCACAATCGTCGTTCGCCGGCGTCTTTCCGGGAGGGACGAGCGGCGCGATGGCGCTACGGCAGGTGAGAGAGGTGCTCGAAAAGGGCGATCAGCTCCGTGACGGTGAGCGCCTCGGCGCGTTTTCCAAGGTCGAATCCGCCTGCCCGGGAGATGTCGTAGAACTCCCTGAGGTTGTTCAGAAGCGTTTTTCGCCGCTGCCGGAACGCAGTCCGGACGAACCGTCTGAATCCTTCGCCGTCCGCAACGGGATCGGCGGGCTTCGGGACGAGTCTGACTACCGCGCTGTCGACGTCGGGTCTCGGCTTGAAGACCGTGCGGCCGACCCTGAACAGATAGGTGACGTCGAAGAAGGCCTGCAACTGCACGGCAAGGATTCCGTACTCCTTCGTCCCGGGTTTCGCGGCAAGCCGCAGGGCGACCTCGTGCTGCATCATGAGCGTTGCGGAAGAGAGGAGCCTGCGGTGCTCGAGAAGACGGAAAAAAATCGGCGTCGTGATGGAGTAGGGAATGTTGCCCAGGACGGCAAGGGGCTCTCCCGGCGCGATCTCATCCAGCGGGACCCTGAGAAAGTCGTCCTCGATGAGCGTGATCTGCGGGAATTCCCTCCGGATGAACCCCGCCAGTTCGTGGTCGCGCTCGACGGCTGTGAAGGAGGGGCAGACTTCCAGGATCGCCGCGCTCAGCGCCCCGAATCCCGGCCCGATCTCGACGACCCGGTCTGTTGCCGAGATCCCCGATTCCTGCACGATCTTGCGGGTTATGTTGCGGTCGGTCAGGAAGTTTTGACCCAATTTTTTTTTTGCCGCTATCTGTGTATGCTTATATTCAACCTTTGTCATTTGCCTGGGATCTGCAGCAGGGAAGCCGGGTGGAGTCACTTTGTCCAATTTACTTTATTCTGTCAGTAATGGGAGAGAAAAATACCGTCGAGGAACCCGTGAAGTATGCTTCCCGGGGTAACAAGGCGACCCGTACGGGTTTCGGCGAGGCATTGCTTGAAATGGGGAGGGAGAATCCTTCGATTGTCGCCCTGTGCGCCGATCTTACCGGATCGCTGAACATGCATCTTTTCCGTGACGCTTTTCCGGAACGCTTCATCCAGACCGGGATCGCCGAGGCGAACATGATCTCCATGGCGGCCGGACTTGCCACGACCGGCAAGATACCCGTCGCCGCGAGCTTTGCCGTCTTCGCCACGGGAAGGGTGTACGACCAGATCCGCCAGTCGGTCTGCTACTCGAACCTGAATGTGAAGATCTGTGCGTCCCATGCGGGGCTCACGCTCGGCGAGGACGGCGCGACCCACCAGATTCTCGAGGATTTTGGACTGATGAGGGTCCTGCCGAGGATGACCATCGTGGTTCCCTGCGACTACAGCGAAACCAGGAGGGCTACCAGGGCCGTCCTTGAACACGTGGGGCCGGTCTACCTTAGGTTCGGACGTCCGAACATCCCTGACTTCACCTCCGATGAGGACGGTTTCGAGATCGGCAGGTCCATCGAGCTGCATCCCGGCAGGGATGTGACCGTGATTGCCTGCGGCATCATGGTCTGGAAGGCTCTCGAAGCTGCACGCATCCTCGAGAGGGAGGGCGTGACGGTCAGGGTGATCAACATGCATACCATAAAGCCGATCGACACGCTTGCCATCGTTCGTGCCGCGCATGACACGGGCGCGATCGTGACAGCCGAGGAACATCAGATGTACACCGGCCTCGGGGAGGCCGTGTCGAGCGTGTGCGCCAGGAACATACCGGTTCCGGTCGAGATGGTTGCCGTCGAGGACACCTTCGGGGAATCCGGCAAGCCGGACGATCTCCTGAAGAAGTACAAGCTGACCACGGAGGATATTCTCGAGAAGATCTATCTGGCGCTGCGCAGAAAAAACTGAGGGATACAGACGAACGAGGAGGGAGGGATTATGTCGATGCCGAATCTGGGTGACATGATGAAGCAGCTCAAGGAAGCTGGAGAGAAGATGCAGGACGTGCAGAAGCAGCTGGACCGGCTGGTCGCCGACGGGGAAGCCGGCGGGGGAATGGTCAGGGCGAAGGTGAGCGGACGGCAGAAGCTGCTCGAACTGACGATCGATCCCGACATCATGGATGACGTCGAGATGGTGCAGGACCTTGTGGTCGCTGCCGTGAACAAGGCGCTCGAGGAATCGGCAAAGCTTGCCCAGGCTGAAATTTCCAGGGCTGCGGGCGGGATGATCAATCCTGAAGATTTCCTCAAAAACCTCAACCTCGGGCAGTAACAGCCGTTCATGCGCTACACGTCAGGAGCCATCGAGGCGCTGATCGAAGAGTTCGCGAAGCTTCCCGGCATCGGCCGGAAGACAGCCCAGCGCCTTGCCATGCATGTTCTCCAGTCCGGCAGGGCGGAGGTGGAGAAGCTGGCCGGCGCGCTTGTCGACGTCAAGGAGAAGGTGACCCGTTGTTCGGTCTGCCAGAACATCACCGACAGGGGAACGGACCCCTGCACGATCTGCACCTCAAACGGACGTGACCGCACGGTGATCTGCGTGGTCGAGTCACCCACGGAGGTGCTCGCCTTCGAGAAGACCGCCCATTACAGAGGATTGTACCATGTGCTGCACGGGGTGATTTCCCCCCTCGACGGCGTCGGTCCCGACGACATCAAGGTCAGGGAGCTGCTTCTGCGTCTGCAGCAGCCGGAAGGCGGAGAGGTCCGGGAGGTGGTGCTTGCCCTGAACCCGACTGTCGAAGGCGAAACGACCGCACTCTATCTCAGCAAACTGCTCAAACCGCTCGGTCTTTCGGTAACCAGGATCGCCAGGGGCATTCCGGTGGGCGCCGAGCTTGAATTTATCGACGAAGCGACCCTGTCGAGGGCCATGGAGGGGCGTTCGTCGATCTGACGCGTTCCCCCTCCGCTCCCTGCCGGGCCATATCAGCGAACCGACGTAGACGTGATGAACGGAGAGAAGCAATCGGTACTTGTCATCGGCGGCGGCCTTGCCGGGCTTGCGGCCGCCAAACGCCTGACGGACAGGGGATTCCGGGTCCGCGTTCTTGAAAAGAGACCTGTCTACGGCGGCAAGGTGTCGTCGTGGAAGGACGAGGAGGGGGACTGGATCGAATCCGGCACGCACTGCTTCTTCGGGGCATACGGCGTGCTGTACGACCTCATGAGGGAGATCGGCACCTACCACGCGGTGCTCTGGAAGCAGCACCAGCTCACCTATACGCTTGCCGGAGGAAGGAGTTTCACCTTCGACACCTGGAACCTGCCGAGCCCGCTGCACCTGCTGCCGGCCATCGTGAGGAACGGATACTTCACCTTCGGGGAGATGGCCTCCTTTTCGAAATCGCTCATTCCGCTCGCCCTGAAGAAGGAGAAGTATCCGCCGACGCAGGACCACCTGACCTTCGTTCAGTGGGCGGAACAGAAAAAGTTCGGCCGGAGGCTGATGGACAAGATGTTCAGGCCGATGGCCCTCGCCCTGAAGTTCATTCCGCCCGAGGAGATTTCCGCCAAGATCATCCTCGACGTCACCGAGACCTTCTACCGCATACCCGATTCCTCGTGCATGGGTTTCCTGAAGGGGGCTCCCCAGGAGTACCTGCACCAGCCGCTCATCGACTATGCCTCGTCGAGGGGTGCGGTGTTCCAGAACCTGTCGCCTGTCGAGGAAATCCTGTTCGACGGAGAGCGCATCAGGGGGGTGCGGCTGCGCAACGGCGAGATCCTCAGTGCCGACTACTACCTCTGCGCCCTTCCGATCCACGATCTCTGCAGGGTGCTGCCGGAGTCGCTCAAATCGCACGACCGGTTCTTCGGCAACCTCGACCGCCTCGAGGCGGTTCCGGTGATTTCCGTCCAGCTCTGGTACGACCGCCAGATCGCTCCGGTCGACAACGTGCTCTTCAGCCCGGACGGCGTGATTCCCGTCTATGCAAACCTCGCACAGACGACACCCGAATACCGTTCGCTGCGGGGCAAACCGTTCAGCGGCCAATCCCGGTTCGAATTCTGCGTCGCACCGGCCAAAGACCTCATGGACCTCAGCAAGGAAGAGATCATTCAGAAAGTCGATCAGAGCGTCAGGGCCAACTTTCCGGAGACATCGAAAGGATCAGGCATCCTTAAGTCGACGCTGGTGAAGATTCCGCGATCCGTCTATGCGCCGCTGCCGCACATGGAGCAGTACCGCCCGACGCAGGCGACCCCGGTGGAGAACCTGTTCCTTGCAGGCGGGTTCACGCAGCAGCTCTACTACGATTCGATGGGAGGGGCGGTGATGAGCGCCAACCTCGCCGTGGAAGGGATCATGAAGCAAGCCGGAAAAAGGGAGGGATAGCCGGGGGAACGATTCGCCGTTGCTGAAGATTCTTCATCAGGAGAAGATTTTTGTTCTTGAATTACCGTGAAATTTTTATCTTAAAAGCCCTGATTTCAATAGATCTCAGGGTCGACAGGCCCTTGTAGCTCAGTGGATAGAGCAGCAGTTTCCGGAACTGAAGGTCGGCAGTTCGAGTCTGTCCAAGGGCACAGGATCATTGAAAGGGTAATCGGGGTGTGGCTCAGCTGGTAGAGTGCTGCGTTCGGGACGCAGAGGTCGTGGGTTCGAGTCCCGCCACCCCGACAGAGAAGGCGACAACGGCAGGTACGTTGTCGCTTTTTTCTTTTCACACCATCTTTTTCTCCTTCCTCCTGCTCATAACATCAGGAATCTGTTCAACATATCTTGTAAAAAGACGGTATTTTTCTTACATAACAGTTGTAAGCCTTTCCGCCGGTTTATTCCTTTCTCTCCAGACGGTCCCCCGCGCACAAGCTGTACCAATCCGATATCTACATTTGATTGAATTGCAACTATGTCCAGTCCAGTGCATTCAGATAGTGATTTTTCAGGTAAGATGCTTCTGTCGTTCTTTGTGTATGTCTGATTTGATCAATTTGCTATGAGAAATTACCAAAAGTTGTGTTTTGATGGTTGCTAAGCAGCAAGTGTTTCCTCGATTCCGTTGACAAATTTGACACCCTGCAGCACCTTCTCAACGAGTTGGTGACCGGCGAGTTTCCGCCACTTC
>Ga0233420_10000033_pt1 | contig 60211 bp, 58 predicted proteins | sample Watercolumn_Mata_4_FD_183009 | JGI IMG/M metagenome (GOLD analysis project Ga0233420, IMG submission 183009) | Freshwater microbial communities from Lake Matano, South Sulawesi, Indonesia - Watercolumn_Matano_2014_102_MG | ecosystem: Environmental > Aquatic > Freshwater > Lake | place...
CGGTTCGCCTCCGGTTGCTCTCCACCCCGCCTCACGGCGACGCAGTTTCCTTCGGCTACGGGGCCATGGCTTACCCCGACACGGACTTGCACCGTGCTGTGTGAGCGCCTTCACGGGCGCACTAGGGGCGAATTCATTCGCCTATTCAGGGTCTTGTGCGCGAATGAATGCGCACCTACGATAAATCGCATCATCCTGTTTATCCTGTAGATTCCTGTCCAACTGCTTTTTCTGGGATCAAAGTTTTCCGGGATTCTTCGCAGCGGCGCGCCGGCTCGGCCGCAATCGGCGTTGAACCCTTCCTGCCGAAGGGCGCCATCCGGCTGACGGTTGTGACCGCTCCGGACCACAATACCCGCCAACAAACCTCGCCGGCCGAGCCAATCACACGGGGAGCAGACGCGCCGACGGGTTTGCGGCACAATCCGCACTCAGAGCTTGTGAAAAAACCCCTGGCCGTCGCGAGGGCATCCCTGGGCGTGGTGGGCAAGGCGCGGGGGTGCACAAAATCTGGGAGTCCAGCAGCGCTAAACGACCCGATTTTGGGGGTCCCCGCAACGCCGCCCACCGCGTCCAGGGGTGTCCGCAGTAGGTCGGGATTTTTTCACAAGCTCTCAGGGGAGGTAAGCCATGCCGAGACACATTCCGAACAGCGAACCGGGGCGTCGGGCGTCGGACGAGCGGGAGCGATTGCGCGGCTCCATCGAGAAGCAGGCCAGGCGCATGGAGCAGGCCGAGCGGGAGCGGCCGACCCTGATGGCGCAAACCGTGTTCCTGGGGGTGCTGGCCTTGTTGCTGATCGTGCCGGTCGTGGCGGGCGCCTATCTGGGGCGCTGGCTGGATGGGCTGCACGAGGGCTATTCGGTGCGCTGGACCGTGAGCCTGATCCTGGCCGGCCTGGGGGCGGGCATCTTTAATGTCTATAGGTTCATACGCGAGCATTGACCCATGGATGAACTGGATTTCGCGGCGCATCTGGGCTTTCATGTCGGCCCCTTGTTCATTGGACCCACGGTTCTGACGACGTGGCTGTTGATGCTGATCATCGGCCTGCTCGCCTGGCTGGGCACGCGCCGACTCGACCTGGACGCCCCATCGCGCTTCCAGGTGATGCTGGAAGGCGTGGTCGCGACGATCGAGGACGCGATCGCCGCGGTGGCCCCGGATGACGCGCGCACCCTGCTGCCCTTCGTGGGCACGCTCTGGATCTATATCGTGGCGGCCAACCTCATCGGCCTGGTGCCCAGCCTGGGTTCGCCTACCGCCGACCTGTCCGAGACGGCGGCGCTGGCCTTTCTGGTCTTTCTTTCGGTGCACTGGTTCGGCCTCCGCAAGAATGGCTGGAGCTACTTCCGCCATTACCTCTCGCCGAGCCCGATCCTGCTGCCCTTTCATCTTCTCAACGAGGTTTCACGCACCATCGCGCTGACCATGCGCTTGTTCGGTAACATGATGAGCCTGGAGCTGGCGGCGCTGCTGGTGTTGCTGGTGGCGGGCTTTCTGGCGCCGGTGCCGCTGCTGCTGCTGCATATCGTGGAGGCGCTGGTGCAGGCCTACATTTTCGGCATGCTGACCCTCATCTACATTGCCGGCGCCCTTCAAACCCAGAAACAATCCCGCGAGGCTCCTCATGAATGACCTGTCCTGGTTCGTCATCCTGTCCACCGTCGTCGGCGCCCTGGCCATCGCCATCGGGATCGTGGCGCCGGGCATCGCCATGGGCAAGGCGATCGCCCAGGCCCTGGAGGCCCTCGCCCGCCAGCCGGAGGCCGAAAAATCGATCACCCGCACCCTGTTCATCGGCCTGGCCATGATCGAGTCACTGGCCATCTATGTCCTGGTGGTGGTCCTGATCATCCTGTTCCGCAACCCCTTGCTCGAATACCTGCTCAAGTGAGTCCCGCCGCATCCGCGCGAAACGATCCCGCCGGATTCGCCCCCTCTCGTACGAAGGGAGAGAGGAGGTCAGGGGTTGCGCGGGGTTCCATCATCCCGGCAGGGAGTCCACATGAATTTTGACTGGGGCACCTTTCTCCTCGAAGTCCTGAACTTCTTCATCCTCTTGTGGATACTGCGTCGTTTCCTGTATCAGCCGATAGTGGGGGTAATCGAAGCCCGCCAGCGAAAAATTGACGCCCAACTGGAGGACGCCAGGCAAAGGCAGGCCGAGGCCGAGGCCGCGCGCCGGGCCTTCGAGTCCCGTCTGGCCCACTGGGAGCAGGAAAAGGCTGAGGCCCGTCAAGCCTTGGCCCGGGAAATCGAGGCCGAGCGCCGGCGACGGCTGGACGGCGTCGAACAGGAAGCCGAGGAGGCCCGGGCCCGACTTCGCGCGCGGGAGGAACAGGATCGGTTGGAATGCCAACGGCTGGGCGAGCAACAGGCACTGGCCCTGGGTGGCCGATTCGTCGGCAAACTGCTCGAACGCGTGGCCACGCCCGATCTGGAACAGCGGCTGATCGCGGCCATGCTCGCCGATCTGTCGGGCCTGCCTCCCGGCGACATCGAGCGGGTGCGGACGGCGCTGCGGGAGGACGGATTGGAAATCATCAGCGCCTTTCCGCTGTCGGAGGCGGCGCGGCATGAGCTGATCGCCGCGCTGTCGCAACGGCTGGGCAGCCTTCCGGCCCCGGTGTTTCGGGAGAATCCGGACCTCCTGGCCGGACTGCGCCTCCATGCGGGTTCCTGGGTGCTGGCGGCCAATCTCCGCGACGAGCTGAAATTCTTCCGCGATATCGAGTCCGCGGAATCGCCTACGCTCGACAGAGGCTGAGCCGCGAATGCCGCTTTCGCCCATCCCGGCCATGCCTCTCGCGCCGACCGCGGCCGATCCGAGGGACCGCTCCCCCGACCTGCATCCGAGACTAGGACAATTGGCTTCCCGCCTCGCGAATTATCAGTTCGGCCTGCGCATTTCCGAGTATGGGCGGGTCCTGTCCCTGGGCGACGGCATCGCCTGGATCAGCGGCCTGCCTTCCGCCGCCATGGATGAATTGCTGCGCTTCGAGGACGGCTCCCGTGGCCTGGTCTTTCACCTCGATACCGACCGGCTGGGCGTGATCCTGCTGGATCAGGCGCCGAATCTCAGCTCCGGCTCACCGGTCTATCTCAGCAGCGAGCGGCTCTCGCTGGGGGTGGGCGACGGCCTGTTGGGACGGGTCATCAATCCCCTGGGCAGCCCGCTGGACGGACTGCCCGCGCCCGATACCCGCTTGCGCCGGGAAATCGACGTCGGCTCGCCGCCGATCATCGAGCGGGACTTCGTCGACCGGCCGCTGCACACCGGCGTCAAGATCGTCGACGCCATGATTCCCCTGGGGCGCGGCCAACGGCAACTGGTCATCGGCGACAATGGCGTGGGCAAGAGCGCCCTGGCCCTGGACGTGGTGCTGAATCAAAAGAATCAGCAGGTGCTGTGCGTCTACGTGCTGATCGGGCAGAGGCGTTCCGATACGGTCGGACTGATCGATCTGCTCCAGCATCACGGCGCGCTGGACTACACCACCGTCGTGGTCGCCGAGGCCAGCGACGCGCCGGGCCTCAAGTACCTGGCGCCGTTCGCGGGCTGCGCGGTGGCCGAGCACTGGATGCGACGCGGACGGGACACGCTGATCGTATATGACGACCTGTCCACCCACGCGCGCGCCTACCGCGAACTCTCCCTGCTGCTCCGCCGCCCGCCGGGCCGCGAGGCCTACCCCGGCGATATTTTCTATCTGCACTCCCGGTTGCTGGAACGCTCGACCTGCCTGGCGCCGGATCAGGGAGGCGGCAGCATGACCGCCCTGCCCCTGGTCGAAACCGAGCAGGGCGAGATCGCGTCCTACATCCCCACCAATCTGATTTCCATCACCGACGGCCAGATCTACATGGATCGGCGCCTGTTCGGCAGCGGCTTTCTGCCGGCCATCGACATCACCCGTTCCGTGTCCCGTATCGGCGGACGCGCCCAGCATCCGCGCATCAAGGAGGAGGCGGGGCGCATGAAACTCGATTATCTGCAATTCCTGGAGCTGGAAACCTTCACCCGCTTCGGCTCCCGCCTCGACGCCGCCATGGAGGAGAAGATCCGGCGCGGGCAGATCCTCCGCGAAGTGCTCAAGCAGGACCGCTTGTCGCCCGTTACGGCAGAGTTTCAGCTCGCCTGGATGATGGCCTATAACCGGGGGGATTTCACGGATCCGGATCCCGGCCGGATCGGCCTGCGATTGCGGGGGTTGCGGGAGGCGCTGAGTCAATCCGCCCTGGACCTGAACCGGGAAATCGCGGATTGGCGCGCGTGGCTGGATAGTCTGCCGCCGCCCGCGTGAGCCGCCGCGTCGAACTGGAGCAGCGCCTCGGGCGGCTCGGGGATATCACCGGCATCATGAACGCCATGAAGACCATGGCCTTGATCGAGACCCGGAAATACGGGCATTGCATCACCCCCCAGCGGCGTCATCTGGACGGCATCCTGGCCGCCGCAGCCGATTTTCTCGAATTCCATCCCGAGTTTCGGAGCCCCGATCGGAACGCGGCGCCGGGCGACGGACCTCGCCTGCTGGTGGCGCTGGGGTCGGAACGCGGATTTTGCGGGGACTTCAACCAGAAACTGGCCGCCGCCCTGCCGATGCAGGACGGACCGGAAACGCGCTGGATCGCGGTGGGACGGCGGCTGGCCGGCCGCCTGGAGTCGGACCCGCGGCTCCTGGACCGGTTGGAGGGTCCGAATGTGGCCGAGGAGGTACCCGTCATCCTGGACCGGCTGATCGAGACCCTGCACCGCCATGCCGATGGCCCGCATCGCTGGCGGCGGCTGAGCGTGGTCGCCCACGACGCCGGCGGCGAGATAGTCCGGGAGGACTTGCTGCCGCTGGCGGTGCAGCCCGCGCGGCGGCGCGGTTATCCGCCGCGGCTGCACTACCCGCCCGGGCGGATGTTTGCCGAACTGATCGAGCATTACCTAAGCGCCAAACTGCCCGGCCTGCTGCATGCCTCGCTGATGGCGGAAAACCGCCGGCGTCTGGAGCACATGGAGACGGCGCTGAACCGTTTGCGCACGAAGATGGATGAGATCACCCGCCGCTGCAATGCCCTGCGACAGGAGGAGATCACCGAACAGATAGAGGTTATTCTGCTCGGCATGAAGTGATGCCGGGCATCGGGCACCCCCGCATCGACCCGGCCGGGCCGAAGCCCGACCGACAGGGTTCATGCCGTAGCGCCGGGCTTCAGGCTTCAGCCCGGCGCTTCACGCCGGTCAGGATCGCCCAGCCCTCCCGCTGTCCGACCGGATCGAAATCCACCGCGTCGGCGTAGGCCGCCCGGACCGTGCCTGCCTGTTCCGCCAGAATGCCGGACAGAGCCAGACGACCGCCGGGCCTGAGCCGGGCGAGGATGTCGCCCGCCAGCTCGACCAGGGGTCCCGACAGAATGTTCGCCACCACCACGTCGGCGGGCGGGGGCGGCGGAGCGGCGGGGTAGCCCAAGGTAAGCCGCGCCTCGACCCCATTCTTGCGCGCGTTCTCGGCGCTGGCCGTCAGCGCCTGGGGATCGATGTCGATGCCATGGGCCGCCGCCGCCCCCAACTTCAGCGCCGCGATGGCCAGAATGCCGGACCCGCAGCCATAATCGAGCACGGTCCCGCCGTTCAGATCCTTGCCTTCCAGCCAACCCAGACAGAGCGCGGTGGTGGGATGCGTGCCGGTACCGAAGGCCAGCCCGGGATCGAGGATGACATTCACGGCGCCGGGTTCCGGCGGCTCGTAACCGGTCGGGCAAATCCATAGCCGCCGGCCAAAGCGCATGGGCTTGAAGTGTTCCAGCCAGGCTCGCTCCCAGGGCTGGTCCTCGATCACCGCGCTGCCCCAGGCGAGGATTCGTCCACCGAAACGGTCCCGGGCCGCCGCCGCGATCGGCGCTTCGTCGATGTCCCCTTCGAACAGGGCCGTCACCCGCGTCAGATGCCACAGCGGCGTTTCGCCCGGCGGTGGTTCGAACAGCGGCTGGTCGCCGGCATCGTCCAGGCTCACCGCGAGGGCGCCCTCCGCCATGAACCAGTCGGACAGCGGCTCGGCCAGCGATTCCTCGACCGTGGCCGCCAGTTGGCGCCAGATGGGCTCTCGATCCGCGTTCATCCGTATTCCTTTCCTCCGGGGCTTCCCAAGTATAAGCAGAATGGGGAAGTGTACCGATTTAGCGCCCCCATTGGCTCGCTCGCCGTTGCGGAAACCAGGCTATACGCCGGCATCCATCGCCTCCGCATGACCGGCCATGCCTGAACCTAAAAAAGCAGTTGGACAGGAATCTACAGGATAAACAGGATGATGCGATTGATCGTAGGTGCGAATTCATTCGCACACAACGCCCTGAATAGGCGAATGAATTCGCACCTACCTCAAACCCAACTGCCGTTTCCAGGCTGATTCATCGGGAATGGCAAGCGCCCGCTTGAATAGCCTACGCTATTCGTTCGTTCGCGAGGGACATCGCCATGGCGTCACGAGGCGGATCCAGGCCCGGCGCGGGTCGCAATCCGGGATCCCGCGGGCTTACCCTCGCCCACCACGCCCAAGGACGCCCTCGCTACGGCCGGGGGTTTATTCACAAGCTCTGGGCATCCTGTCCGGCTGATCGGCGGCACGCCCTACTCGGCGGGCGACTCCCGTTGCAGATCCTCGAGCAAACGATCGTAATCCTCAAAGCCGACGATCTCGCGAATGGTCGCGAAATCCACCCGGCGAGCGGGAACGCGACCGGCGGCGAGTTCGGCGAGGGCCTCGCGCATGGCGTAGACGGCGGAATTGAGCAGGGTCAGGGGATAGGCGGCGATCTTGTAGCCGATGCCCGCAAGCCGGTCCGGAGGCAGAATGGGGGTGAGGCCTTCCTCCAGCATGTTGGCCATTTTGAGACCTGGCGCCTCCGCGCAGAAGCGTCGCATTTCGGCTTCGTCGCGGGGCGCTTCGAGAAACAGGATGTCGGCCCCGAGATCGGCGAAGGCCCGCATGCGCCACAGCGCCTCGTCGAAACCCTCCAACGCGCGCGCGTCGGTGCGGGCCATGATGAGGATGTCCGCCCCGCCCTCGCGCGCCCGCACGGCCGCCCGGATTCGGGCGAGCGCCTCGGCGCGGTCCACCACCGCCTTGCCGCGCGTGTGGCCGCAGCGCTTGGGGGCCAGTTGATCCTCGATCATGATTCCGGCAAATCCGGCGCGGGCGTAACCCTCGACGGTGCGCATCACATTCGCGGGATTGCCGTAGCCGGTATCGCCATCGCCGATCACCGGGATGCTTACCGCCTCAAGGATGGAGCGCCCCTGGTCGAGCATTTCGCCATAGGAGATCAGGCCGGTGTCGGGCCGGGCCAGCCGGGCGGCGGACACCGCGAAGCCGCTCATGAAGGTCAGGGGAAAGCCCGCCAGTTGCGCCAGCCGCGCGGACAGACCGTCGAAGCAGCAAGGCATGAGCAGCAGATCGGGACCCGCCAGCAGACGGCGAAGTTGTTCGGTGTTGGGATTCATGGCGGAACTCCGGACGCGCGGCGACGGGTTTCGGGGAAGCCGTTTTGACGTTTCCAGCCCGAAAGGCTAGCCTCATTCGCCATCGACCATCAACCCAGGGGACATTGGCTTATGTTGATCAGGCATTTTTCCTTCATCGTCGCCGTCATGCTGACGGGCTGCGCCGCCGACCAGCCGGTTTCTCCAACCGCGGACCTCACGATGGCGTATTTCCGGAAAACGACCACGCAGACGACGGTGGGGACGGAAAATCGGGTCAAGCTAAGCACGGAGCAGGGTTACGAGGAGCCCTATGACTCGCCCCGCGACTTCAAGTCCAGCTACCTCATCGCCACTCTCGACCGTAACACCGGAGCCGCCGGCTTCGCCCTGAACGTGATGGATGTCGCCATCCAGCCGCGCGCCAAAGCCAAGGTGACCTACGAATCGCCGGAGGGCTGGATGGAACAAACGGTGAGGGTCCAGAGCGGCGTCCGGAAATGCCGGGATGGCGATTGCTGGAACCTGGAATCCATCGCCGTGGGGCTCAAGGAGGATCTGCTGCGGGCCTACGCCAAGCGCCATGCCTCCGGCGCTGCCGGAGCCTGGCAGTACCGGATCGAACCGAATATCAGCGGCCAAATAGCCTATGCCGAGATCGCCGGCCTGCTGGCGCGGGTGGACGAATATCGGGCGAATGTTAAGCAGAATCCCTGACCAAAGCCGGCGGGGCGCTGATCGGGAGGGATTCCTGGAACATGCCTATCCCGGTTGACTCAATGTTCACGGCCGACAAGTTGGGTTACGTCGCGTCTATGCGACTGATTTATCTATTGTTGTTGTGTCTTGCGCGCCTAACCCAACCTTCGCGGCTCACCGGCCCTGGCGGATACCGAAGAGTGTCGGGAGCTGCGGGGTTCACCAAAACTTGCCGGCCGCGATGATCAAGCCGCCAATGCTCGCGATAAAGCCGATGAGCCACAAAAAGTGGCGGTCATGGCGCCGGATCATTTCGTCGAAGCGCTTGTCGACTAATTCGAAGCGTTTTTCGATCTGTTCGAAGCGCTTTTCAACCTGCTCGAAGCGCTTGTCCATCCGCTCGAAACCCTGACGCATCAGTTCCCGCTGGTGCTTCAGTTCCTCTTCCACCCGCACCATGCGCTCGCGCAGTTCGATCTCGTACACCGCCGGCGGTCTGCCGAGACTTTGTTCGGCCAGCCAAACGGGCATGTTCGCCTTGATGAATTCGATATCTTGCTGGGTAAGGCTCATGAGGCTCCCGGGGCGATAGAGTACGCCTGACAGACACTTCAGGTTGACATCATACCCTGCTCCCGCATCACGCGCTTGCTGGGAGTTCGCCAGCGCTCTGCGTATCCTGCCACTGCGTATGCTTGATCATCGGGGGTGCGGCGATTTCGAGCTCCCGACAGTTAGCGCGCAAGGAATGCCCAAGCCCGCCATCGGGAGCATCATAGACGTCCATCCACCTGATCGGGGGGGTAAAGATGCTTGACGTCATAGATCACGGCATTGGGTTGACCCCATTGACGAAGGGTTGCAACGCCTAGGTCCTTGAATACGCTATGCGCCACAGCCAAAACGATGGCCTGATAGCGACCCGAAATCGGCTCAGACCGCATGAGGTCTATGCCATGCTCCTCATGGGCTTCGGAAGGATCCGCCCAAGGGTCATGCACCTCGATCCTGGCGCCATAGCCTCGTAGTTCTTCGATGAGGTCGACAACGCGAGTATTGCGGAGATCCGGGCAGTTTTCCTTGAAGGTCAAGCCGAGGATGAGGATACGAGCGCCGTGGATGGGCAGGTCACGCAAGGCCATGAGCTTGGTGATCCGTTGAGCGACATAGGCGCCCATGCCGTCGTTGATGCGGCGCCCGGCGAGGATCATCTCCGGGTGGTAGCCGATTTCCTGGGCCTTATGGGTCAAGTAATAGGGATCGACCCCTATGCAATGCCCGCCAACCAGACCGGGACGAAACGGGAGGAAATTCCACTTGCTGCCGGCGGCGGCCAGAACCGCTTCGGTATCGAGGCCAAGCCTGTGAAACAACATGGCCAGTTCGTTGATCAGGGCGATATTGACATCGCGTTGCGTGTTCTCGATGACCTTGGCGGCCTCGGCGACGCGTATGGCAGGGGCGAGGTGAGTACCCGCAACGATGATGGAGCGGTAGAGGGCGTCCACGAATCGAGCCGCCTCGGGAGTGGAACCGGACGTGACTTTTTTGATGTTGGTGAGGCGGTGATCCTTGTCTCCCGGGTTGATACGCTCGGGTGAGTAACCGACGAAGAAGTGCCTGGCGTTTTTTGAATTGGGGGAAGTATTGGGATCGCCCTCTTTCATCGGCGAATTGGCGCCGCTGGCGTAGGCAAGCCCCGATTTCTGTTCGAGGATCGGAACGCACACTTCCTCCGTGCAGCCGGGGTAGACGGTGGATTCATAAACGACGACATCGCCCGGCTTGAGGATTGTTCCGACGATCTCGCTGGCCAGTTTCAGTGGCGTGAGATCTGGCCGTTTGTAACGGTCGATGGGCGTGGGCACAGTCACTATGTAGACATTGCAGGTTGCCAACTCACCGGGGTCGGTGGTGAAGCTGAGCAGCCGTGCGGCCCGCAAGTCTTCTTCGTGAGTCTCTCGGGTTATGTCCAGACCTACACGGAGCTGCTCGACCCGCTTGGTCTTGAGGTCGAAGCCCAGGGTGGGAAAATGTTTGCCAAATTCCACAGCCAATGGCAAACCCACATAGCCCAGGCCGATAATCCCGATATGCGCGGCAGCAAGATTCATGATGCGACTATTCTGTACGAATGATCCTAGATTCCTCTGTTGGACACGGCCGAGTGTGCGGCCAAAAAGCCGGCCGGCAAGGCGCGACGACGCAGCAGGGCCATCCCCTGGAAGGAGGAGCCACGCCGTCGGGCGGCTTTTTGGCCGTGCCATCGGGTGCGTAGCGCTCTCACCCAATAGCTGAGAGTCCGTAATACTGCAAAGACCAAGCGCCGCGTAGTCTTCATGCCATTTGAGCAGCGGTCAACAGAGGAATCTAGGATGATTGGTCCTCGATGGGGTTGGATTCTCTCATGGCTGCCATGGAGCGGCTTTGCCCCATAGCATGAAGAAAAGCAAGTTGGGAGGGTCAACCCGATAGCCTCAGAGACCGGGTTCCCTCAGCAGGAGATCCTTGATCAGCTCTATTTGGGCTTCCGCCTTCAGCAGTTCATCGTTCATCAGCGACTGGCGGTGGCGACATTCCGCCAACTCGGATTCGCGTTCGGTGATTTCGGTCCGCAATTTTTCTATTGTTGACTGTCTGTCGGTCACTGAGTTCGCGAGTTCCTTTGTTTCCTTGTCCAGGGCTTCGTGTTGAACCAGCAGTTCTGATTTCTCCTGGGCCAGCCGATCGCGGACGCCGGCGAGTTCGGACTGACTCTGCTCCAGGGCCGCGATATGCGTCTGGGCCTCGACCCTAGCCGCCGCCTCGGCGTCGCGTTGCGCCAGCGCCTCCGCCTTGGCCGCCGCCTCGGCGTCGCGTTGCGCCAGAGCCTCCGCCTTGGCCGCCGCCTCGGCGTCGCGTTGCGCCAGAGCCTCGGCCTTGGCTTTCGCCTCGGCGTCCCGCGCTTGGCCGAGCGCGGTTTTTTCCTGCGCCAGCGCATCACGCGCGGCGATGAGTTCCTTCTGTGCTTGCTCCAGCGCTTCGTGTTGAACCAGCAGATCTGATTTCTCCTGGGCCAGCCGATCGCGGGCGCCGACGAGCTCGGCCTGACTCTGCTCCAGGGCCGCGATATGCGTCTGGGCCTCGACCCTAGCCGCCGCCTCGGCGTCCCGCTGCGCCAGCGTCTCCGACTTGGCTTTCGCTTCGGCGTCCCGCTGCGCCAGAGCCTCGGCCTTGGCCTGGCTCTCGGCGTCGCGGGCGGCGAGCAGGTCGGCCCTCTCTTGGGCCAGTTGATCGCGGGCGCCGACGAGTTCGGACTGACTCTGCTCCAGGGCCGCGAGACGCGTCTGGGCCTCGGCCTTGGCTTTCGCCTCGGCATCGCGCTGCGCCAGAGCCTCGGCCTTGGCTTTCGCTTCGGCGTCCCGCGCTTGGCCGAGCGCGGCTTTTTCCTGAGCCAGCGCGTCGCGCGCGGCGATGAGCTCCTTCTGTGCTTGCTCCAGCGCTTCGTGTTGAACCAGCAGATCTGATTTCTCCTGGGCCAGCCGATCGCGGGCGCCGACGAGCTCGGCCTGACTCTGCTCCAGGGCCGCGATACGCGTCTGGGCCTCGGCCCTAGCCGCCGCCTCGGCGTCCCGCTGCGCCAGAGCCTCGGCCTTGGCTTTCGCCTCGGCATCGCGCTGTGCTAGAGCCTCCGCCTTGGCCTGGCTCTCGGCGTCGCGGGCGGCGAGCAGCTCGGCCCTCTCCTGGGCCAGTTGATCGCGGGCGCCGACGAGTTCGGCCTGACTCTGCTCCAGGGCCGCGATACGCGTCTGGGCCTCGACCCTAGCCGCCGCCTCGGCGTCGCGTTGCGCCAGAGCCTCGGCCTTGGCTTTCGCCTCGGCGTCCCGCGCTTGGCCGAGCGCGGTTTTTTCCTGCGCCAGCGCATCACGCGCGGCGATGAGTTCCTTCTGTGCTTGCTCCAGCGCTTCGTGTTGAACCAGCAGATCTGATTTCTCCTGGGCCAGCCGATCGCGGGCGCCAATGAGCTCGGCCTGACTCTCGTCCAGGGCCGCGATACGCGTCTGGGCCTCGACCCTAGCCGCCGCCTCGGCGTCCCGCTGCGCCAAAGCCTCGGCCTTGGCTTTCGCCTCGGTGTCCCGCGCTTGGCCGAGCGCGGCTTTTTCCTGCGCCAGCGCGTCGCGCGCGGCGATGAGTTCCTTCTGTGCTTGCTCCAGCGCTTCGTGTTGAACCAGCAGATCTGATTTCTCCTGGGCCAGCCGATCGCGGGCGCCGACGAGTTCGGCCTGACTCTGCTCCAGGGCCGCGATATGCGTCTGGGCCTCGACCCTAGCCGCCGCCACGGCGTCCCGCTGCGCCAGCGCCTCCGACTTGGCTTTCGCTTCGGCGTCGCGCTGCGCCAGAGCCTCGGCCTTGGCCTGGCTCTCGGCGTCGCGGGCGGCGAGCAGGTCGGCCCTCTCCTGGGCCAGCCGATCGCGGGCGCCAATGAGCTCGGCCTGACTCTGCTCCAGGGCCGCGATATGCGTCTGGGCCTCGACCCTAGCCGCCGCCTCGGCGTCCCGCTGCGCCAGCGCCTCCGACTTGGCTTTCGCTTCGGCGTCCCGCTGCGCCAGAGCCTCGGCCTTGGCCTGGCTCTCGGCGTCGCGGGCGGCGAGCAGGTCGGCCCTCTCCTGGGCCAGTTGATCGCGGACGCCGGCGAGTTCGGACTGACTCTGCTCCAGGGCCGCGATATGCGTCTGGGCCTCGACCCTAGCCGCCGCCTCGGCGTCCCGCTGCGCCAGAGCCTCGGCCTTGGCCTTGCTCTCGGCGTCGCGGGCGGCGAGCAGGTCGGCCCTCTCCTGGGCCAGTTGATCGCGGACGCCGGCGAGTTCGGACTGACTCTGCTCCAGGGCCGCGAGACGCGTCTGGGCCTCGGCCCTAGCCGCCGCTTCGGCGTTCCGCGCTTGGATGAGCGCGGCTTTTTCCTGCGCCAGTGCATCGCGCGCGGCGATGAGTTCCTTCTGTGCTTGCTCCAGCGCCACGGTACGCGCCTGGGCGTCGGCCTTGGCTTTTGCCTCGGCATCCCGCTGCGCCAGAGCCTCCGCCTTGGCTTTCGCCTCGGCATCGCGGGCGGAAGTCAATTCGTCGACATGGCTGGTTAAGGCGCTACATTCCGACAATAGGCCCTGCCTTTCCATTTGCCACGCATCCTTATCCTGCCCATGTGCTTGCAGTAATTCGCCGGTACGTTTTTGCAGGTAAGCGGGCCAATCGCGCACGAAGATGGCTTCGCCGATGGCTGGATGCAAACTTTCGAATTGAGCGGCGCACCGGAAGCATAATGGCTTGAGAAAATTATCGATGTCGGTCAGGGTGCATCCCGGCAAATCCAGACGAGATTTTTCCAGTATGACCCTGACCCAAATGACCTGACATTCGCCCAACAGCTCACCCGCGCCGCGCAGAACCGGTAAGGCGGGCAAACAATCGACGATGAGCCAATCAATCCGCTCGTCGCACTCCAGCTCGTCAAGCAGGGAATCCAAACGGCGAGTGGTTACCCGGTTGGTCTCCAACGACCGCAAATTGGGCCACAGTTTTTGCAGTTTGGCGGGATCGAGTAAACCGCTTTCCAGGGGATTGGTGGCATTAAAGAATTCTGTTTCTACCTCTTGGTCCGATAAGGTACTCGCCAGCCATTTCCATCCAGGCTGCTGTTCCAGTCGAGACTGCATCCTGGAATCCGGTTGGATGTGCGGTTCGAACAACAAAGCCTTAGGCACATCCCAACTTTGCCATTGGTGAACAGTGCCCGCCCCTCGACCGGCGCCAACATGAATCAATAGATTCGCAGGGAAACTCTTGCGAATCCAGTCCAGGGCCTGCTTAAGGCTTTGCACGTCTTCGTTCATGGGATATTTAGTCGTCCGAATAATAAAAGATAGATATCATTTCGCGCCAATACTGCTGGAATAACTCACTAAATTCCAGCTTGATTTATTTGATCACGCCTTCCTGTGTCTCGGTTTCTTGTGAAACCATTTTCTGAACAGGCCGGTTCGGTTCATCTTCCAATTTTGCCGCCGGCTGGGTTTGCGCCTTCAAACCCTGTTTGATCAAATCGATATTCTCTCTTAGCCTCCTTATTTCTTCATCACGCTGGTCGATTTGAACACGACGGCTTTTGGCAAGCTTGTTCAAATCTTCGATGCGATTTTTAAGTTCGGCAATCAAGCCTTCGTTGGCGGATGCACCCTGCTCATTATCGGATACACCTCCGTCTGCCTCGGGTGCAGCGGACCCTATCCTCAAAGGTTTTTCCTTCAAGCTCTCCAATTGCTTGTATAAGGTTTTATTCTCCAATTGAAGCTCCTTGAGCCTGGCCTCCAGTCCTTGGAGTTTTTCGATTGTCTTTTCTCGTTGATTGGCAATTTTGGTTTGGGCATTACATTCGGCACCCAAAACCTTGATGCGCTCTCTTAATTCGGCGATGAGTTTGTCGCGGGCGTCGATTTGGGCTCTGCGATCCTTGGCAAGTTTATTCAAGTCATCGCGACTTTTTGTCAGAGACTCGATCATGCCCTGTCTTTCCGTTGAAATATTGGCCAGACGGTCACGCTCCGCGGTTAGCTCCACAACGAGTTGCCCCGAGTCCTGGCCCTTCAGGAAAATATTCTCCAGCTCTTCCTGAACAAGATGCAGTTGTTGAAGCAAAAGGTCATTTTCATCCTGGGCATCCTTAAGCTCAGCCTCAAGCTTTTTGGCTTTTTCATTCTGCATTTTCGATTCGGATTCGGTATTGGAAAGAGCCTCCAGCCTTATCTGGTATTCATCCCTCTGCCTGATTATATTATCCCTTTCAGTCGACAATGTGTTGATCTGATCACGCAGGTCTCCGACCATCTGTGCCTGAGCATCACGTTGCGCCAGCGCCTCCGCCTTGGCTTTTGCCTCCGCGTCCCGCGCTTGGCTGAGCGCGGCTTGTTCCTGCGCCAGCGCGTCGCGCGCGGCGGTGAGTTCCTTCTGTGCTTGCTCCAGCGCCACGGTACGCGCCTGGGCCTCGGCCTTGGCTTTCGCCTCGGCGTCGCGCTGCGCCAGCGCCTCCGCCTTGGCCCTGCCCTCGGCGTCACGGGCGGCTACAAGATCGGCACGCTCCTGTTCCAGCGCACCGATGCGCGTCTGGGCCTCGACCTTGGCTTTCGATTGGGCATCACGTTCCGGCAATAACTCCGCGAGTTTTGTCTCGCTCTCCTGAGATTTTATGAAAACACTCTCCAGCTCTTCCTGTACGAGATGCAATTGTTGCAGCAATACGGCATTCTCATCTTGTGAATTTAGCAAATCAATGTTGAGGCTCTTGTTTTTATCGGACAGTTCGTTTAATTCGGCGCCAACACACCTTAATGACTCCAGTTCGACTTGAAGTTCCGCCTCCAACTTGCGCTTGGAATCCAGCTCAGTAAGTATGGTTTTATTTTGATCTTTATACTGATCGATTACCTTCAGTTGAGTTTCACGTTCTTCGTCCAGCACCATAATACGTCTTTCAAGCTCAGCATTGATCTGAAGTTGATTTTGATGTGCCTGATTCAGTGTATCCAGTCCACTTTTGAGCTCATACTCGTTAAGCAAAGCGTTTTCATGGAGTTGCTCATACTCGTTAAGCCGAGTCAAAAGCGATTCGATTTCTTGCCTGACTTCACTTAGGTGCGTATCCGTGTTTTCCAACCGAGAAATCGCCGAAGTCATTTGCTGATAACTTTGAACGGCAGCTTCGAGCAGATTCGGATCGATTAGCGTTCCACTCGATGTATCGGGACACAAGTTTTCTAAACTTGCCTCGACATTTTGTTGCAGGCTCCAAACTTCGGCATCGGCATAGCAAACTTGTTGCGCCAAGTAGTGAGCCAGGGGATCGACGGGGGGCAAGTCAATTGTTTCCAAACCCTCATAGTCTAGGGGTATTTGCCAGTGCTCTTTGCAGTACTTGACAAGCATCTGTGGATGGGCAAGGCAAACATTTCCGTCAACCAGCAAAGTACGATCCGGATGCCGGAAGTGAATTCGAAGCAAATGCTGGTGAGCCTCAAACCACTCGCTGAGCGCCTCGCCAGCTTCAAGTGCTGTACCATGATCAAGCATTCGCCAAGCCAGCCAGCGTTGTGGCGTTAAACAAGGTAAAATGGCATAAAAATTAGGCTCATATTTTTGCCATAAATCCAGCGTCCAAAGCCTTTTCGGCTCAACCCAACCCCAAACCAAGGCATCAACGTTAGCCGCGCACAATTCCTCAACCGCTTGACTCCAAGATCGTTCCAATACACTAGGATCTACAACATCATCCCCCCTGAGTACATCGAGATTACTCGAAATCAAATCATACCACTCAGATAGGCATAAAAGCTTGTTGTTGTACTTCACAACAGCAGGCGTCATACCCGCATTTTGAAGAACATCCTCAATGTACTTAAGATAAGGATGCTGCAATCCAGTAATACACAACATTTTCATAATACATCACTTTAACAAGTATAAAGTTGTTTATTAGCTATTCTAGCTAAACCTTAGCTTAACAATTCAAGGGAAGCTACGCCGAGACCTGGAGTCCACAGCCGTTGCACTTTGGGCATTATCATCAGGCGTTTGTGTTCTATTGCCGCCACTTTTTGGAAATTATGGGACACGTTTATATCCGCCTGACCGGATCCCTTGCACATCGGGCAAGCCCTATTCCCTTCCGCCCCACAGGCTCCTAGCGGGCTGCGGGGCGGAAATAAACGTAGTCATAGAGTAAGCCGAGTCATTGCCGTCGGTTAGGCAGACGTTTGTTATTTTTCTGATGGCGCCCTACCCAATTGTTCCCCGATTACGACTTACGACTCAGCGCGTCGATCCTCGGCGTCGAGCCGATCAAGAATCACCAGCGCCCGGCTGACATTGCCGGTTGCCGCCAACGCCCGGAAGTGGTTTTCCATATCCCAAGCGGCCAGCGCGTGTGCGCTCAGCTGTTCCACCAATTTGTTGGTACTCAAGCCACGACTTTTGGCTAACGCCTTTAAACGTTGCGCAGTCTCGTCGGGCAAACGAATTGTCAAAGTGCTCATCGCCATTCCTCCAAGCATTGCACGGGGGTTACCATACGCAGCATACCCAGATGCAGCTCGCCACCGCGAAAATCCCGCACGTTATGGGTCACAATCGCCTCGGCATTACCTGCCAAAGCCAACTCGATCAAATGATTGTCGGCCTCGTCCGGCAAGTTGGGCCGCCAACCGTAATACACCGTCACCCACCGGCCACGATGCGCCAAGGCAGCCAAAACCTCAAGTCGCTCGCTTGCCGAAGTCGAATCGCCAAACACCAGACGATCCAACATACCGCGATACTCCGACCACAAGGCATTGCCGAACAACGGCTCGTAGCGCCCAGTCAGCAGAAAAAAATGGTCTGTCCCTAGGGTCCTCTAAATAACCTGTAATACGTTAACTATTGCATCCGATAGGAATGAATTCTTAATTCCTTGATATTTACCGCAATTCCTTATCAGCAGTTCACGGAAATCCGAAGGCACATCATTAATAGAGGGAGATTTTTCTCCTCTAATTACAAGATCATTAGATTTACAACTTGGAACCGGTATGCCGGTGTTTTCAAAGATCCACCTGCAATCGTTCTTATAAAGCTCATCCAAGCAGGCAACCTGATCTTTCTTATAATAACCAATTGATTCGATATCCCCTTCATATTCACGCAAGGAATCATCTACCAAATTCCGTATAACGGTAGGTAGTTTTGGGCTTTTATTAAGCTTATATTTTATACCGTCATCAAGGCACAAAGCCCTATAAAGTTCTATTTCGATCCAACTGGGAGATATATTCTTATCAGGCCCCACTACGAGAGGATGACCAATAACGCTAGCAAGGTCGTTAACAATACCTCCCGAAGCGGCAATTTCATCCAGGTAGCGGACCCTTATATTATTCCACCCAAACTTGTCAGCCCAGGATGACAAGCTTGTTCGTACAGATACGAAGCCCAGCTTGTAATTAAAATAATCGTCAAACGGTTTAGTGTTTTTTCCACCACGTGTTGCTTGGTTATACAGCGATAAATACCATGATACATACTCACGGATGTATACAATAATCGTGATTTCTCGGCCATTTATCAATGTTTTCAGAAGATCTATGGCCTGTGGTTTGACCTGAAAAAGGAACTCACTCGATGATATGATTTTAGATGCCATATGAAGTTCATCAATGGCCCACTGAAAATTAGAGTCACCATTGATTGCTTTGAATAACGCCAAATTATGACCGTTGTTAGATATAGCATCCCTAGGCAAGGTTATCCCAGCCGCAGACAAGCTGTCGCGATTTTGAATCAAAGCGTGCTGTAGTGTGGTAGAGCCTGACTTTCCACGACCTATGTGAAGATATATCATGGAATAGATAAACTAATCATATATACAAAAGCATGATGTGGCATGTCTAGCGCCATAGCTGAATATACCAGAGCAAGGTCAAATATCATTAATCATCGAAACAGCATCGTGAAGCACCAGATTTCCATAATGAGCATTCATATGTCCAAAATCGCTGTCTGCATGCTTTTTATCGACAATAATACCCTCAGATCCCTTAGAATAATAAGCTGCCGTATACAAACCATCTACAATGGTAGAATGCGGCTGGGGAACGAAAATAGCGTCAAAATTTGCAGCCATTGTGGAAGAGGCTCTAACAAAACAATCGTGCAATTTACTACGATCTTCATTTTCCATGAATCCCCAACGCTTATCATTCGCACCCCTGATCGATTCATCTGGAAATGGCGTTTGAGAGAGCAATATCGGTTTGTTTGTCACTTCCCTCACCATGCTCAAAATTTTTATAGATATCCTGTTAAGTAGGTTGTCAGCAATAGCCTGCTTAAGGCAAGAAAGGCTTATATAGGTTTTTGCATTTCGTCCACACAAAGCTATCGTACACCTCTCTAAAATTCTTGAAAGCACACTAATACTTAATCCTAGACCATGCAAAATAATTACATCGGCATCATCAAAAACGATTTCCCTTGTACCCCCCGACGTATACAAAAGCATATTTGCCAGCCTATCATTTTCTGGTACCAGCTTTCCGTGATGTATTTTGAGATCTCCGAGAGAAGTAGAAGGTGCGGCATAAAATTGTACGGCTGTGAATCCTGCGGGCGTACCATAACAATTTAAGGCGGCTTTCAAAGAACCCACATGGGAATCGCCAAGTATAATACCCTTCATTAGATTTATGATTTAACTGACAAGTTTTCAAATTGAGCCAGAAGCTCTTCTTCACACAGAATATCCTCTTGCGTAATCTTAGTTAACTTACTCGGGATTAACTGAGAGTCTGTTATTTCGACCTTGAAATTGTTGTCTTGTAGAGCATGAAAAAAGTGACTCATGACCCATTGCACTCCTTCAGACGTTACAGTACGCATGTTATCTTCATAATATTCTCCTTTAAATGGATGGCTAGCAATTAATTCGTATGATGGGAAATAATCCAGGTCATGCCGTTGGTTGGCCAACTCCCCCGCAATAGCTCGAAGTACCGATTTTGAATGTAGCGTAGCCACAAGGACATGGTTTTGTGATGCTGTAGCCACCAGTGGCACAGGAGAAACGGTTAATAAAATGCGGATCCTTTGATTTATAGTTTTCAAAAGGCCCATAACGCTGAGCAAGTCCTTACGAATTTCGTTAAACGTAAAATTCTTGAATTTATGCAGCCTTGGTGAATAAATTCCATGATGTGTTCCTGGACAGGAAGGATAAACATACCCATGCTCTACATTTATCCAAGACTCAGTCAACCCAAGCGTAAAGATAAATAGTCTTGTTGATTCTAGCGTCTTTTTTATGGCATAAAGGGTTTGGTTTCTTGATGCAATCAGCTCTTCGAAACTAGAGAATCCATCAGGCTCTATTTCAGGCCGAAAGGGGTCGTAATACTTTCCACCATTTTCCCAGACTTCTCCAGGGGGATTCGCTATTTCAAGCGCCCATAACAACCATTGCTTTAGTAAAGCCACCGAATATATGTTTCCGGTACGAAAGGAAAAAACACCATAATTATATTTCTTCAATGAACAAGACGTCATGCCGGGAGGTCCAATCTCTCCATTGATCCAATTAAATCCCCGAATTATCAAAGCCTTGCTAATATGTTGGGCGAAACATGATCCCGCCGTTGCGATTGGTGTACGTCGATTAATTGGCCATTTAGGAGTCCATAATTCCATTAAAATGTCATTCTGCCTATTGCATATAGATGGCCTCCAGAAAGCCTTTTGTGGTTGTTCGACGTACGGATTATTAGGAGAATCATCTATCAACATGATTTGACATGCCTCGGGGCAAGAATTTCATACACACCATCCATCTATAAGACGTAATATACAGACATGTCCAGCCAAATCGACTCCAGTTTCAAGGTATGCTTATTGCGATAGCATCTTTAGGGAAATGTATAATCATTATGCGGCATAACATTAAAATGCGGTACCCTATATTATTAGCCCCATCAAATTCTGGTGTTTTGATCAAACAAAATTCGCCCTAACACTATAAAACCAGCCGCATGGCGCTCCAGATACTTCATAAATACCATTATAGACTGGATTTTCAATATAAACCAACGATTGAGGGCGATACTCAATTATCGTGTAACATCCATAACCCTAATGCTTTTCTTCCCCACCGTTTATTTGGTGGTATAGACGGCCTTTCAATAAGAAGCTTGTCTGGCTGTTGCCAACCTAATGGAGAAACCTCCATATTGAGCGGTCGCCACTGCCCTGTCTTTACATCAATATTTTTTTCTACATCTGGAAACGTTGTGGTTAGCAGCCATTTAATCTTTGTCAGCTTTAGATTTTTTACGGCTTCGATTATCTCGGCAAAAGAAAGATGTACAAAACAATCCCTAACTAGTATTATATCGGCTTCAGGCAATCTATCGCGCACCAGATTAGCCACACCGAACTCGGCAATGTTCAAACCTTTCGCTTTATATTTTGCCAACTCTACAACTTCTGGAACGACATCGTAGCCATAATACTTTTCCAAGTCATACAATGCCGATTTAATCCAATTAAAATCACCACATGGACAATCGATTAAGGAACGAATTTTTAATTCACTAAATAACCCTACTAGCTGTGGAATAAGCTCGGCTGTTGCTTTTAGCGTCGATCCTGTACCACTTACCGATTCTTTACTCTGCCAACTATTATTCTTAAATATGTGGCTAAAAGTAATTTCACTGTTAGTGGTTATTGCAGTCTTTGCTTCTGTACTGCTTTGTGTACTGCCGCCAAGTAAGCTGATCGCGGATTTCAGTTGCTTATAAATATTCTCTAAACTATACTTTGCCCTTATCTCGTTCCTTCCTGCCGTCGCTGCTTCGGTAAAAAAATTATAATTGTCAGCCACCTCGAGCAATGCTTCAGCGGCATCATTCCTATCTACTTCCCAGTAACGGTTATCACCATAACCATATTGCTTCTTCATGCCATAGGCAAAAGGATCCGATAGGTCACATATCAATTTAGAGTTTGTTTTTACTCGACGGACTCCAGAACTGGGTAACGACTCTCCCATGGCAGTAGAGTCGGGGCAAACCAAGGGTTTACAACATAATAAGCCCTCAAAGAGAGGCATGCACCATCCCTCTCCCCTTGAAAAGGTGAATACCACATCATGTCTATTGTAAACTCGGTTCATCCAGGCAGGGGAAAGAACCCCATTAAATACGTTAACATTGATGTTGCCTGGCAGCTTACGCACCTCCCGCAGCAGATGGGTAACTCCATCCTTTTCCAGTCCGGTGGAACAATGTATCGATAAGGATATGGACCTTTTATTGCCGAATGCACCGGAAAAAATAGGCGCAATTAAATCGACCCCCTTTCTGAAGGAATAAGATCCTACAAAAATAAAAGACATATCCTCAGCGCCTTCCTTTCTGTAAGCTGGTATAGGCCTGAAAACGTTAGCATCAACATATTGCGGACAAATAGATATATTAGAAAAATACTTTCGAAAGACTTTAGCATCAAATTCGGTAGGCACAACAATACCATCAGCACCAGCCAACGAATCGACCCACGCAGGAGGGAGGTCGCCTAATGCATTTTGTGTGTATACAAGCGTTGGCACACCGTAATTGTTCCTCCCTTCCGGTGAACCAATACGCAACACAACATCGAGACCTTTTATGCCAGAGTTCTCTGGTATCTGCATCAATTCTTCTAGACATGGTATATCCTTATCCCATGCTCTTGATCTCTTCTCAACAAATAAATCAATATCTTGTCCATACCTCTTTAAAGCCAGTATAATTGCCCTACTCAGCGCGCCATAACCCGTTGCTTGCATATGCCGGTTACCATCGGCAATCATAACCTTAATCATAAATATACCATCTTAATAATACGTCATTCACCAGATATGATTCCAGCGATCATGACTAAGCAATCTCCATGAGCATTTAGTTATGCGCCCGCCAGATGGGCAGCATGTCAAGCAGCATTTAACAGTGCAAATCTTGGGCTTGACTTTTATAAATAGTCACATAAATGAGATAAAATGCCACGCGGTTTACACCAATTAAATAACTATATATATCTAAAAAATCAATACCCCGTTAGCTTACCCACTTCAATCCCAGCCTGCATAAGTTGATGGCGATAACTCTGTAAGATATTCTTCTTTAGAACTTCATCCAATCCCCCGGGAAGGTCTATTACATGAAGCAATAATTCGGCGCCTAATTCTTTAAATCCCATAGATAGATATTGCTCAACCCCTTCCACCAAAACCTGTACGTTGTAAGGCCACATTAGAAGTAGAACCGAGCTAAATTGCTTAAATCGTTTGACCTGTCCAGAGGCGGCCGATTTCCTTCGTGCTATACTTAAATTGATCAGTAGACTTCGCTCAAAGGGCACTAATAGACGTTTATCAATAATAAATTTACATGCCATTCTATGCAATGCGCGAAGCTTATCTGTGACAATGGACTCCAAGATCAGCAATAACTGCCTAAACTCAATATCTAATAACATGTAGAGCGACAAAAATCCTGGCTCTTTACACTGTTCCAGAAATTTTGGATAGTAGCGTTCTCCACCCCACCTTAGGCTCTTTGTATTTGCATAAGCCGGTCCATGCGCATGTCTTCCTGCGGGATCACGATTAGTGGACATATGGATTCCACACTCTGGTCTAATTTGAAACTCATTTGGAACCATCATTCCCTTTTTGGCCATAATCCTATACAAAACGTGCTCGTCATTATCCTTTGTGAAATTAATATCGGAACAATCCGGAACAGGATAATAATCTTTATATAAGCAGAAATGCAAACCAGTCAACCGCAGTCTTCCCGAATTTATGCTATCCTGCCTGACAACATTACTAAAAGGTATGCCATACCTTTTCATTAGGCCAGTATGCGTTGCAAGAACATCATCAAAAACAAGAATATCTATATCCCCAATATATAAATACTCAGCCCTCATGACAGGGTTTTCAATGAATCGGACCGTATTTGGGATTATGTTTTGAGTTTTTCCTAGACTAGATTCTCTTATCAAGAATCTACCAGGATATATATTATGCAAACGCTCTTCCGCAGATTTGTTGACGGCTCTGAATTTCTCATGATCTTCCACACATATCTCAACAACGGCATTTGGGTTATTTCTAAGCGCAAAGTAGATATATGGGATTACAAACTTGTAATACCCCTCGTCAGCATATGTAAAAAGCAATAAAGTCGAAACGCCATCGCTCTGCTCATGTCTTACCTTGCCTTGCATACCTAATCTTGCAATGACCTCTTTGCTTGGTTTCTATGTGTTCTAGTTTATCAACGGAACGGCATATATTCATACAAAATCGTAATCCATAATATACCTTATTCGCTTTTACTTTAATTCATGAACAGCTTTAGCTCACTTATGGCTGCCCGCTTTATGGTATAATTATTGGCTGTTTCAATAGCTTTAAAACGCATACTCATGCGCGCTTGCGGAGCCAACTTGACAAAACCATTGATCGCTTCGAGTATCGATACATCCGACCGTGTATCCACAAGATATGCATTCCATCCATTGACAGCATATTCATCAGCACCCCCCATGATGGGCAATACCGGCACACAACCGCTTGCCATGGCCTCCAAGCCGGTACGTCCAAAGGCTTGGTAATCCGATAGGTCCAGGAATAAATCAGCATTTCTGAGCAGATTGGGTACCTCCGTGCGACGTAAGGTCCCTCGATTAATGATTCCCGTATTAAGATCGAATCCGGCCGCCATCAACTCTTCGTGTGTTGCCCCAAAGATTTGAATTGAAAGATCGTCACTGTAGCATTCAGCAAGCGTATCCATGATTCGCAGGGTACGCGCTGGGGCGCGCCGCGGGGTTTTTGGTCGCACCATGGCAACGATGGACAAGATGCCGGTAGGCCGGCTCAGATTGGGGAAAAAGACGTCATGGTCGATACTGGGTTCCACCTTGGCGACCCGGACGCCATGATTTTCGAACACCATTTGCTGCAACCAGCGGGTCTTCGCAAAAAGGGTCATGCCCGGTATCAGAGTATAGGATTCGCGCGCCACGTGCCATTCCGGGGAATCCGGAGGGTAAAAGAGCGGTTCATAGTCCTGTATGTAATACGCTAAACGCGGCGGATTCTTGTTCTTGGCTAGCGCATCGCGAATTTCCCGGACCGAGGTATTGATGGTTGCGACGGCAACGTCATATCGACTCAGTATGGGCTCAAGCTTGCCAAGCCCATAGGGTTCAATCCTGACCTTGCCTTGCAGCTCGGGATAATTGGTGACGAAGGTATTGTAATTGCCGCTATTACATGCGATGGCGACTTCCACCCCTAGCTGCGAACACCCCAGACTTTCCTGCACCACGGAATTCGCGCCGCCACCACCGCCCTTGACGGGTAAAACAAAGACAATACTCGGAATGTTCATGGGTTTCCTTCCAAATGTGCACGAAGATCCTGCCGCAGTCGTATCAGCGCCGGGCTTTCCGCGATATCCGCCTGCACACGGGCAAGATCGACGTTAGGATGCTTGCGACGAAGCACATCGCCACCCGCCTTGGATAGAGTATTGCGACGGACGTGGCCGAAGCTGGCGGATTTCGCATGATAGACATAGACGTGATCGGCAATCGCAAGTTGATGCCCAGCGGCAGCGGCCCGCAAGCAAAGATCATTTTCTTCGCCATAGCCTTGAGGGAAGCCCATTTCATCCAGTAGACCCAACTCGATGACTGTCTGACGATGGATCAGGGTACAGAATCCATTTAATAACTTGACTCGGGGATAGGCTCGCCACGAATACATTTCAACGAGTCGGCCCATGTCGGCGGGGGTATATCCAGAAGGTAAGGCATTGACCTTGAACTTTCCCGTAATATCAAAGACGGCGGGCACCGATTGCCAAGTCGCCGCGTTGGATAACGGACCCACGAATTTGATCTCCGGTTCGCTGGCGGCGCATTCCAGCAAGCCTTCGAGCCATCTTGGGGTGACGATCGTATCGCTGTTGAGCAAAACCACCCATTCCGCCTGCGCATGGGCAAAGCCGATATTCGCCGTGCGCGTATAACCCAGATTGGATTCGTTCCGTAGCAGATTCAGACCAGGGTTCCGATGCTGGTAAGCCTTGAGGGCCTGCGCAACATCCGGTTCGGAAGCATCGTCGATGACGGTCAGCGCATAAGGCACTGTCGTATTGATGCGAATGGATTGTAAACAATCCAGCGTTTCCTCCAACGCATTGAACACGGGGACAATTATTTCGACGCGGGGTTCACTGGAGAGGGGCGCATACCTGGAAACGCATTCAAACAAACTGGATTTGCCCCAGTTTTCGGTAAGTTTGATCCGTTCGACCTGGGACTCAAGATTCGGGTCCTCAAGGTTAAATACGGGAGAGAGTGGGTCATTTTGTGGTTTTTCCTCAGCCAAACTGGTGAAAGAGACATCCGCCAGCGTAAGGTGGTTGGATAGACCAAGATCCAGCCGCAAATACACAGGCTCCGCGCTGCCACGGAGTTGTTCCGCATCGGTGACCGGGATGCGGAATTCAAAGTAGCGCCCAGCAGCGCCAAACTGTACCCGTCTAGCCAGGTTGACGGTATGTTCCTTGCCGATCAGCAAGTCCACTGATTCCAGGCACCCATACGGTTCGGCGCCACTGGTGGTCAGATATAGGCGGAGACTTGCGGCCTTGCGCGGCTCCAGGCCTTCAGTGACCACTACGCCTACCAGTTCCACCTGTTCACCCGCCTCCGGAAAGGCTATGTCCAAGGCATGAACAAGCTCGCCGGGTTTCCCCAACCGGGGATCCCTCGTCCTTAGACGGGTGGCCGAAACGCTGATCCCGGCATGGGCGGGATTCAGTATTCGCCAGTTATCCGCCGCCGTGAAATCCTCCAGACTGGAGACCTGGGTAAGTCCGCTTCCCCAGGACTCGAAATTACCATTGACAACACCCCGAACCCGAAACTCCAGTTCCCGTGGCGTGGTTTCTATCAGCTCAGGTCCCTGAATTTCCAGCTTGCCGCCATCGGGAAAAGTAATTTCACGCATGCGTTTGGACTGGAAAAAGCCATCCAAGCGCTGAAAATAATTTGCCGATTGCCCAAAGCGAATGACTCGTCCCAAGCAATCGGGCGCCGCTTTACGCCACTTCATCCGCCCCGCATCAACAGGCGCCAGCAATAAACGGGTGAAAAAAAGGAAGCTGTCCTTTTGTCCCCGCTGCGTCACGGTTTTTTCGACAAAGACACGAACCGCCGTCACCCCGTCGGGAACGGATAAACGCGCTTCCTGCAGATCATAGTCGCTCAGCCTTTTCTCGCCTCTGGCCGTGTCATTTTGGGGGTGTAGCGTATTCTCGCCTATCACACTGCCCAGCCCATCCAGCCATTCGATGCCTAAATATCCCTGGCAACGGTGGTACCCAAACAGCCCGCTCAGTTGCATGCTGGATATTCCAGCCGGCAGGGGCAGGCTGTCCATATACATTCGCGTGACTTCGTTCTCTGTCTCCGCCTTTCTAAAAATATAGGCCGCATGGCCGCCGGTGGGTTTAACGGCGGGGCCGAAATCCACACCGGCATCGGGAATGATTTGCCAATGGTCCAGCCCATCGGAAAAGTCACTGTTGGGCAGCAGATTTTGTCCCCGCAGCGCCAGGGCATGGAACTCCCCTTGGCTTGACAAGCCTTCAATGCCGGCGGATTCCTGACCATTCGGGTGAGACACCCGCACGGTACCCGAGACCGGCCAACGACACGCCAGCCACACCGGGCCTCCAACAGAGACCTGCATGGCCCCCGCCAGCGCCAGTTTGGGATCATTAAGGCCGGATAGCCGCCGGGCCTCGCCTTCGTCAAGATCCAAGGTCTGGCCCGATACTTTGACCCTCTTCGTATCGGGAGGGAAATCGAGGATGCCGAAACATTGCCATTGAGTCTCCCGAATGTCGCTCAGGAGTCGTCCGGCATCCGGACAGGCCGGCTGCCATGCCTCCGGCTGGGTATCGGCGACCCCGAAACTGGGCAAGGTCAGAAACAGAAAGCTGTCATCGGGATACTCACCATTATGTTGTCCTAGGCGAATGCGAAGGTTGGCGAATTCGGCGCCCAGCGGGGGGCGGATCGACCATTCTATCCACTGGTAATCGGAAAGAACGGAACCGCCTGGATAATCATCGGAATGGGATAGTTTCAGCAGCTCCCTGGATTGGATATTCCGACGGGTATCCATGAATTCGATTTCCAACTCGCCATCCGCGCGATGACTGGAAAAAAATCCGGTAAACCGGTAATTAAACCCCATATCGGCTCGAATAGGGACCGGGTTCTTCAGACCAAGACACGGACGCGGCGCGCCCGCGGGAGCGAACAAATAGGCGACATGAACGCCTTCAAGTTTAAATCGCTCCGAAAAATCGACATCCACCGCGGAGGATCCGATGGCTTCGGCTACCCAGCCCTCCAGCTTATTTCCATTAACGCTTTGAAAGGTTGGATTGGGCAATAGATTACTATTTTTCAGTATTTGGTATAGGAAAGCATCCTGTCCGGCATACCACTGGATGTTCTTTTCAATAACACCCTCGTCGGTTGCAAGCTCCAGCACGGAACCATCGAACTGTTCCTTGGCCAATAACCACAGCCGACTACCGACGATTCCCAATCTTGCGGTCCCACCGTCCGGTAAATCTAGCAAGCCCACGGTGGTTGACGTCTTCCGCTGTTCCGGCTGTTCTTGAACCCTGTCCGAGTGAGCCCGTACATCGCTCGCTGCTGCCGGCTGCTCCTCAATGACTGCCTGAATCATACGTTCAAAATTTTCACGCACTTCCTCACCAGGACTGTGCTCCATGGCGGTTCGCCAGTGGTCCGTGGCTGCCGATTTATCGCCAAGCGCGAGGTATGCGCGGGCCCGATTGTCGGAAATCCAGCAGTCCACTCCATATTTCGTTTCGGCTTGTTGGAGCGTTTCAAGAGAATCGAGCAATTGACCCGATTCTCGTTGCGCGATGGCCAATTCCAATGACCCACGCAGGCTGGGCTGAAATTCGGTAACCAGCCGCGACCAAAGCTCCGTAGCCAACAACCAGTTTTGATGATCCTTGGCCTCCTGCGCCTGTCGTTCCAGCTCCTCGGGCTCCACGGCGTCAAGTTCGGTCGAAATTGTCGCATTCAAATCCTCGATGGCTACGTTGACGACTTCTAATTCTTCACCCATGTTGTCTTTTCCATCCTTGGCATCGGAGAATTGATGATTCATCATATTGAAGGGATGTATTTCTGTCGTATCGAGCCCATCATCATGGCCGGCGCCAGTATCGGCACCCGGCTGACCGGATTGTTCATCCGCGCCATGGGACACGGGATTCTTTTTCGAGTGGCGTCTACTCATATGATAGGTAATGAGCAAATGGTTTTAGCGATAACTCAAGGGGGTTGCGCGCACCCGCCAACACTATTCGGGTTCGCTGGAAAGGACTGTCGGTATCTTATCGGCCCGTTAAACCTGAATCCGGCAGTTGGGCTTGATGATCGGGTCGAATTCATTCGCCTGTTCAGGGCTTTGTATGCGAATGAATTCGCACCTACGATACATCGCATCATCCTGTTTATCCTGTAGATTCCTGTCCAACTGCTTTTTCTAGGTTAAATGACGGTTCGCCTCTTGCCGACATCGCCCAAATAAATAGGTCAAAAATTCCATGACTTAATCCGACGCGGCCTTTCCAATCGAATGAGTTCTGGCCCACTCGCTGGCAAGACGCTGTCCCTCGGCCAATTGGGTAGCAGTAAGCTTGGCGGCGACCTTGTCGCGGTTGGCGATGAATTCGCGCTCACCCGATACGGCGGCAAGATTGAACCACTTATAGGCTTCCAGTTGGTTCTGCGGAACGCCATGCCCGAGCAGGTTCAGCGCGCCCAGACCATTCATCGCCGATACGTTACCCTGCTCCGCGGCCTTTCCATACCAGCGGACGGCTTCGCCGTAATTTTGCGCTATGCCCTTGCCATGTTCGTACCGATAGCCCATGTAATACTGCGCCTCCGCATGGCCCTGTTCGGCGGCCTTGATATACCAGCGAGTCGCCTCGTTCCTGTCGACCGGTACGCCCTCACCTCTTCCATAGATCTGGCCGACCCTGAACTGCGCTTCCGGATAACCGGAATTGGCCGATGCCTTGTACCAACGGAGGGCTTCTTGCTGGCTGGCGGGAACTCCGATTCCCCGCTCATAGAGACTGGCCAATACGAGTTGCGATTTCGCATCTCCCTTTTCCGCCGCCTTATTGCACCAGTACAAAAGGTCGATGGCTGGCTTCGTGGGACCCGGGCCGGCGCCGGACTGACTGACGCGCGACGAGTTGATCGAACGTACCTGGCTGGCGCATTGCGCGACTTCATCGGAGCCGTTGCCGGAGGTGCGGTAATCCCCACCCTTCAAGTCCGGCTGCAAGGTAGAGCAGCCTGACCCTATCAAGCACAAGAACAAGGCAACATGAGTTTTTTTTTGATTGAATTTCACGGCATTCTGGATTCCATGGAGCTGGAAGTCGGGTTAATGGCTATGCGTCGGACATTTCAACTTACAAGGAAGATCAAGCCACCGACCGATCCCCGCCGACGTCACTCGATCAGACAGAAGGGCGAATCAAGGTCTTGCTAAATTCCCAAGTTGCTTAGCGTCACCATGAGCTCATTGAGAACGCCCGTGGCGGTGGGATGCTCGATTTCGAACTGAGAAATCGCGGTTTTGAAATCCTCGATCAGATGTATCCGATGGGTGTCTTCGCTGGCTTCCAGGTGGTCCTCGAGTTGCGACAACAGATTTTCCAGCTTGTCCTTGAGTTCGGGATGACTATCCTCCATCCTCTCGACCTCGTTGCGCAGGCTGAATAGCGCTTCGCCAATTTCTTTTTCCGCCATGGTGGATTACTCCAGAAAAATAGTCGTTGTATGGATATTCACAGAGCCGTCAGCCGATTCAACAGAAATTCCGGGGCCGCAAAGGCGGAGCGATGCACCGCCACATTGTAGTACGCCGTGGCGAATGGCCTGGACTCCGCGTCAGCCTCCCGAAAACCCGACAGCATCGTCTTGCCGGCCATGGTGCCGCTCCACCAGCCGGAAGGGTAGATGCACTGCGGGAAATAGAAAGTCCGCGTATCGGCGAATCCCGCCCGTCGCATGGTCCGGTGCATGGCTTCGATGAGGTCGGCATGGAACAGCGGGGATTCGCTCTGCTGGACAAGGATGCCATCAGGACCCAAGCATCGGAAACACTCGCGGTAAAAACCCTCGTTGAACAGGCCCTCGGCGGGACCCACGGGGTCCGTGCTGTCCACGATGATGACATCGACGCTGTCCGCCTCCGCATCCCTGACCCATTGTATGCCATCGATGAAAAGCAGTTGGGCGCGTGGATCCTGGTTGGCCGCGCAGAGCTCCGGGAAATATCGCTCGGCCAGCCGGGTCACGCGCTCGTCGATTTCTATCTGTAGGGCCTGACTGACCTCGGGATGCCTGAGGACTTCCCGCAAGCTGCCGCAATCCCCGCCGCCTATCACCCATACCCGTCGAGGACTTGGGTGAGTATAAAGCACGGGGTGCGTCATCATCTCGTGATACAAAAAGTTGTCACGCTCCGCTACCATGGTGCAGCCGTCGATAACCATCAACTTGCCGAACCAATCGGTGTCGTATATCGCAATCCTTTGAAACGAAGATTGTTCCTCGTGCAGCTTGGCCTTGACCTTCAGCGAGAAGGCGCTGCCATGGTGAGGATAAACCTCGGTAAACCAGCCGGGTGCGTCGATCATCCAGTGTCCTCGAATGGAAAAGCCCTTCGATTTTCCACATAATTGCCGCCCTGATCAAAGGAATTCATCATGACCGAGTGCTGGAGCGCGGAACTGTCCCGCGAAGTATATGCCGTCGAACACTGGGGCGAGGGCTATTTCGATGTGGGCAAGAAGGGAAACGTCATCGTCCACCCCACCCGCAATCCATTGCAAGGCGGCGTCGACCTCGTCGAAATAGCCCAGTCCGCGCGTGCGGAAGGCCTCTCGCTACCCGTTCTGGTCAGGTTTATCGATATCCTGCGGGATCGTGTCGCTCGCCTCAACCAGGCATTCGAAACATCCCGACGCGAGTATGGCTATAAGGGTCATTACACACCGGTCTACCCCATCAAGGTCAATCAGCAGCGCGGCGTGGTGGACGGCATCCTGGGCTCATCCGCCGATCCGGTGGGTCTGGAGGCCGGCAGCAAATCCGAGTTGCTCGCCATCCTGGCGCTCTCGCGGGCCGGCATGGTCATCTGCAATGGGTACAAGGACCGTTCCTACATTCGCCTCGCCCTGATTGGACGCCGTCTGGGCTTGAATGTCTTCATCGTCATCGAGAAATTGTCGGAACTCGACGTCGTCCTGTCGGAATCGGCCGCGCTGCACATCGAACCGCAGCTCGGGGCGCGTATCCGCCTCTCCAGCATCAGCGCCGGCAAATGGCAAAACAGCGGCGGGGAGAAATCCAAGTTCGGCCTGCACGGCGCGGAAATCCTCAAGCTCGTCGACCGGCTGGCCGAGACGGGCAAGTTGGGCTGGCTGAAGCTGATGCACTTCCACATGGGTTCGCAGATCGCCGATATCGGCGACGTGAAAATCGCCTTGCGCGAGGCCTGCCGGTATTTCGCGGAATTGCACGCCCTGGGCGCGGTCATCGAGGTCGCCGACGTCGGCGGCGGCTTGGGCATCGATTACGAGGGAACGCGCTCGACCAGCGAATGCTCGATGAATTACAACATCGATGAATACGCCCACAGCATAGTGCGGGCATTCAGCGAGATTTGCGTGGAACATGACTTGCCCCACCCGCACCTGGTGACGGAGTCCGGTCGGGCGATGAGCGCGCACCACGCCGTTTTGATCACCCATGTCACCGACATCGAAACCGTGCCGGAAGACATCGGCGCCGGCCCGACCTGCCAGGCCAAGCCCTTGCAGGACCTGGCCGAGTGTCTGCGCCGTCTACCCACCGAGTCGGTGCTGGGCATCTACCACGAGGCATGCTTCGATCTGGCCGAGGCGCGCGCCATGTTCGTTCAGGGACGGCTGCGACTGGCCGAACTGGCGGTGGCCGAGCGACTCAACGCGGCCGTCTGTCTTGGGGTGCAGAAGCGGCTGGATGTGCGTTTGCGGGCGCACCGCGAATTGCTGGATGAGTTGAACGAACGGCTTGCCGACAAGGTATTCTGTAATTTCTCATTGTTCCAGTCCATGCCGGATGCGTGGGCGATCGATCAGGTCTTCCCGGTCATGCCCCTGCAGCGTCTGCACGAGGAACCCACCCGGCGTGGAGTGATCCAGGATCTGACCTGCGATTCCGATGGCCGTATCGCTGCCTATATCGACCAACAGAGTCTGGAGCCCACCTTGCGCATGCACCCGATAGCCCCCGGCGAACCATATCTGATCGGGATTTTTCTGGTCGGCGCCTACCAGGAGATCCTGGGCGATATGCACAATCTGTTCGGCGACACGCATTCGGTGAACATCGAGCTCGACGGCCGGGGCGGATATCGGCTGATCGATCCGAGGCATGGCGACGGCGCCGACGACATGCTGCGCTATGTCCATATCGACCCGGAGGAACTCGAACGGGCCTATCGCAAGAAACTTCTGGAGGCGCGGCTGCCCCCCGGGCAGCGCAAGCTGTACGAGAGTGAACTCATGGCGGGGCTGTCCGGTTATACCTACCTGGAAGATTGACCATGGCGCCGCCTCTTGGAAGCGCATGACATGCTGAAAGCCGGCTTCATTGGACTGGGTTCGATGGGCGCAGCCATGGCCCGGAATGTCGCCAAGGCTGGTCTGCTGGGGGCCGTCTGGAACCGCACTGAATCCAAGGCCCGGGACCTGGCGCGCGAACTCGATGTCACGCACGCGGTTTCGCCCGTAGACTTGACCGCCCGCGTCGACGTCGTCCTGATCTGCGTCTCGGCCGACGCGGATGTCCTGGAAGTCATCCGCCAACTGCTGCCGGCCCTGAAATCCGGAAAAGTGGTGGTGGACCTGTCAACGGTCAGCCGCGAGACGGCGTGGGAGGCGGCGCGTTCGGTGCAAGGAAGGGGCGCCGATTTTCTCGACGCGCCGGTGACGGGTGGCATGGAGGGTGCCCGTAACGGCGCGCTGGCCATCATGGTGGGAGGCCACCCGGACACGCTGGAGCAGGTTCGACCCATACTGAGCGCCATGGGTCAACAGATCGTCCACATGGGCGAGACCGGCATGGGCCAATCCGCGAAGGCCGTCAACCAGATTCTTTGCGCGGGCATCAACGAGGCGGTCACCGAGGCGCTGGCGTTCGGCGAGCGACTCGGCCTGGACCTGGCGAAACTGATCCAGGTGATGGCCGGCGGCGCGGCGGGCAACTGGTTCCTGGAAAAACGCGGGTCCACCATGACTCGCGGGGTCTTCGTCCCCGGTTTCAAGCTCGCCCTGCACCAGAAGGATCTGGCCATCTGCCTCGCCATGGCCCGTGAACTCGGCGTCTCGTTGCCGCTGACCGAAATGACCCGGCGGCACTACCGGAAACTCATGGAAGCGGGTCACGGCGAGGAGGATATCTCCGCGCTGTACCGGCTGAAGAGACCTTCGGAGTGAGCGCGCCCAGCCTGGAAATCGTCCAGGAATCGCCGACCGGCATCACGCTCCGGCTCGCCGGAGACTGGCGCAGCGGCGGGGCCACGCCGGGGGTGGAGCAGGTCGTGAACTGGCTGGAGACCGCCCCGCTCTGCCGCCGGATCGGTTTCGATTGCCGTCATCTGACCCGCTGGGACAGCCTGTTTCTGACGTTTCTGACCCGGCTGATCCGCCATTGCGCCGACCGGGGAATCACCATCCACGACGCCTCCCTGCCGGAGGGCGTCCGCGGGCTCTTGGCCTTGGCCAGCGCCGTCCCGGAACGGCAGGATGCCATGCGCGAACTCCAATCCGGTGGGCTATTGCTGACCTGGGGTCGGCACACCCTCCGGTTCATCCGGGATTTTGCCGGCCTTGCCGAATTCACGGGCGAAACCTGCCTTGCCTTCGGCCGTCTGCTGCTGGGGCGGGCCCGCATGCGCGCCGGGGATTTGTTCGCCCTGATTCAGGAATGCGGACCCAACGCGCTACCCATCATCAGCCTGATCGCCTTGCTGGTCGGCATGATCCTGGCTTTCGTGGGCGCGGTGCAGCTCAAGTTGTTCGGCGCGCAAATCTACATCGCCGACCTGGTGGGCCTGGGCATGGCCCGCGAGATGGGCGCGATGATGACGGCCATTCTCATGGCGGGCCGAACCGGCGCGGCCTTTGCCGCCGAACTGGGTTCGATGACCGTCAACGGCGAGATCGACGCCCTGAGAACCACCGGGTTCTCGCCCATGGAATTCCTGGTGTTGCCGCGCATCCTCGCGCTGTTCCTGACCATCCCCTTCCTGTGTCTCTACGCCGACGTGGTGGGCATCTTTGGCGGCGCGCTGGTGGCGTCGGGGCTGTTCGATATCTCCTTCTCCGAATATCTGGTGCAAATCCAAAATCGCTTGCGCCCGATCGATTTTGAAGTCGGAATCTTCAAGTGCGCGGTGTTCGGCATTCTGGTCGCGGTCGCGGGCTGCATGCGCGGACTTCAATGCCAGCGCAATGCCACGGCGGTGGGCCTGGCCACGACCTCCGCCGTGGTCACCGGAATCGTCTTCATCGTGATTTCCGATGCGGTGATGACGCTGATCATCACGGCTCTCAACGTCTTCAAGCGCTAGGCGTTTAGCCCCACCCATGGCCAACAGGCGTTCCGGGTCCCGCGACCTAGGCAATCCCATTCATGTCAGGGTGACGGATCTCACCATGGCCTATGATCACTTCGTCATCCAGCGCGATATCAACTTCGAGGTACGCCGGGGGGAAATCTTCATCGTCATGGGCGGCAGCGGCTGCGGCAAAAGCACGCTGCTGCGGCATCTCATCGGGCTCAAGTCTCCAGCCGGTGGTCGCGTCTTCTTCGATGACAAGGACTTGTGGGCCTTACCCGCCAGGGAGCGCGACACGATGCTGCTGAAGATGGGTATCCTCTATCAAAGCGGCGCGCTGTGGAGTTCCATGACCCTGGCCGAAAACATCGCCTTGCCCCTGACCGCCCACACCCGACTCAAACCGGCGGAAATCGGCGACCTGGTCGCCTTGAAGCTGTCGCTGGTGGGTCTCGCCGGTTTCGGGGACTATTATCCGGAGGAAATCAGCGGCGGCATGCAAAAACGCGCGGCGCTGGCGCGCGCCCTGGCCCTGGATCCGGAAATCCTGTTTTTCGACGAACCCTCGGCGGGACTGGACCCGATCAGCGCCCGCCGGCTGGATGAACTGATCCTGCATCTCAGCGAGAGTCTGGGCTGCACGGCCATCATCGTGACTCATGACTTGGCCAGCATCCTGGAAATTGGCGGTAATTCGATTTTTCTCGATGCCGAGTCGAAAACCATCGTCGCCCGGGGACCTCCGCTCTGGCTGCGGGATCACGCGGAGCATCCGACGGTCCGGGACTTTCTGAAGCGTGGCCAGCCGCTCGATGCATCCCAATCATCTAACCGGCCTTGACGAAGGAGCCCCCATGCGCCCCCGACCCACAGGATAGAAAGACCATGAAGGTTTCCGCCAATCCCCGCCTGATCGGGCTGTTTGTCCTGGGCGGACTGCTGCTCACGGTCGTCTTGTTGCTGATGTTCGGCAGCGGTCACTATTTCGGCAAGGTGCGCAAGTATGTGGCTTATTTCGACAGCTCCGTCAACGGGCTGAACAACGGAGCGCCGGTGAAGCTCAGGGGAGTGACCATCGGCCGGGTCAACGAGGTCCTGGTACAGTACGACCTGGAGCGCAATCGTGTGCTGACCCCCGTCATCGCCGAGGTCGATCTCGATAAAGTCATGCAGACCTTCGGCGGCCCCACGGGGCGACATGAGCACCCCAGCCTGCAGGATCTCATCGATCGCGGCCTCAGGGCTCGGCTGTCGCTGCAAAGCCTGGTGACCAATCAGCTCTATGTCGATATCGATTTTCTTCCGGATCGGCCGGGTCAACTGGTCGGGGAGAAAACCCTGGGATTGCCGGAAATACCAACCATCCCGTCAAACAAGGACGAAATCGAGAAATCCCTGCAACAGGTCGCCAGGGAAGTCCGCGACCTGCCGCTGAAGGAGACCGTGGAGGCCACGCTCGGCGCCATACGGCGGGTGGACTACCTGCTCGCCAAGCCCGAAACCAACGCCAGCATCGATAACCTCAACCGGACCCTGCAGAACCTGCGGCAATTGCTGAACCACCTGGATGCCAAGGTGGACTCGGTCACCGGCAATCTCGATCGCACGGCCAGCGATATTCATCGGCTCGTCGACCATTTCGATGGGGTCGCTCGGGACAGCCATGTACTGGTCGATCATCTCAATCACCAGATTCCCCCCTTGTTGGACTCCGCCACCGACAGTTTCAGGCAGGCCCGGGGGACGCTCTCGGCCATGGAGGAAATGACTCAACCCGAATCCGAACTCTCCAACGCCCTGCGCGATCTTTCCGATGCCGCCCGGGCCATTCGAAGACTGGCCGAGAACCTCGAACGCCATCCCGATAATCTCCTCTATGGGCGAAAAAAACAGGAATGACCGAGTCCTCGCCCACACAAGCTATCCCATGGAACGGGCGCTCATGGCATAATATTTGATTGTTATCGGCCGACCCCATGATCCATCGCTCGCGCACCGACCCCCCGCCCTGGCCCGATCCACAAGCCCTGCGCGCCTCCGGCGCGCGGGTCATCGCGACCGAGGCGGCGGCGGTGGCCGCGATGACCGACCGCATCGATGACAGCTTTGCGTCGGGTTGTCGGGTCCTGTTGGCGTGCAAGGGCCGAGTCGTGGTCACGGGCATGGGCAAGTCCGGCCACGTGGGCGGAAAAATCGCCGCGACCCTGGCCAGCACCGGGACCCCGGCTTTTTTCGTGCATCCGGGCGAGGCGGGGCATGGTGATCTGGGCATGATCACCGCCGAGGATGTCGTGCTGGCGCTGTCGCATTCGGGCGACTCCGCGGAAATCCTGGTTATCCTCCCCATGCTGAAACGGCTCGGCATCCCCCTTATCGTCATGACCGGCAATCCGAAATCCCCCTTGGCGCGACAGGCCAACGTGGTGCTGAACACCGCCGTGGCTGAGGAAGCCTGCCCCCTGGGCCTGGCGCCCACCTCCAGCACCACGGCGGCGCTCGCCATGGGCGATGCTCTCGCCGTGGCCCTGCTCGAGGCGCGCGGCTTCAGCCAGGAAGATTTCGCCTTCTCGCACCCCAGCGGCAGCCTGGGTCGCCGTTTATTGTTGAGGGTCCGGGACATCATGCATACCGGCGCCGGCATACCCGCCGTCAATTGCGATGTCCCGGTGCGGGACGCCCTGCTGGAAATGACGGCCAAGAAACTGGGGATGACGGCAATTCTGGACGCCGAGGGAGTCCTCGTGGGCATCTTTACCGACGGCGATCTGCGCCGTTTACTGGAAAAATCCATCGATATACATACCACCCCCATCCTCGACGTGATGACAAGAAACTGCGCCACGGTGAAACCCGAGCAACTGGCGGCGGAGACCGTTCGCATCATGGAAGACCGGCGCATTAACGCCCTGCTGGTAGTGGATCAGCGCCATACGCTGATCGGCGCCCTGAATATGCACGACCTGCTGAGAGCCGGGGTGGTATGAATCTGCCGGTTTTTCCCGAGGCCGCGTTAAGCCGCGCCCAGCGCATCCGCCTGCTGATATGCGATGTGGATGGAGTCCTGACGGATGGACGCTTGTTCTTTACGCCGGATGGGCAGGAATTCAAGAGCTTCCATGCCAGGGATGGCCACGGCATCAAACTTCTGCAACGAACCGGCGTGGAGACCGCCGTCATCTCCGGCCGCAGCTCTCCGGCGGTCGAATTGCGAATGAACAGTCTGGGTGTCCGCCATGTCTACCAGGGTCGCGAGAACAAGCTGGAACCTTTCAGGGAACTCCTGGAAACCCTGAAACTCGACCCCGAGCAGGCCGCCTTCGTCGGAGACGATGTCCTCGATTTACCCCTGATGCGGCGCGTGGGTCTCGCCGTGGCGGTCGCCGATGCGCATTTCAGTCTTACCGGAGTCGCTCATTGGGTGACCGCCCGCCCTGGCGGACTAGGGGCGGTCCGTGAAGTCTGCGATCTCATCCTGCAGGCGCGGCAAACACTGCGTGGCGTTCTTGAAAGCTATCGGTGAGTGGCTTAACCGGCTGAGCGGCTGGTCCAGGTACTTGGCTCTGTCCAGCTTGGCCCTGGCCAGTTGGTGGGCGGCGGAATATTTCGGCCCGCCGGTCGAGAAAGGCAGGAAACTGGAACCCGGCAAAGTCGATTATTATTCCAGGGGGCTGAAACGAATGGTGATGGATGTCAATGGCACGCCCAAGGAATTGCTGGTGACCGAGGAACTGGTGCATTACGAGGGCGATGACCGATCGGAACTGACCCGTCCCATCATGACGATGTACACCAAGGAAGGACCTCCCTGGGTCATACACGCGGAAGCCGCCACCATGCCGGGAAACGGCGATGTGATTTATCTCAACGGCGAAGTCCTGGTCCTTCGCGACGCCAATTCGGCGGGACGGACCATGCGGATCGAAACCAGCAACGTCAGGGTTCAACCGGACAATAACTATGCCGAAACCGACGAGAATATTCGGGTCATCAGTCCACCCGATTACATGACCGGCAGGGGCGCGACCTTCAAATTCGGTGACGGGATCCAATACAGCGTATTGGCCAATGTGCGTAGGAAGCATGAAGTACAGAATTAACCTAGATCATGGCGCCGGGCGCGGGTCAACCCTGCGCCGAACGCGGACACATCGGCACATTATCGTCATGTCGCCCTGGCGCCTGCTCGCGGCGGCCTGCATGGCAACCCTCTCGCCGGTCGCGCTGTCATTGAGCAGCGACTCCAAGCAACCCATGTACGTCGAATCCGACTCGGTGGTTTACGACGAGAACAAGGGGGAAACGGTCTACACCGGCGCCGTTCGGGCGAGACAGGGTTCGCTGGAGGTATCAGGCGACAAGTTGATCGTGAACCAGCAAAAGGGGCAAGCGGACCAATTGATCGTTTACGGCAACCCGGCGCGACTTAAGCAAACACCGGATGGCGGCGGCCCGGACAATCATGGCATCGGCAAGCGGGCCGACTACTTTCCCGATTCAGGCATACTCATTCTCAACGGCGACGCCATGACCTGGGAAGGGCCCAGCCCGGAAACCAGCGAACATACGGTCAAGAGCGACCATATCGAGTACGACACCCACAACGCCATCTACAAGGCCGGCTCCAGCAAGTCAGGCAACCGTCGCGTGCACGTCAAGATCATCCCGAAGGAAGCCCAACCCGAGTAGTCGATGGCCGCGCTGAGCACCCACCTCATCGTCAAGCGTTATCACCGCCGTAATGTCGTCGATGGCGTCTCGGTGGTCATCAACACCGGCGAAATCGTAGGCCTGTTGGGACCCAACGGCGCCGGCAAAACCACCAGTTTCTACATGATCGTCGGCCTGATCAACCCCGATGAGGGATCGATCCTGCTCGACGACCAGGATATCACCCACCTGCAGATGCACGAGCGGGCTCGCCTGGGAATCGGGTATCTGCCGCAGGAGCCCTCCATCTTCCGCAAACTGACGGTAGCCGAAAATCTGATGGCGGTGCTGGAGCTGAGAAAGGAACTGACTTACGGCCAGCGCGAATTGATCGTTGAGGAATTGCTCGACGAGTTCAGCGTGAGCCACCTGCGCAACCAGCCCGCCATGGGGTTATCGGGCGGCGAAAGGCGGCGCGTGGAAATCGCCAGGGCCCTGGCTTGCGAACCGCGCTTCATGCTCCTGGACGAACCTTTCGCCGGCGTCGATCCCATTTCCATCATCGATATCCAGAAAATCATTCTGCACCTGCGCGAGCGGGGAATCGGCATCCTGATCACGGAGCATAACGTCAGGGAAACGCTGGGTACCTGCGATCGCGCCTATATCCTGGCCGGGGGGTCGGTGATCGCCGAGGGCCATCCCGATGAGATCGTCCGCAATCATCAGGTGCGTCAGGTTTACCTGGGTGAAAATTTCTCCATGTAGGCCAGCCATTCATGGATGGTGGGCTATACTGAAACGAATACTTCAAAGCGATCAATCGTCGCGATCGCTTAACTTAAGCCAATGAAACAATCGCTGCAATTGCGCATGGGCCAACACTTGGCCATGACGCCACAACTTCAGCAAGCCATCAAGTTACTCCAGCTTTCCAGCATGGACCTGCAACATGAAATCCAGGAAGCGCTGGACTCCAACATGATGCTTGAAATCGCCGAAGAGGAGCCTGCCGGCACGCCGACGACCGAAACGAATGGCGATTCGATTCCGACCGCGGATCTCCAATATCGGGAACTGCCCGACCTCGATGCCCCGACCGACATCCCCAGCGAATTGGCCGTCGATGTGTCATGGGATGAACTCTATGAGGTCGCCCCACTGGGCCCGTCGTCCTCCGCCGGCGTCGGCAACTCCGCCGAAGACTATCAATACCAGCAGCCGTCCGGTCAAAGCCTGCACGATCTGCTCGCCTGGCAGATGGAACTGGCGAGATTCTCCGACCGGGACTATGCCATAGCGACCGTGCTGATCGACAGCATCAATGAAGACGGCTATTTGAGCGCCCCTCTCGAGGACATACATCAGGCCCTGGAACAGCAGATCCCCCTGCTCGAAATTGACGAAGTCAGAGCCGTGCTGCATCGCATCCAGAGCTTCGAGCCCCCGGGAATCGGAGCGGCCGATCTGGCGGATTGCCTGCGCATCCAACTTCTGCAGCTTCCGGATTCCCAACCTCACAAACAGAGCGCCCTGAAGCTGGTCGGTGGGTTTCTGGATCTTCTGGCCAGACGCGATGTCGCGGGACTCAAGCGGCATCTCGATCTGACGGACGAAGATCTGACCGCGACCATCAGCCTGATACGGCGACTCGAACCCAAACCGGGGCGGCGCGTCACATCCGAGAGTTTTCATTACATCACCCCCGATGTTTATGTGGTGCGCCAGGGGAAGCATTGGACTGTCAGACTGAATCCGGATATCTCGCCGCAACTCCGAGTGAACCCCGTCTATTCAGGAATGGTAAAACGCGCCGACAACAGCACCGATAACGCCACCATGCGTCATCATTTGCAGGAGGCGCGCTGGTTCATCAAGAGCCTGCAAAGCCGGAATGAAACACTGCTAAAGGTCGCACGCAGCATTATCGAACGCCAGCAAGCCTTTCTCAATGAAGGGGAACGAGCCATGAAACCCCTGGTATTACGCGATATCGCCGAGGAGCTTGGCATGCACGAATCAACGATTTCCCGGGTGACGACCCAGAAATACATGCACACGCCCAACGGGATATTCGAATTCAAGTATTTTTTCTCCAGCCATGTCTCAACCCAGGGTGGCGGCGAATGCTCGGCCACGGCCATCAAGGCTTATCTGAAGGAAATCGTGGACCAGGAGGACACTCGCAAACCCCTGAGCGACGAAGCCATTGCGAAACAGCTACAGGCGCGCGGCATCAACATTGCCCGACGCACCATCGCGAAATATCGCGAGGCCATGGGCATACCGCCTTCCGTCGAGCGCAAGCAGATATTTTGAACCATCACACCAGAGGAAAACCCATGCGGATCGATATTACCGGCCAGCAACTTCAGGTCACCGAGTCGTTGAAGAGCTACGTCATCGAAAAATTTTCCCGCCTGGAGCGTCACTCCGATCGGCTCATGGATGCACATGTCATCCTTCAAGTCGAAAAACTCGCTCAAAAGGCCGAGGCTACCGTGCAACTTCAGGGGGGCAGCGTGTTTGCCGAGGAATCTCACGAGGATATGTACGCGGCCATCGATGGTCTGGTCGATAAACTGGATCGGCAAATCGTCAAGCACAAGGAAAAACACATAAATCGCTGAGAGCTTGTGAAGAACCCCCCGGCCTACTGCGGACACCCCTGGACGCGGTGGGCGGCGTTCCGGGGACCCCCAAAATCGAGTCGTTTAGCGCGGCTAGACTCCCCGATTTTGTGCACCCCCGCGCCTTGCCCACCACGCCCAGGGACGCCCTCGCTACGGCCGGGGGGTTCTTCACAAGCTCTGAGACGAGGCCTCGTGTTACGGCATGCGCTTCCCCGCAACGCGCTCATCGATCGTTGGCTGATTTTCGGATCTAAACGCACGGCGTGAGTAATCCCAGCATGAGGACGAATGAACCGTGAACCTTATCATCGTCAGCGGCTTGTCCGGGTCCGGCAAGAGTATCGCCCTGGAAACGCTGGAAGACAGCGGTTACTATTGTGTCGATAACCTGCCCATAGCGCTGTTCGATTCCTTCGTGCGCGAAGCGATGCAGGAAGGCCATCAGGGCTACCACAAGGCAGCCATTGGTATCGACGCCAGGAGTCGTTCGGAGAGTCTGGAACAGTTCCCTCGCACGCTGGAGCTTGCGGAGCAACTCGGAATCGCCTGTCAGGTGATGTTTCTGAAAGCCTCGACCGAAATCCTGCTGAAACGGTTCAGCGAAACCCGGCGAAAACACCCGCTGACGGACCGGGCTCACTCTCTGACCGAGGCGATCGAGCGGGAGCAAAGATTGTTGGCCCCGATCGCGAGCCGCGCCGACCTGATCATCGACACCAGCCATACCAACATCCATCAGCTCAGAGAACTCATCCGCGAGCGGATAGGCGCCAAGCGCGACCACCGCATGACCATCCATTGCCTCTCCTTCGGCTATAAGCACGGCATTCCCTATGATGCCGACTTCACCTTTGACGCGCGTTGCCTGCCGAATCCGCATTGGGAGCCGGCCTTACGCCCGAAAACGGGTAAGGACTCCGATGTCAAGGCTTTCCTCGAAAGCCATCCCGAAGTCCAGCATTACCTTGACGACCTGGCGAATTTCATGACGCGCTGGGCCCCCCGGTTCGCCGCCGAAGACAGGAGTTATCTGACCGTGGCCATCGGCTGCACCGGAGGGCAACACCGCTCCGTGTACCTGACCGAGGCCCTAGCCGAAAGGTTGTCTCCGCTGGAATATGACTTGCTCGTGCGGCATCGGGACTTGCGCTAGCCTACTCAAACCCACGACCATGAGCCCCCGCTGTCGGAACATCCTGCTTCGTTTGCTCGCCCGATCCTTGGCGATGTTCCTTCTGCTGGGATTCGGGTTTGGCGCGGATGCGGCAAGAGCTCCCAGCAAGCCCCCGGCGCGGAGTTCGCAACAGGTGGGAACGGCAAAACCTCCCTCAGGGGACACCATCGCCCTGGCCTACCTGTCCCAAACAGAGGCCAGTCCACCGGTTCGGCCTTTCTTCGATCCGATCGTCACGGAAGAGGGTTTACAGGGAGCCCGGCTGGGAATCCTGGATGACAATACCACGGGCCAATTCACTCGGCAGACGTTTACCCTCAAGGAGAGCCTCGTTCCCGCGGAGGGAAATGCCGCCACCGCCTTTCGCTCCCTGGTCGCTGAAGGATATCGCCTGATCCTGGTCGATCTGCCGGCGACACGAATCATGGAACTGGCCAACCTGCCGGAAGCCGCGAATGTCTTGTTGCTGGACATCGCCAGCCAGGAAGACAGCCTCCGCGGCGCCCAATGCAAGAGCAATGTGCTGCATTTTCTGCCGAGCCATGCCATGCGAGCGGACGCGCTGGCTCAATACTTGAACCGGAAACGCTGGCAAAAATGGTTTCTGGTCGTAGGCAATGGTGAAGAGGACAAATTCTACGCCGAAGCCCTGCGTAAGGCCGCGAGAAAATTCGGCGCCAAAATCGTGGCCGAGAAGACCTGGGCTCATGGTTTCGACGATAGGCGCACCCCGGAGTCCGAGGTGCCTGTTTTCACCCAAGAATCCGAATACGATGTGGTAATGGTAGCCGACCCGGGGCAGACCTTCGGCGATTTATTCCCGTACCGGACCTGGTCTCCACGTCCGGTGGTCGGCACCTCGGGACTGACGCCCGTGGCCTGGCACCATACGCACGAGGCCTGGGGCGCCTTGCAACTGCAAAACCGCTTTCACGAACGCGCCGGACGCTGGATGAGCGAAAAAGATTACGGGGCCTGGCTGGCGGTACGAGCCATCGGCGAAGCCGCAACCCGGAGCCGATCCATTGACGTTCCCGCCATACAATCCTTCTTATTGGGCGAGAGTTTTTCGCTGGCGGGGTTCAAAGGCGTTCCCCTCTCCTTCCGCCGCTGGGATCGCCAAATGAGGCAACCTGTCTTGCTGGCGACCGAGCGTTCCCTGGTAGCCGTCGCTCCCATCGAAGGTTTTCTACATCCCGGAAACGAACTGGATACCCTCGGAACCGATGAGGCCGAGTCGTCTTGCAGGTTTTAATCGACCAGTATCGCCTAGACCCGACACGATTCAATATCAACTTCAACCCGGGCTTCACCTCGTCCATGAGCCAGCCGGGCAGGCCCTGGGGCGCCCGTTCCGAGTCGTCCACCACCGCCAGCGGCGCGGGCCACCGCCGGAAGGTGCGCGGTCCCCGCGGCCTGCCGCGCGCGCCTGCCGCCACAATCGTTCCAGATCGGCGGCCCGCTCCGCCGGGGTCATAGATCGTCCAGGGGTTCCCGCTCGCCCTTCTTGCGCAGCGCATCCACCGTCGCGAACAGGGCCGCCGCCAGCACGCCGGGCGCATGGCCCGCTCCGAACTCCAGGGCGCCGTGCGCCAGGCGCACGGCTCGGTCGTTGGCGAGGTCGCGCCGGGCCGGCCGGAACAGCGAGAGTTACGCCACCAGGGCGCGGCCGGTCTCGGCATCCAGATGGGACAACAATACGAGCAAATCCCGTCCGGCATCGTCCTGAACCAAAGCGTCCAGGTGCAGGCGGCTGTGACAGCAGGGGCAGCGGCCGAGGTTCATGAATAGCGAATAGTCAATAGTGGGTTCAGGAGCGGGCTTTAGCCCGCGAGGAAAGGGGCGGTCGCGCCGGTCGCGGCCTGAAGGCCGCTCCTACAACCAGTCCGGATCCACCACCAGTGGTCGTCCGGATACTCCGCCCGGATGCCCCGGATTTGGCGCATCAACTCCGGATCGTCCAGGATCGGCGAATGCCGCAGCACGGCGCCCAGTCGCTGGGCGTCGACCCCGGTCATGGCGTCGGCGTAGTCGGACAGGTTCATGAGCGCCGACGTCACCGCGCCGTAGTCGGGCCACTCGCCGACGCCGAGGACCCCAAGACACCCCCGCCATTGACGGATAACGAGTTTCAGGGTTTAATACGCCGCTCACCTTGATTGGCCAAGTAGCTCAGTTGGTAGAGCAGGGGACTGAAAATCCCCGTGTCGGCAGTTCGATTCTGTCCTTGGCCACCATGAAGCATCGTAGGTTTACTCCGTTCATCCCGGCGTAAGCTTTTTTTTTGTCAATTGACTTATGCGCCCATTCAACCTAGAAATGGCAGTTGGGCGTGTTTGAGAGTGCGGTTCCCGAGCTGTCCGGCAAGGCGCGACGACGCGCAGGGCAGCCCCCTGCAAGGAGGAGCAACGCCGCCAGGCGGCTCGGGAACCGTGCTCTCGGGCACGCAGCGGCCTCACCCATCCGGTGAACTCCAATCCCAAGGCACGACTAGTCATCACAGGTACTTAAGTATCGGATGAAGCGGTCAACTGCCGTTTCTAGGTTCAAGGCTTGGTGCTGGAAAACGGCAAGCCTATAATATTTGGCTGACTTGTATTCTGTTCGCCAGGGTGATCCTCCGGGGGTCAGTATGGCGGCAAAAGAGGGCATGGCAACTCCGGTTCTCGCTCGATCTTCTTGGTGGATCCGGGGTTATTTCCAGCATGCAATCTGACTCGAGCTCGCATGTCTTCGACATGGCGCATGCTTTTTCAGGCGACAAGTCATCTACAACAACAAGCATTTCCGAAGAGGCAGGATTACTTCAATGACATTCGTAATTACCGAGAACTGCATCAAGTGCAAGTACACCGATTGCGTGGATGTTTGTCCCGTGGACTGCTTCCACGAAGGTCCCAATTTTCTGGTAATCGATCCCGACGAGTGCATTGACTGCACCCTGTGCGAGCCGGAGTGTCCGGCACACGCCATTTACTCGGAGGATGAAGTCCCTGACGATCAGCAGCAATTCATTCAGTTGAACGCTGAACTTTCCAAAATCTGGCCGAGCATTACGGAAGTGAAACCCGCGAACGGGGATGCCGACGAATGGAACGGCAAAGCGGGCAAATTGCAGTACCTGGAAAAGTAACGCCGATCCATAGCCGGAAGGTTCGTCGCTATCCGGCTCTCTCGCGGAATCGGGTCGCCGGTTCGATAATCCTTAGCTCCCGGGCTTCGCGACGTGGAGCCCGCATTCCTTTTTGGCCGCATCTTCCCACCACCATCGCCCTTCCCGCTCATGCTGATTCGGCAAAATCGGCCGAGTGCACGGCTCGCAACCTATACTGACATAGCCCCCGCGGTGCAATGGGTTATAGGGTACACGATAGGCCTCGATGTAATCCCAAACCTGGGCCGAGGACCAATTGGCCAGGGGATTGAACTTGTACAGCGGACGCCCCGTCCTCTCGATCGACGGGTCGTATTCAACCTCGGCCAACTCGCCGCGAGTGGGGCTTTGATCCCTGCGTCGCCCCGTGATCCACGCATCCAGGGAAGTCAGCAAGCGCCGCAACGGCTCGACCTTGCGCAATCCACAACACTCCTTGTGTCCGTCCTGGTAAAAACTGAACAAGCCCTTCTCCTTGACTAAACGCTCCAGCCCTTCGGGCCTGGGGTACAGGATTTCCAGTGCAATCGAATAATGATTGCGTACAGTATCCATGAACCGATACGTTTCCGGATGGAGCCTGCCCGTATCCAGCGAAAAAATCCGCATGTCCGGGCGAATTTGCAAGACCATATCGATGAGTACCACATCCTCCGCGCCACTGAAGGAAAGCGCGATGTTGTCGAAGCATTGAATGGCGGATTTCAGGATGACCCGAGGATTTTTTCCCTCCAGTTCGCGTTGCAAGGATTCCAGGGTCGGAAATTGTGCTGTCATGCGTTGGATTTCTTTCGGATGGTTGAATTTGTTTCTTAAACCTAAATCCGGCTGTTGGGCTTGATGCAGGGGCGAATTCATTCGCCTGCCTGCCGGCAGGTTCAGGGCTTTGTGTGCGAATGAATTCGCACCTACGAAAAATCCCATCATCCTGATTATCCTGTAGATTCCTGTCCAACTGCTTTTTCTAGGTTAAAGCTTGCGTGGCGCATGCCATGGCGGAAAAACCTATGTGAACCGCCCCGGTCGCTCCGGCTTACCCATTCTTATGGGATGACTTCCCTCGAACGGTGCGCGACAGCTTAGCGAACGGCCGCTGCCAATGCTACCCGGACTTCTTGAGCTTGGCCCACATCCCGCCGCGAGCAATAGTCGACGTGCGGCAGACTGAGAGCTTGTGAATAAACCCCCGGCCTACTGCGGACACCCTCGCCACGGCCGGGTTTTTTTTCACAAGCTCTGACGCGACAACCATGTCTCACCGATGAGCTGTCGGCTATACTCATCGGTACGTCAGATACCATCCATGCGGGAGATACGACATGAAAACTTACTCCTTACGCCCTGGTTTGGCGCTGATCTGTGTGATGCTCTGCACGCAGGCGCAGGGTTACGGCGGCGGTTCGGGTGGCGCCAGTTGCGCGGAAGCGGAATTCTACAGGGAATCACCCGTCAGAAATTCCACAGTGTCGGCGTTTGACCGGTTTGCGATAATCGCGTCCGAAAGTACGGACATGAACACCTTGGACCTGCAAATCAACGGGGTCAAGGCCCAACCTAACATCACCCCACAGAGAACCGGGGAATCGTTGATCGAACTCAAGATGGATCCTCCATTGAACACGCCCGGCAAGATCAGGATAACACTGCGCGCGAAAAGCAAGGAGGGCTGTGAGACCTTCCTGCCCATTTACCTGGAAGTGAAATCCTGAACGACCCATCCAAAAACAAAGACGAGGCATATGACCATGACGCACCCCATACCCGCGCGGAAAGCTCCCTATCCCGTTGACGTCGAAGCCGACCAGGAATACTTCTGGTGTGCCTGTGGAAAAAGCGGCCAACAGCCATTCTGCGATGGCAGTCATAAGGGCAGCGGCATCGCCCCCGTGAAATACACCGCCGAAAAACCCGGCAAGGTCTATTTCTGCGGCTGCAAGCAGAGTCGGAACGGCCCCCTGTGCGATGGCACACATTCGAAACTCTAGCTAATCCCCCGGTTTTCCTCCCAAGCTCGGGGCAACGCATGAAAGCCATGCAGTTCAACGCCTATGGCGGACCCGAAACGCTGCGACTGACCGACCTTCCCGAACCATTAGCGGCGGCCGGGCAGCTCCTGGTGCGTGTCCATGCCACCGCGATCAACCCGATCGACTGGAAGTTGCACGCCGGCATGCTGAGGTGGGTGAAACCCTTGCGTTTCCCCTCCACGCCATGTTTCGATTTTGCCGGCACCGTCAAGCAGACCGGCTCCAATGTCTCTGGATTTCTGGAGGGCGACGCGGTCTTCGGCATGTTGCCGTTGGGCGGACTGGGCGCGGCATCGGAATGTTTGATCGTGGCCGCGCGATACGCCTGCCACGTTCCATCCGGGGTGAACCTCGAAGCCATGGCCGGTCTGCCTCTCGCCGGTATGACCGCCTTGCAGGCGCTTCGTGACCAAGGCAAGCTACGGCCGGGACAATCGATCCTGATCGTCGGCGCCGCCGGCGGCGTCGGCCACCACGCCGTGCAGATCGGGCGCATCCTGGGCGGCCGGATCACGGCGGTCTGCGGTCCCGGCAATCTCGACTTCTGCCGGGAACTCGGCGCCGAGGAGGCATTGGATTACTCGGAACCCCGGATGAAGCCGCCGGCTTCCGCCTTCGACCTGATCCTGGATTGCGCCGGATTCGACGGCTTCGGACGCTGGCAAGCGTCGCTCAAGCAGGGCGGCCGCTATGTCACACTGCTCCCATCGCTCGCGCTGGCGCTGCATGCCCTACCGGCCCGACTGTTCAAGGGACAGCGGCTGAGTGTGACCTTTGTGAGGCCGAACGCCGAGGATCTCCATTGGCTGGCGGTACAGGTCCAGGCCAAGCGCCTGCGGACCGTCGTGGATCAGGTGTTCCCGCTGACGGAACTGCCGGCCGCCATGCAAAAAAACCGCGCCGGTCACGTCCGCGGCAAGATCATCGTTTCGCTCCCGACCTAGCGCCTCGGAGTACGATGACTCCCGTCATCATTCCCCATCGCCAACTCCCCGCCGGCACGCTTCAGGCCATGCTGGAGGAGTTCGTCACGCGGGAAGGCAACGATCCCGCGGAACGGGAAAACCCCACTCAAGCGCACGTCGAACAGCTTATCCGTCGACTGGACAGCGGCCGATTCGTCATCGTCTACGATACCGATGCCGAGAGTTTCACCCTCATGGCGAGGGATCAGGCGGAATCCCTCTTCCCGGAGTTGATGGCTTGAACGATGCCGAGGGCGCCAGCCTCCGGTCCGGAACCGGCCCGATCATGACGCTATCGTGAAGCCGTTCCAGCGCCTGCTCAAGGCGACTCACGCGTACCTCTCGCTGGCCCTGGGACTGGGATTGCTGGCCCTGATGTGTCTGATCTGGACGCTGATCGCACCGCTCTTGGCGGCACTGTTGCCGGCTCAGGTCTCGCGGAACATGGGCCGCTGGACGATCAGCCGGGCATTTCGCCTCTACCTGGGATTCCTGACCCTGATCGGCGGCGTGCGCATCGATCTGACGGCGCTGGACGACTTGAGCGGGGCACCGCCGATGATCCTCGCCCCCAACCATCCGGGTCTGCTGGACGCGGTACTGTTATTGTCCCGGCTGCCGCGCCTGGCTTGCGTGGTGAAGGCTGAACTCCTCCGCAATCCCTGGCTGGGGACCGGGGCACGCCTCGCGGGCTATATCGGCAACGCCAGCCGGCATGGGATGATCCGGGGCGCCGTCGCGGTACTCCAGTCCGGCAACCCCTTGCTGCTGTTTCCCGAGGGCACCCGCACCACCCGGCCGCCGGTGAACCCCTTCAGGAATAGCCTGGCCCTGATCGCGAAAAGGGCCGGGACGCCCATCCAGACGATCTTTATCGAAACGGACTCGCCGTTTCTGGGCAAGGGTTGGCCCTGGCTACGCCGGCCCGATCTGCCGGTCGTGATCCGCGTCCGGCTGGGGGAGCGCTTTCCTCCACCGACCGCTGTCCGCGAGGCCACCGCGCGCCTGCAGCGCTACTTCGAGACTGAACTCCGCCAATCCTGCCCCACGGCAAGCGCAACCAACCAGCCGGCCATTCTCTCCCTGCCATGAACCTAGAAAAAGCAATTGGACAGGAATCTACAGGATAAACAGGTTGATGCGATTGATCGTCGGTGCGAATTCATTCGCACACAAGGCCCTGAATAGGCGATTGAATTCGCCCCTGCATCAAGCCCAACTGCCGGATTTAGGATGAGCCGGCCTTCCCTCACCCATCTCGTCCTCATACCCAGCTATAACCCCGGTCCCAAGGTCGTGGACACGGTCGGCGCCGCCCTGCGGGTCTGGCGGCCGGTCTGGGTGATCGTCGACGGCAGCACCGACGGCAGCGCGGAGCGGCTAACCGATCTGGCCAGCCGGGAATCGGGATTACGGGTGGTCGAACTGCCCAAAAATCAGGGCAAGGGCGCGGCGGTGCTGGCGGGTCTGGAATTGGCCCAGGCCGAGGGATTCACCCATGCCCTGACCATGGATTCGGATGGTCAACACCCCGCGGATAGCCTCCCGGATTTCATGCGGACTTCGCACGAACACCCCGAGGCCATGATCCTGGGCTTGCCGGTCTTCGACGAGAGCGCCCCGGCCTTGCGCGTCCGCGGCCGCCGTATTTCCAATACCTTCGCCAACATCGAAACGCTATGCACGGGCATCGGCGATTCCCTGTTCGGCTTCCGCGTCTACCCCATAGCCCCCCTGCTGGCCGTCATGCGCGGTCGGCATTGGATGCGCCGCTTCGACTTCGATCCGGAAGCGGCGGTGCGGCTGCGCTGGCGCGGGGTACCCGCGCTCAACCTGCCCGCGCCGGTGCGATACCTCAAGCCGGAGGACGGCGGCGTCTCCCATTTCCATTACTGGCGGGACAACGTCCTGCTGACCTGGATGCATATCCGGCTGCTGTTGGGATTCCTCATCCGTCTGCCCATGCTGCTGGCGCGGCGCTTCCGGGGACACCCATGACGAGGGGACGGACCAGGGAGCAACGGTTCGGGGAGCCCCCCCTCCGACCCAGGCGCCAAACGATCCGACACCGCGGTGCGGCCGTCAGGCCAGGGCTTCCGGCAAGGCGATGCCCCGCAAGCCCCTGGTGTCGATGGCGTCCAGGACGCGGGGCAGGACTTGGCGGAGGACCGGCACGCCTCCGGCGGTCAGCGCCGAATTCGCGTCATGCAGCAGCAGAATGTCGCCGGCGGCGAGACCGCGCAGGAGCCGTCGGCAGACTTTCTCCGGGCTTGCCTCGCGCGTGTCGTAACCGCGCCGGGTCCAGCTCGCCAGTCGCAACCCCACCCGGCACAGCGCCGGCTCCAGCAGCGGATTGCGGATTCCGAAGGGCGCCCGGAAGAACCGGGGCGGAGCGCCGGTGATGTCCGCCAGCAACGCCTGGGCCTCGGCCACCTCGCGCACGAAGCCGCGATAGCCCGAAAAGGCGAAATCGAGCCGGTGGCGTAAACTATGATTTTCCACGCTGTGCCCCCGCGCCACGATCTCGCGGCAGAGCGCGGGGTGACGCCGGGCCTGTTCGCCGATGCAGAAAAAGCTGGCCCGGCAGCCGGCCTGATCGAGCCGATCCAGCACCCAGGGTGCGTGCTCCGGATCGGGCCCGTCGTCGAAGGTCAGCGCCACCAGACCGTGCGCCCCGGCCGGGTGCGGAAGGCGGGTCCAGTTGGGACCCAGCAGTTGGCTGCGGGGCAACAGGCCGGCCAGGGTGATGACGGCCTGATCCACGGCGACCGCTCCCAGGGCCCAGGGCCAGGATTCGGGGGCCAGCAGCACCGACGCGAGCGCGGCCGCGTGCAATCCTGCCGAGATCGTGATGAAGCCAGTGGGCCGCCAGCGTCCGCCGCCGGCCGTCAAGGCGTCGAAAGGCGGTGGGGAGGGAGGAACATCATGAGAGGACATGGCGGTTCGATCATCCTAGAAAAAGCAGTTGGACAGGAATCTACAGGATCAACAGGATGATGCGATTGATCGTAGGTGCGAATCCGTTCGCACAAAGCCCTGAATAGGCGAATGAATTCGCCACTATCATCAAGCCCGACTGCCGGATTTAGGATCATTCGCGGTTGCCGTGAGTGAATCCATCCTGCAACATTATCGGCGTATCCCAAGTATGCCGCGAGTCGAATCAAGGCATCCCCGAGCACCGGGCGGGCACCCGACCGACCCACCACCGAATGAAGCCGCATGAGCCACGAGACCCCCTACACACCCCATCCGGCCCTGAATCCGCACTACCGCGATCTGGGAGAAAAGCAGACCTTCCTGCGCCGGGTCTTCGACGATTCCGCACCGCATTACGAACGCATCGCCAGTTGGGGCTTCTTCGGCACCGGCAACTGGTACCGCCGCCAGGCGCTGCGGCGCGCCGGACTCGTCCAGGGCATGAAGGTCGTGGATATCGCGGCGGGCACCGGCATCACCGCCCGCGCCGCCGCCCGCATCGTGGGGAAACCGGCCCGCATTACCTGCGTGGAACCCAGCGCCGGCATGCTGGCGGAATCCGCCCGGCAACTGCCGGGGGCCGAACACATCCAGGCCGGGGCCGACGCGATTCCCTTGCCGGATGCCGGCTTCGATTTCCTCGGCATGGGCTTCGCCCTGCGTCACGTGGAAAACCTGGAAACGGCCTTCCGCGAGTTCCATCGCATACTCAAGCCGGGCGGACGGCTTCTGATCATGGATATCACCAAACCGGAAGGCGCGTTTACCAACTGGCTGACCCGCCTGTATTTTCGCGATCTCATGCCCCGATTGACACACCTCATGACCGGCAGCCGGGAGGCGCGCTACCTCATGGAATATTACTGGGAAACGCTCGACCAGATGGTCCCGCCGGACAAAGTCCTGGAAGCCCTGCAACGCGCCGGTTTCACCCAAAGCGCCCGCCATGTCGAGGCCGGCATTTTCAGCGAATACACCGCGCAAAGACCGGCATGAGCCTTGCCGGCTGGCAACAGGATCTGCTGGCCAGCACCCTGCCTTGGGCCGCGCTGCTGGCCGGCCGCCTGGGCGGCTACCCGGACGCCGGCGCGGGCCTGGCCCTGCTCGCCTGGCTGCTGCTGCGGATCACGGCCTGGCGGCAGGCCAAGCTGTTCGAATGGGCCACCGTGCTCTACTTCCTCCTGGCGCCACTAGGCCGGGCACATCCGCCGCTGGATCAGGCAGGCCTGCTGTTGCCCTTGCTGCTGGGGCTCTTGGCGCTGGGTTCGGTCGTCCTGGGCGCCCCCGCCACGCTGGACTACGCCCGCCTGATGACGGGACTGGAGTGGTGGGCGAATCCGCACTTTATCCGCGTCAACCGCTGGCTGACCCTGATCTGGGCCTTCTGCTTCCTGACCGACGCCGCACTCACGTGCCTGGCCGAGGGTATGGCCACACTCGCCAGCGTGGCCCTGCGGATCCTGATCTGGGCGCTGTATGCCGCGGCGGCCTGGTACACCGTCGTCTATCCGCGCTGGTACCGGCTGCACCGCTATCTGCCCCGGGTCCGCGCCGGGCTGGAGCCCTACCTCAGGGTGCGAAGATGGCCGAGATGAGCCGGGGGGGCGGGCGTCCCGCCCGCCGACCACCCCGGCCGGAACGGCGCGCGCACGGACCCTTGAGCGATTTCCAGTTAAGCTCTTACCGCACCCGATGACGCCCAGGATAGGTGTGGCAGGACGCGCCGTAGCCGTAGGGTGGATAAGCGCAGCGCATCCGCCGAATCCGGCGCCGCGTCTGACGGATGGGTGGATGCGGCGCACCCCGGCCCCCGCATGCCACCCGCCGCCCAGTGAGGCGCGCCTTATCCACCCTACTGAAAGAGCGATATTCGCAAACCAGCGTCCATCGACAGGGCAAGTTCAGCCCGGCCCCGTCATTCAGGGATGGCCGGAGTCGATCGCGCCGGGGGAGGCGGGCGTCCCGCCCGCCGACCACCCCGGCCGGAACGGCGCGCGCACGGGTCCTTGGGCGATTTACAGTTAAGCTCATACCGTACCCGATGACGCCCAGGCTAGGCGTGGCAGGACGCGCCGTAGCCGTAGGGTGGATAAGCGCAGCGCATCCACCGAATCCGGCGCCCCGTCCGACGGATGGGTGGATGCGGCGCACCCCGGCCCCGCAGGCCACCCGCCGCCCAGCAAGGCGCGCCTTATCCACCCTACTGAAAGAGCGATATTCGCAAACCAGCTTCCATCGACAGGGCAAGTTCAGCCCGACCCCGTCTCTCGGGGATGACCGGAGTCGATCGCGTCGGGGGGCGGGCGTCCCGCCCGCCGACCACCCCGGCAGGAACGGCGCGCGCACGGGTCCTTGGGCGGTTTACAGTTAAGCTCTTACCGTACCCGATAACGCCCAGGATAGGTGTGGCAGGACGCGCCGTAGCCGTAGGGTGGATAAGCGCAGCGCATCCGCCGAATCCGGCGCCGCGTCTGACGGATGGGTGGATGCGGCGCACCCCGGCCCCGCATGCCACCCGCCGCCCAGTGAGGCGCGCCTTATCCACCCTACTGAAGGAACGTAATTCGCAAACCACCGTCCATCGACAGGGCAAGTTCCGCCCGACCCCGTTATTCAGGGTTGGCCACAGTCGATCGCGCCGGGCGCCGTCCGACTGACATCAGCGGACGGACGGCGGACGGGAGCGAAGTCTAAAAATCCAAATCACTGGCCGCCGCGCACCAACCGCACCGCGCCAGTGTAGCTGCGGTTACCGTAGCCGGAATGGCCGTAGTCGAAGCCGACATACCAGGCGTAATACGAATAGTTGTTGGCAATGGGCGAGGACGCCCACACCCACGCACCCGGATCGTTCGGAAACACGTTGGCATTGAGGGCGGGGCGGGCACACGCCACTTCCACCAGGCTTTCCAGCTCCTTGCTATTCGGCAGTCGCCAATCCTTGTAGCCGGCGAAGGCGCTGGCGGCGGCCTGGCTCAGGGCGCCGCCCCACCTCAAAGAAGTCACTGAGCCGACGCCACAATCGGCGCCGGACCGGCCTTCGACGCAGCGTTTCCACATCAGGCCAGTCTGCTTGTCCAGCACCGTACCTTGGGCGGCGTTGACGGCATAGCGCGCATCCGGCGCGCTGCGGCGGATGTTGGGGTTGCAGTACGCCAGGACGGCGGGCGCGGCGAGGGCGCCGACCAGCGCCAGCGCGAGGGCGGTACGTGAGCTCATGAGGGGGTCTCCTGAAGTGAGGTGAGTGGATGCAAGGGGTTGGTCCAGCGAGCAGTGGCGCGCGACCCGGCGTTGCGGTCCGGGACGCTGGCGGTCGGCCTTGGCCACCCAGAGACGTTGGCCCAGCCGTTTCGCGCTGGCGGCGTTCAAGGCCCGCACCCGCGGGCGCTGCACGGTCATCGCCTGCCACCGCGGATCGTTGCCCAGGGTGGTGTGGGATAGCGGGGGACACATTGGCCGGGAGACAATTGGGGCAACCACAGGTTGCGCGTAATGGGCCAACCGGGGAGGGTTGGCCTCCAAGCCGCGCACGGCCTCCTCGGTCAGCACCCCCAGCCGGGCGCTGTCCCGCCAGATCGGCAAGTTCAGGCTCATGCGCGCCGCCCGGTCAAAACCCCCAATCACTGACCGCCGCGCACCAACCGCACCGCGTTGCTGCCGTCGCGGTAGCCGTATTTGGAAAGGCCATATTTGAATTCGACATACCAGGCGTGATAGGAATAGTTTCTGGCAATGGGCGAGGACGCCCAGTAACTGTAGTATCCCCCTCTCGCATCGGAGAATTCGGGGAAGTAGCCGATGTCGAGTGTGGGACCTGGATCGGGGATGCTGAGGTCCACCAGGCCCCTCAGTTCGAAGCGATCAGGCAGCCGCCAATCATTGAAGCCGCACCAGCCCGCCGCGTTGACGCGCTGGACGTAGGCTTGGGTGTTGCAGTAGGTGGCCGGCTGACCATTGACATAACCGAAGCAGGTGTTGCCCGTATTGGGGACGCCTGGGGCGCCGCCATTGTTCTTACTGTCGGTGCTGTACCAGGTGTAAATATCGTCGGCGTCGTGTAAACCCTGATTACCGCGTTCACCATCGCCCTTGGGTTTCTTCTCCCACACCAAACCAGTAACATTGTCGCGCACACAGTCCCAGTTTTGGGCGCTGGCAGGCAGGGCTTTACCTTTGCTGTCCAGCTTGGTGAAGTTGAAGCCGGCCCTGCCGTTACTGGCCACGTTTCGGGTCTTGTCGCGGCCGTATTGGGCATCTTGCCTGGGGAAGTCGGGGACTGGACAGGTCAGACCGTTCTGATTGGCGTTGCCGCAGCGCGTAATGCCCGTGTCGTTGAGCGCCGGATAGCGGTTGGCTTGCAGCGGCAATTTGAGCAGGGGAAAGGCCGGGTCCAGCGTGGTCAGCTCCAGCCGGGCGGCGGCGGGCTTCAGCGCCTAGGCCGTGTAGCGCAGGGTGTACTGGCAACTCTGCCCCGCCGCCAGCGTCGGCCCGCAGGTAGTGTTGGCGATGGCATAACCGCCCGGATTTTCTGCGAGGGTGGCGGCGTTCAGCGCGATGTCCGCCGCCGTGCCGTTCTTGAGCGTGGCGGTCAGCGTCTTGATTTCACCCAGCGCATTGGCGCCGAAATCGAGCGACGCGGGCGCGAAGGCCAGCTTCCCGGCGGCCGAGGCCCCGGCCGGTATGAGCAGTGCGGCAAGCACCAGGGTGAGCGTGGACGTGTTCAGGGGACGATGGGACGGCGACATGGTGGCTCTCCTTGGGGCAATGATGCGCAAGGTCTACACCGACTCACCCAGACTTGTCAAGAACCGATCACCGTCCGCGAGGCGCGCACCCGCCCGGCCACCAAACGGGTCATCCCATCCGACCGTCCCGGATTCCGCACCGCTCCCTCCGGCTACCTGGCTGACCCCAAAGTAGGAGCGGTCTTCAGGCCGCGCCGGGGCCGCCACCGGTCGCGGGCTGAAGCCCGCTCCTACCGGAGCCACGGGCGCGATCAGTTGACCGTTGCGCTTATTCCAGGCTTATCGGGCTTTGCTAACTTACGCATATCCGCCCCGCCGACATGCGGCGTGGCGCGGGCGCGATGCATCAGGCATCGACTTGGCTTACCAGCGGAAATCTCTCGGGATGACGAATGGACTCCACCGCCAAATCCACATCCAGCTCGGGCCAATACAAATGGTTGGATGAGGAAAGCTCGACGTTAATGATCTTCCCGACCGCGGCATTCCTGAACCATGGAAAGTCGGAGAATGCGAGAAAAAGCTCCTCATCGTCCAGCAATAGCCAGAAACCATGCCGGGAAATATGGGTGACTTCAACGGGGGAAGTGCTTGAACCCAGCGCTGCGGATTTCATTTTCGTGCTCCTGAACCCGATGAAATGCGTAGTTACACGCGCCGGGAAAGGCCGACGTGCTGGGCAAGTTCAATAGTGGGTTCAAGCCAGAATTTCGCCTCTCCATTCTGGCCCTGAACATGGACATGGATTCTCGGTTCTTCACGCGAGAAAAAATAAAACCGGAAGCCACTCTCTCGAAAAATCGTCGGACTCATCTTTTTACTGACGGTGTTCCACGCAAACGTGGGTGAGATTGATAGCGATCGATTGAATACGTGCATTCCATTCGAACTGATCTGGCTTCCATAGCTTATCGTACATCGACCCCGCCGACATACAGCGTGACGCGGGTACACTGCCATGGAATTCCGGGTTGGAGGTGAGCACAGGCCTGAAGCAACGTGGCAGACGGCATTTCCGGCCCCGTCCGTCCCGGATTCCGCTACGCTCCACCCGGCTACCTTGCCGACCGCGAAGTAGGAGCGGTCTTCAGGCCGCGTCCGAGGCCGCCTCCAATCGCGGCCTGAAGCCCGCTCCTACAGAAGCGACGGGGGCGATCAGGGTCGAGGTGGCAAAGGCGGAATCCGGCGCCAAGCACGGTAGCCGGCGGCGACCGCTTTGGTATACTCCCACCCTGATATATGGATGAGCCGGTAAAGATTGATTTGCCCCCCCTCACCCTAGCCCTCTCCCGGAGGGAGAGGGAAGTTAGATCAATCTACCTGCTCATTAATAACCAATCATGGCGCGGGTGGGTGCATTGCCAGGACTGACCACCCCATCAACCCTTTTCTCAATTCCGCATGACCGACATCATCACGACACCCACACGCCAACGCTGCGATGTCCTGATCATGGGCGGCGGCCCGGCGGGAGCGGCGGCCGGCGCCCTGCTGGCGCGGCGGGGATGGCGCGCGGTGATCCTGGAAAAGGACCATCACCCGCGCTTTCACATCGGCGAAAGCCTGCTCCCGCTCAGCCTGCCCTATCTCGAACGGCTGGGCGTACTCAATGCGGTGGAACACATCGGCCTGCGCAAGTACGCGGCGGAATTCCATTCCATTTATCACGGCAAAAGCGAGACCTTCCGGTTCGGCGAGGCACTGCGACCGGATTACCCCTATGCCTACGAGGTTCGCCGCTCGGAGTTCGATCATATTTTGCTGCGCAATGCCGCGACCCAGGGCGTCGAGGTGCGCGAGGGCTGGCGGGTCACCGGCGCGGAGTTGGCGGGAGACAGCCTGCGATCCGTCTCGGCGCTGAACGACATGGGTCGGCGCGAGACCTGGGAGGCGCGGTTCTACATCGACTGCACCGGCCGCGACACCTTCATGGCCGACTTCTTGAACGTCAAGGAACGCAACCCCAGGCACCGCAGCGCCGCGCTCTATGCCCATTTCAACGGCGCGGAACGCTCCGTAGGGCAGGCCGAAGGCAATATCTGCATCTACTGGTTCGATCATGGGTGGTTCTGGATGATCCCGCTCAAGGACGGCGCCATGAGCGTGGGCGCGGTCTGCAAGCCGGAATACCTGAAAAACCGCAACGTTCCGGCCGAGCAATTCCTGCTGGACACCATCGCCCTGTGTCCGGGCGTGGCGCAGCGCCTCAAACACGCCACCCTGGCCAGCGAGGTGACCGCCACCGGCAATTACTCCTACCAGTCCCGGCGCATGACCGGAAAGAATTTTCTGCTCGCGGGCGACGCCTTTGCCTTCATCGACCCGGTCTTCTCCAGCGGCGTGCATCTGGCCC
>Ga0233420_10000037_pt1 | contig 58508 bp, 54 predicted proteins | sample Watercolumn_Mata_4_FD_183009 | JGI IMG/M metagenome (GOLD analysis project Ga0233420, IMG submission 183009) | Freshwater microbial communities from Lake Matano, South Sulawesi, Indonesia - Watercolumn_Matano_2014_102_MG | ecosystem: Environmental > Aquatic > Freshwater > Lake | place...
TAGGTCTTGAAGACCACCCTGCTATGTGAATTATTTTCCATAGCTTAAAATACCAAGAAGAACGCAAAAGAGCCACCTTTTCAGGTAGCTCTTTTGCGTTTGAGGTCTGCCCTTTTGAGACAGCCTCATTCTGCAGTTTCCTACCAGCGAGGCCGCCGAGGATGGAACAGGCTTCTTCTTACAGGCCTCGGCACCTCGTAGGCAGGGATGGGATGCCAGGGCCCTGCCGCATCCCGGGAACGGTACCACACCCTGTCTCTTCCGAAGACATAGTACCGGCCGTCGAAAAAGCTGATCCGCTCATGAACCGGGAAGAACCCTGTCGGTGGGGGTGGTGGTCCGTAAACCGGTCCGGGTGGGGGTGGTGGGGGTGGTCCGTATGCCGGTCCCGGAGGAGGAGGAGGTCCGTACCCTGGTCCAGGCTGCGGCGGACCGTATCCCGGCGGCGGTGGATGAGGTCCGTAACCGGGCGGAGGGGCAGCCTGTGCCTCATGCAGCAAGAAGGTTCCGGAAATGCAGAGAAGCAGCAGGATCGTTCCTGATGCCAGCCAGAAGTTTTTTTTCATGTGCACCTCCTGCTATGGTGTGTTGAGGATGAGATTCAATTGACATAGATCAGTTTTGCCGATTCCCGTTTCGTTGCGCTGTGGGCACCGGTTCCGGGGTATTCGAGCCGGATTTTCAGCGGCTGGCCCGGTTCGAGCCTGACTTTCATGCATCCGTGGCTCTGGTAGCCGATTCCACCTGAATTGCCGGAATACCTGATTCCCGGGCAGTCGTTGTGCAGCATGACGACACCTGCGCCTCCGCTTACGACTTTGAGTTTCGAGTCATAACCGGCACCTCCGTTCATGGTGTTGGTGGAAAGCGTCGTAAAACTGATGACCGCATTCCTGACCGGTCCGGCAACGGGAGCAAACTCCCATTCGGCAAACTGCCCTGTCGAGCGCACCCAGTTCCATCCGACGATGACAGGAGCATTCGAGTTGTAGGACACAGGTCCGGCCTCATTGATGCCCGCTCTTGTGTCAAGTAAGGCGGCCGCCAGCATGAAGAGAACAAGGCATAACCCTTTGAGCATGTTCATGTGATTTCTCCTCTTGTTTGTATGTTCGAAAACAGACACGAGTAACCGGGAAGATGCAGGAGCCCGTAAAGACGGGATATGGGGTGCCCGTATTTATCGGCTTCAGCAACTCTGCATTTTAAAGTTACTGACTTCAGGTAAAAAAACATACTGTTTTCAGTTTACGGCATCAGGTCTTTCTTGCTTATCTTTGACAAGCGCAAGCGGACGGAGAGGTTTGAAAAACGATTCAGAAAGCGTATCGGCGATTCCCAAGAGAAAGGCAGGCTGTACATGACCGGCAGCGATAACCATCCGGAAGGAATACGAAAGGATGACGCGGAATTCTTCTGCGATCATTTTTCAGGGGTTTCCGCAGGGTATGCCGAGTTCCGGCCGACCTACCCCGACACATTGTTCAGGTGGCTTGCATCGGTTTCTCCATCGCGCCGCGTTGCATGGGATTGTGCAACCGGCAGCGGTCAGGCTGCTCCCGGTCTTGCAGCATGGTTCGATCGTGTCATGGCTACCGATGCCAGCTCCTCCCAGATCGGTGCGGCAACTCCGCATCCCCGTGTCGAGTATCGTGTCGCGTCAGCGGAATCTTCAGGCATCCGTACCCGTACCGTCGATCTGGTAACCGTTGCACAGGCGCTGCACTGGTTCAACAGGGAACGTTTTTTCAGTAAAGCAGGACGCGTGCTGGTTCAGGACGGGGTGCTCGCGGTATGGTCATACGGGAGGATTTCGCTCGGGGACGACCATGCCGATGAGGTCGTGCAGGATTTCTACCATGGGGCTGCAGCTCCCTACTGGCCCCCTGAAAGATCTCTTGTGGATTCAGGCTACAGCTCGATACGCCTGCCCTTCGAGGACCTTGATGTTCCGGATTTCGAGATGACGGCCCAAGGAACCTGCGTGAACTGCTCGGATACATCCGTACCTGGTCTGCAACCTCCCGGATGGTCAGCGTACAAGGGAGGGTTCCCCTTGACCGTTTTGAATCACGGCTCTCGGGCTGCTGGGGAGACAGGCGGTGTCGGATGAGGGTTTCATGGCCGCTCGCCGTGAAAGCTTGCCGGGTATGAAGACCACATGCGGACACGACAGTGTTCGAGAGAATGCTCCCGGCACGGGAGATTGCGTGTTCCATGTCTTCTCCGTCAACCACTCGGGTGGCGGCCTTTCGGCAGGCAGGCATCGTGAGTGCAGGTGGGAGGGAAGATCGCCCATGAATAATGCGGGTTGTCAGGATGGCGGGCTGAAAGGAGCGAACCTTCAGAAGAAGGGACTTTCCGGCAGACAACAGCTTGCAGTGACCATGGTCTGATATGGAAGAAAGAGAAAAAATGCTTGTGGGTGAATACTACAACCCGCGCGACCCGGAACTTATCGCGGACTATCGGAATGCGCGGGATATCCTGCAGAGGCTTTCCCGACTGCATTCAAGGGATCTGGCAAGGCGGGAGATGCTTTTTCGTCAGCTTATCGGACATGCAGGTGAAGGTGTGTGGATTGAAATGCCTTTTCTTTGCGAGTACGGCAGACATATTGCCATTGGGGACCAGAGCTACGTGGAACGGGGGTTGCGTTTTTTCGGACTGCAACCGCATCACGATCGGCAAGCACGTGCTTATCGGTCCCGCTGTGCAGATTTACACCGCCGATCATCCGCTGGTTGCCTCGGAACGGATCGTGCAGCCGCTGCCAGGGCAGGCGCCCTACAGGACCCGATCAAGTCCTGTGACGATCGGGGATGGCGTATGGATAGGGGGGACGGTGGTGGTGCTTCCCGGCGTGAGCATCGGCCGTGGCTCGACAATTGGGGCGGGTAGTGTCGTTACCGGGGATGTTCCTCCGGCAGTGCTTGCTTTCGGCAATCCATGCAGGGTCATCCGTTCCCTCGGGTAAGCTCTTTCAGTTTTCGATTTCTGCCTTCAGAAGCAGGGGGAGGTGATCGGAATAACCTCCCCGGTATTTCCCTTTTTCATAGGTCGGCCATGGCCTGCTTCCTGTTTCGTCAAGCATCCTGGAGAAGGTGAAAGCATGGAAAGCGCCGTCGTTCCGAACGGAAAGTCCCTTTCTGTCGAGCATGCCGGCAGAAAGAATGATCTGGTCGATGCGTTCCCAGTTCTTGCGGTACCAGTAGCTGCCTTTTTCCCGTGAGGCGCTCCAGCAGTTGTAAAGCAGTCCGGAACCCGATATCCTCACGTCGTTCCTGTTGAACGAGGACCCCAGAACATTTTTCACGGACAGGTTATCCGGCTCATCGTTGAAATCACCCATGACGATGATGTCGGCTTTCCTGTCGCGAGTCAGCAGGCTGTCCACGATCCGGCGAGCCATCCTGGCTGCGGCGACGCGTTTCGGCTCCGTCCAGCCTGCATCGAAGGAGCGGGAAGGCCAGTGGTTGAGCACGATATGGAAAACATGTCCCCCGGCGGCAAATCCGGCCACGACGATATCCCTGGTTGCCGCCTCCTGCAAGGGCACCCTGTATGCCTTTGACGAGAGCATCTGCACGGAAGCGGGCCTGTAGGCCAGACCGATGTCGATGCCTCTCGGGTCGTGCATTTCGTAATAGACGGGCCTGTAATCCGCGTTGCCTAAAAGAGAGAGGGTTTCTGAGAAAATCTGCCGGTTTTCGGTTTCGGCAAACGCAAGAATATCGGGATACGTCAGGTATCTGGGGTGTGCCCGGATCGCCCTGAGTACTTGCCGGATTCGCATCTGCTTGAGAGCCAGTTTTTTCAGGCTCCATCGGAGGAGGCCGGGCGGGGTGAAGTCGTCGTCGGCGGTGGCGGGATCGTTGCGTGTGTCGAAAAGGTTCTCGACGTTCCACCACATGATCACCAGTGTCGGACGGCTGTCCGGCTGGGCCAGCACTTCTCTTGGCAAGGCAGAGCAGAGGATCGCAAACAAGGCAAAAAAGGTTTTGCGCATGGAGGGGGCAGGTCAAAATTTTTTCTTTACGATTATGATATGTAACTTAATCGGGAATTTTCATTCATGTTAACCTGGACATCCGGCTATCTTCAGGAGTATGACAAAAAAGTTCGATGTTAAGGAGAAAGCAAAGGATATTCTCGAGGAAACGCTTGACATGGAGGCTGTGGCCGTCCTTGCCAAGATTTCGGAAGAAATGCAGCTCATCTTCAACGACAACCCGCAGCCGACATTCCCCGATGTTGTCCGGATCATAACCGGTTTTTTCGAGAACGACGGCAGGTCCGGCCAGTTTATCGAGGACTGGGTCCGCACTGCCGAAGAGCACAGCAGGTCCAGAGGATTGGAGGAGCCTGACCAGCCGAAAGCCATGTTGTCGGATCTCGGCGTGTTCAGGTTCATGTGTTTTCTCAAGGAAAAAGGACTGACCGAAGAGCAGATCCACATTGTACTGACCGGAGCGGTCCAGCAGGCAACCGACCAACGCTCCAGCTGATCATTTGTCCGCTCGGGATCGCTTCACCGGACCAGGGAAGGAAGCATCCCTTCTGAAAAAAAACATTCTCTTTCTGCAGCCATCACCAGAGAATCGGTTTCTTCACGAAAAGGGAACGGAAACAACATGCCGGATAGTTACACGGGAGCAGTTTTGGCATATATTCAGACACATCAGGCTGCGTCTGCATGAAACAATAAAGGAGATACAACCATGGGCAAGACGACACTGCTGCACGAGGGAAAGGCGAAAAAGGTTTTTCTTACGGAAGACAGGGATCAGGTCATACAGGAATTCAAGGATGATGCAACGGCTTTCAACAACAAGAAAAAAGGATCGATTGTCGACAAGGGGGTAGCAAACAACGCTATTTCTTGCCGGCTGTTCTCCTATCTTGAAGAACACGGGATACCGACGCATTTTCTCCGGCAGCTCAACGACCGCGACATGCTTTGCAAGCGTCTCGATATCATCAAGGTGGAGGTGGTGACCAGGAACGTGGCAGCAGGATCGCTGGTGAGGAGATACGGTTTCAGGGAGGGGCTGGTTCTGGAGACCCCGATCATCGAGCTCTACCTGAAAAACGACGAACTGGACGACCCGCTCATGAACGAAGACCATGCGGTCGCGCTCGGCGTCGCAACCCCCGAAGAGATTTCTGTACTGAAACTCCAGGCCGCAAAAATCAATGGATTGCTCAAACCCTATTTTGCCGACCGGAAGCTGAGACTCGTGGATTTCAAGCTCGAATTCGGCCGACATCATGGAGAGATCCTTCTTGGTGACGAGATAAGTCCCGATACCTGCAGATTCTGGGATGCCGAGACCGGAGAGAAGATGGACAAGGATCGCTTCCGTTTTGATCTCGGCGGCGTCGAGGGCGCCTATCTTGAAGTGAAGAAACGGGTGCTTGGTCAGTAAGGCCATGAACGGAAGCCGGTGCCATGCTTGACACCATTGTCGCCTATCTTAAGGAGGCCGATCCTGCGGCTGTCTATCTCATCCTGTTTCTGACAGCATTTCTGGAAAACGTGATACCCCCCATGCCGGGGGATCTTCCTCTTGCTTTTGCAGGGTATCTGCTGGCGTACGGCAATCTTTCCTTTTTCTGGTCGCTTTTCTGGGCTACTTCCGGCTCGACGATCGGCTTCATGACAGTCTATGTCCTGAGCCGATACCTTGGCCTGAAACTGTACTCGAGCGGAGAAAGCCTTGTCAGGCACGGCATTGCAAGAAGCGTACACCGGCTTTTTCCGCCCTCCGAAATGGAGAGGGTCAGGCAGAAATTCGCAGCGCACGGTTATGCAGCCGTACTCGCCAACCGTTTCTTTTTCGGTTCGAGAGCGCTGATCTCGGTTGTGGCAGGTCTTCTTCACCTGAATATCCTTCTGGTGTTTCTCGGGGCGGTTGCCAGCGCAACGCTCTGGAACGTCATGCTGCTCTATGGAGGGTATCTGCTTGGAAGCAACTGGGAGGGTATCGGCAAGTCTGTTGCCGTGTACAGTATTCCGGTGACGGTGATTTTTCTCGGCGTCGTGCTTTTTTCAGTGTTCCGCTATGTGAGAAAAAGAAAACGGGGCGGGTGAACTGCTTTGTTTGTTATTTAACAGGGGGGCTCTTAACTTAGAGCTTTTCATTGCATTACTGAATTCTCAAGAGATTTGTTGGAGTCGCGATGGCAAAACATCTGAAACCTTACCCGGCGGAGAAGAAAGGGGAGCATCTGCAGCTTTCCACCATTGAAGAGCTGAAGGAAATGGCGAGGCAGGTCCGCAGGGATGTCGTACGTATGCTTGTCAAGGCCAATTCGGGACATACCGGCGGTTCGCTTGGCATGGCCGACATTTTTACTGCGCTCTATTTCAGGATACTCAGACATCATCCGCACGAGTTCTGGGAGGGGTATGACCACGACATGCTTTTTCTTTCCAACGGTCATATCGCTCCGGTCTGGTACAGTGTGCTTGCCCGCTCAGGCTATTTTTCCCTCGATGAACTGAATTACCTGAGGCAGATCGATTCCTATCTGCAGGGCCATCCTGCCTGTGAAGCCTGCCTGCCGGGCATCAGGATCGCATCGGGTTCGCTGGGTCAGGGGCTGTCTGCTGCGGTCGGCGCCGCCCTCGGCCTGCGCATGGACGGGAAAACAGGTGACGTGTACTGCCTGATGGGTGACGGTGAATGCCAGGAGGGCCAGATCTGGGAGGCTGCAATGAGCGCCTCGCATTACGGACTCGGCAATCTCATCGGCATTGTGGATTACAACAACCAGCAGATAGACGGTGAAGTTTCTGACGTGCTGGACATCGAACCGTTCGCCGACAAGTGGAGGGCGTTCGGATGGGAGGTGCATTCCTGTGACGGCAACGATATGGATCAGTTCATCGGCACCCTTGATTCCCTGAGGGTCGACAGGAGGCGCAAGCAGCCTGTGGTGGTGCTTGCAACGACGGTTATGGGCAAGGGAGTGCCGTTTTTCGAAGGAACGATGCCCGACAAGTCCAACTGGCATGGCAAACCGCCTTCGGAAGAGGACGGTCACAGGGCTCTCGATATTCTCGGTCAGACCGTCTACGGCGACTTTTAAACTTGGAAACCGGCGTGCAGATCCAGGCAGGTGCATACAGGGGGCGGAAGATCAGGCAGCTTTCATCTCTGGAGATCAGGCCCTGCAGCAGCAGGGTCAAAAAGTCCCTGTTCGACACCATCAGTGCGCGGATGGATTTCGATGGCATTGATGTTCTTGACCTGTTTGCCGGGTTCGGATCTCTTGGATTCGAAGCACTGAGCCGCGGTGCCGGACATGCCTGTTTTGTCGAGCAGAATGCCCGTGCTCTTGCCGCGATGAGAGCCACTGCCGAAGAACTCGGTGTTACCGGCAGGGTACGGTTTGCCAATACCGATGCCGTGGCGTTTCTCGTGCGTGAAGACCGGCGGTACGATCTTGTGTTCTGCGATCCACCCTACCGTTGGGAGGATTATGATACCCTGATCGGCATGATCGCCGGTGACGGCATCCTTTCCGAAGACGGAATGCTCGTCATGGAGCACCATGCGCGTCTTGATTTTTCCCGGTCCGGCGGGTATCTGTTTCACAAGGATTACGGAACCACCCGCGTCTCTTTTTTTACTCATGAACGAACAACATGACACAGAAAGCCATCTATCCGGGAACATTCGATCCGTTCACCAACGGCCATCTCGATGTCCTTGAAAGGGCGTTGAACATTTTCGACCGGGTCGATGTCGTGCTTGCTGAAAACAGCCAGAAACAGACCCTGTTTTCAGTCGAAGAGCGCCTCACGATGATCAGGGAGGTGGTAAGGGATTTTTCCTGTGTTAGTGTCGATGTTCTTCATGAAGGACTCCTGGCAGACTACGCCCGCCAGGCCGGTGCGAGAGCCATTGTCAGGGGGGTCCGCCAGGTCAAGGATTTCGAATATGAATTTCAGATGTCCCTTCTCAACAGACATCTGTATCCCGAGGTGACCACGGTTTTTCTGATGCCAAATGTCAAATACACCTATGTGGCCTCGTCGATCATCCGTGAAGTAGCAATGCTGGGAGGAGACGTCAGCAAATTCGTCCATCCGCATGTGCTTGACATGCTCGGGCACAAGCTTGCAGAACGGAAACGGAAACCATAACACCACACCATTAACTACAGACAATAGCGAACGATGAGTGCAGACAATCCTGAAAAGTACCTGAGCCGCAGAGTTCTGAGCATGCAGGAATCCCAGACCATGAAGATTACCGGCCTGGCCAAGAAGATGCAGGCCGAGGGAAAGGATATCGTCAGTCTTTCGGCTGGAGAGCCTGATTTTCCGACGCCCGAGAACGTCTGCCAGGCAGGAATAGAAGCCATAAGGGCGGGGTTCACCCGCTATACTGCCAACGCCGGCATTCCCGAACTGAAAACAGCCATTGTCCAGAAGTTCCGTCGCGACAACGGGCTTGAATTCAGGGAAGACCAGGTCATTATCAGCAACGGCGGCAAACAGACACTTGCCAACGCCTTTCTTGCCCTGTGCGAGGATGGTGATGAGGTGATCATTCCTGCTCCTTACTGGGTCAGCTTTCCTGAAATGGTCCGTCTTGCAGGGGCAACGCCCGTGACCGTCAACACCTCGCTTGAATCGGGCTACAAGCTTACTCCCGAGCAGCTTGCTGGGGCGATCACTCCGAAAACAAAGATGCTGGTGCTGAATTCACCGTCGAATCCCACCGGAGCGGTATACGGCGAACAGGAGGTACGCGCCCTCATGAAGGTGATAGAAGGCAGGGAGATCTTCGTGATTTCCGACGAGATGTACGACATGATCGTATACGGAGGCGTCCGTCCCTTTTCACCCGCACGGATACCTGAAATGAAGGAGTGGGTGATCGTCAGCAACGGCGTTTCGAAAACCTACTCGATGACCGGCTGGAGGATCGGCTACCTTGCCGGTCCGAAGTGGCTTGTCGATGCCTGCGACAAGATCCAGTCGCAGACCACTTCCAATGCCAATGCCATCGCCCAGAAAGCCGCGGTTGCAGCTTTGACCGGCGACCAGTCGATCGTTGAGGAACGTCGTGCCGAGTTCGAAAGACGAAGGGATTTCATGTACGGTGTGCTCAACAGCATTCCCGGTTTTCAGACTGCGCTTCCCGAAGGGGCTTTCTATATTTTTCCCTCGATCAGCGGCGTCCTGGGCAGAACCTTCAACGGCGTGGTCATGAACAACTCGGCCGATGTTGCCGAATATCTCCTGAAAGTCCACTATGTTGCTACAGTACCGGGAGATGCGTTCGGGGCGCCTGAAAACCTCCGTCTCTCCTATGCTGCATCCATAGAGGAGCTTGAAGAGGCTGTGAACCGTATCCGAAGGGCGTTTCAATAACCGCCGCCATGCTGAAGGTTCGCCGAAGCAGGGTGTACACCCGCTGGTTCGGCTGGTATTCCCGTCGGCAGTTCAGGAGGCATTTTTACTCTGTGCGGGTGCTGATGCCGCCTGAACTTCAGCAGATGGACCTCAGGACACCGGTCATTTTCTACTGCAATCATGCCTTCTGGTGGGACGGCTTCTGGTCACAGCTCTGTACGGAGCTCTATTTCCGGCAGAATCTCCATATCGTCATCGACTACTCCCAGCTTTCCATACACAGGTTTTTTACCCGAGTCGGCGCCTTTTCGGTCGACCGTTCGAAACCGAAGGGCATTTTGCAGACCATCGACTATGCGGCAGAGTGCCTGCTTTCCGCCAGCCACAGGCAGAATGCCCTCTGGATTTTTCCTCAGGGCAGGATCGAACATGTTGACCGGCGTCCGGTCAGGTTTTCAAGGGGGACGGCACTGATTGCAGAAAGGGTACTGAAGAACTATCCGCGACTTTACCTTGTTTCAGTTGTCAGCCGCATTGAATATCTTGAGGAGCAGAAACCGGAGCTTTTCCTGTCATTCGGGCTTCCTGTTATTTTGGAAGGCGAGGTTTCGGCCGGAATCGAGGGGCTTACCCGCCAGATGGAGGAGACGACGGAACGTCATCTTGATCAGATCAAACAGTGTCTTGTCGAAAGGGAGCTGCAGGAATTCCGGGTTGTTCTGACAGGCAGCGAGTCGGTCAACCGCCGTGCAGAAAAAATCGGGCGGCTTATGCGGTTTCGATTGCCGTAACGGCGAGGCTCCTGCAGAGCGTGCCGCAAAAGACGTGAAAATTAACTGAATACTATCATGAGTACGGTCATATGCAGTTGCCTGCTTGGAAATAACGCAAAGGTCCGCCTGAAATTGTCCCGGATCCTGCATGAGGAGATGTTACGCATCTACGGACCGGACGAGACGGCTGAAACAGACAGCGCGGTCTGTGAAGTGGAAATGAACGGTTGCCGAAGGAGTTTTTACAGCAACAGAACCGGTTCCCCGCTTGCCATCGGGCAGCCGGTTATCCTTGATGCGGACGGAGGGTATGATTTCGGCGTGGTCTATTCAACGGGACAGATCGCCCTGAAAAAACTCAGGCTGAAGGGAATGGATGCCGCTAACCAGGAACGGCCCTCCATTCTCAGGTGTGCAGAGGAAAAGGACATCCGGGATTTTACAGAAATCAAGAACCGCGAACAGGAGATCCGGGAAATTTGCCAGAAAAAGATCGAGAAGCATCAGCTTGACATGAAGCTGGTCGATATCGACCTCCGGCTCGATCAGCAGAAGCTTTCGGTTTTTTATACGGCGACGCACCGTGTCGATTTCCGTGGTCTTGTCCGTGATCTTGCCGGAGAGTTCAAGGCACGGATCCAGATGGTGCAGATAACGACGAGAGAGGAAGCCAGAAGGGCGAACGCTCTGGGTCCCTGCGGCTGCGTCCTCTGCTGTTCGAGCTGGCTGCAGAAAATTCATGCCAATCCCTTTGCGGAAAAGCCGCAACAGCAGGAAGGGCTTTACGGTGACAACCACTCCTTCAACATCATCGGCCTCTGCAACCGGCCAAAGTGCTGTCTCAACTATTCGAAAAGTTCGCAGAGAAACGAAGTTTCCCGTGCTTCGGGCTATCCTCCGGCCGGGAGCAAGGTGACGACTGCAGAAGGCAGCGCTGTTGTCGAAAGCGTCGATACCCAGAAGAAAATCGTCTGGCTCCGCTATGTGAACGGCGGACAGAAAAAACGGCTCTCGCTTGAGCACTTCAACTCCATGTTTGTCAAAAAGTAAGTAAGCCTGATAGAGAGTGTTATGACGCATATGTTCAAAAGAACCCTGGTGACGACTGCGCTTCCCTATGCCAACGGTCCGGTTCATCTGGGACATCTTGCAGGAGTATACCTTCCGGCTGACATTTATGTACGGTACAAGCGACTTCTTGGCGAGGAGATCATCCATATTGGAGGCTCCGACGAACACGGGGTGCCGATAACCATCACCGCGGACCGCGAAGGGGTATCGCCCAAGGATGTGGTAGACCGCTACCATCGCATGAACCTCGATGCGTTCATGGCTTGCGGCATCTCTTTCGACTATTACGGAAGAACGAGCTCGCCGCGTCATCATGAGACCGCAAAAGAGTTTTTTCTGGAGATAGAGCGCAAGGGTATCTTCGTGAAAAAGACCGAAAAGCAGTTTTTCGATACCAGTGCAAACAGGTTCCTTTCAGACCGTTATGTTACCGGCACCTGTCCGGTCTGCAATAATCCTGATGCAAACGGCGACCAGTGCGAACAGTGCGGCTCGCACCTGAGCCCTCTTGAACTGATCGATCCGCGGAGCAAACTTTCAAAACAAAAGCCGGAACTTCGTGAAACGCTTCACTGGTATTTTCCTCTCGGCAGATTCCAGCCCCAGCTTGAAGCTTATGTCGATTTTCACAGGGAGGACTGGAGGGTCAATGTGCTCAACTATACCCGCACCTGGCTGAAGCAGGGGCTTGCGGAGCGTGCCATCACCCGTGATCTTTCCTGGGGAATCTCGCTGCCTCTCGATAGCGAAGAGGCGAGCGGCAAGGTGCTCTACGTCTGGTTCGATGCGGTTCTCGGTTATATCTCCTTCACGAGGGAGTGGGCTGAACGGCGGGGAACCCGGGAACTCTGGAAAAGCTACTGGCAGGATCCCGACAGCAGGATCATCCATTTTATCGGCAAGGACAATGTGGTGTTTCATACCCTGATGTTTCCTGCCATTCTGATGGCCTGGAACGATGGCCGGGACAAGGAGCGCTACGAGCTGGCAGACAATGTGCCTGCGTCAGAGTTCATGAACTTCGAGGGAAGGAAGTTCTCGAAATCCCGTAACTATGCGGTCTATCTCGGGGAGTTTCTTGAAAAATTCCCGGCAGACACTCTCAGGTACAGCATTGCTATGAATTACCCCGAGAACAAGGACACCGATTTCAGCTGGTCGGATTTCCAGAACAGGACGAACGGTGAACTGGCAGATACTCTCGGCAACTTCATCAAGCGGGCGGTCGATTTCACCAATTCCCGCTTTGACGGACAAGTTCCGCATGCTTGTTCTCCCGATGAGTGGAACTCGCTCGGCATGGACTGGAAGGAGAGTCTCGGCAGGCTCGAGGAGGCGTTCGAAGGGTTTCATTTCCGGGATGCCGCATCGCAGGCGATGGATATAGCGCGCTTCGCGAACCGCTTCCTTACCGAAGCAGAACCGTGGAGGGTGTTCAAGACCGATCCAGCCGAGGCTGCCCGAACCATGGCGCTCTCGCTGAATCTCTGCCACACCCTGTCGCTTGTTCTCTACCCGGTCATACCGGAGACCTGCAACCGGATTCATGCCATGCTCGGCTTCCAGGGAACGATCGACGATCTGCTTTCTCCGGGCGTGGATGTCTGGCAGCGCGCTGCAGTTCCGGGTCTTGCAAAAGGCCATCGTCTGAAACGGGAGTCGGAAATTCTCTTTACGAAGATCGAGGATAGTGCAATCGAGCTAGAGCTGAAGAAGATCGAGGAACTGCTTGCCGAAGCCGAAAAGAAAGAGGCTGCCGCAACTCAGCCGGTCACCTTCAAGCCGCTCATCAGCTTTGACGATTTTCAGAAGGTCGATCTGCGGGTTGCAAGGGTGATTTCATGCGAAAGCGTCAAAAAGGCCAGCAAGCTTCTGAAACTCCAGCTTCAGGTCGGTTCCCGGCAACGCCAGGTGCTCGCAGGCATCGCACAGTACTACAGCCCGGAATCCATGGTTGGAAAAAAGGTCGTGCTGGTCGCAAATCTGGCGGAAAGAAAGATCCGGGATGAGGTTTCCCAGGGAATGATTCTTGCCGTTGAAGGGTCGGGCGGGAGGCTTTTTCTCGTTGAACCGGAAGGTGAGGGGATTATCGGGAACCAGATTCAATAAATATTTGTTTTATTGTACTGATGGGTTATATTTACTGACATAACATCGTGGGGTGGAGCAATTGGTAGCTCGTCGGGCTCATAACCCGAAGGTTGCAGGTTCAAGTCCTGTCCCCACCACAAGGAAGACCGTGCCATGCTGCGCGGTCTTTTTTTTGATCGAACCAGCCGGCCGGTACACGGTTCCTGCCGTGCTCTCCTTTCCCTGAGGGATATTCGTCGATTTTGTTATACTGCACAAACTGCAGGTTTTCCTGTAAACACGTCAGAAACGAATCAGCGGGCTGTCATGACTCCAGAACAATTATCGCTGACACTGGTACAGAGCGAGGGACTTGCCAGCAATCCTGTAGCGGTCAAATTCGTTGCTTCGCTCAGTGACCTTCCCGAAGGGATAAAAAGATTCGGAGCTTCTTCAGAGGAGCGCTCTCCGAAATCGTTTCTCTGCGCCATGTGGGGAGACTGCTTCAGGGGCGCCGGGCCCTTCTATACGACAAAGGAGAACCAGATCTGCGGCGGGTTTCGGGAGCCTCCTGCCTCTTGAGGCCGCAGAGAAATTCATGATCGGAGAAGGAAAGCTCTTCGGAACGATGAACGCTCTCCGCTGTTCCTTGGAATCCACCATGCCGTTCGCAGAGGGAGAGTTTGCAGCGCAGATCGTCGGGCCGCTTTCAGCCATGAATGACGATGAACTTCGGCCGGATGTGGTCCTGATCGTCTGCAAGCCATACCAGGTGCAGCACATCCTGAGGGCTTACGGTTTCGACAGCGGCGAGCTGGTTCACGGCATAGCCGGCGGATCGACCTGCGAGATGGTTTCCAGCTATGTCGTCAAAACCGGAAGGCCCACGTTCACGCTTGGCGACACCGGCGGCAATGCCGGCCTCTCTCTCCTGCCTGACGAGCTGCTTCTCGCCTTTCCGTACGACAGGCTCGGCATAGCCGTCGGCAATCTGCCGCGGATATGCCGGACATCGAGCATGCACCGGCATGCCATCGTTCATGAGCGCTGACAGGCAGGCCCGCCCTGCCTGTTTTTTGTGTTTTCTGCAAAAACGCGCTATCTTACCGTTGCTCTTGATAGAGAACATGCAAGGTTCCTGTTAGCCTAAGCATTACCCCCATGATCTATCTTGTTTCAGGCGGGCTGGTATACAGTCTGCTCTTGGGTGTTCATTACTGTTTCGCCGGAACCGAACGGGCTCCGGCATACGTTGCCGTGCATTTTGCCGGTTTTGCCATTTCCCTGGCGCTTATCCTGACCGGCAAGGTGTAACATGAAGGAGAGAGGCGGAACAGCCTTCTGTTTCTTCGCACCTTATTCACTGAACATGCTGCAGAGAGCCCTGCTGACAGCCTTTCTTGCCATCTTTCTGCTTGTGGCGCCGTTTCGGATGCTTGCGGCGGAAGCCTTGCTGTACGGTATCGATGTGCTTGCATCTTCGGGTTGCGAGGCATTGTCGGGAAAACGTGCAGGGCTCATCACCAACTCCGCCGGACTTTCCGCAACCCGCGAGCCGAACTACCGGGTTCTGCAGCGCCATGGCGTAGACCTGCGGTTCCTCATGGCTCCCGAGCACGGATTCTCGATGAGAACTGCTGCCGGAGAAACGGTCGGCAATCTGACGCTTTCCGATACACTGAAAGTCTATTCGCTTTACGGAGCTTCGAAAAAACCCGACAGCAGGCTCCTGAAATCGATAGACGTCCTGATTTTCGATCTGCAGGACGTCGGCACTCGCTGTTACACCTATATCTCGACGATGCGGTATGCCATGGAAGCCTGCTCCGATGCGGGGGTTGCCTTCATGGTGCTGGACCGTCCGAATCCTGTTGCCCCGCTTTCTGCCTCCGGCTTCATGCTCGATCCTCGTTTCCGGTCATTCGTCGGGTCTTCGGAGATTCCTTTCCTGCATGGCATGACGGTCGGCGAGATAGCGTCATGGCTTCAGAAGCAGCATTATCCCGGGCTCTCACTGACAGTGGTCAGAATGAAAGGGTACGACCGCAAACGATTTGCCGATCAGCACGCGGGGTTCCGTTTCCTTTCCCCTTCCCCCAACATCCGCGATATGGAAACAGTGCTTGCCTATCCGGCAACGGTTTTTCTCGAAGCGACTGAAGTCAGCGAAGGGCGGGGGACAGATGCTCCGTTCAGGATGTTCGGAGCACCGTTCGTCGACGGATCGAGACTGAAAAAGGAACTCGATTCGCGACATCTGCCCGGCGTGGTTTTCCGCAGGGTCCGGTTCCGTCCAGGATCCGGCAAACATGCCGACAGCATCTGTCACGGAGTCAGAATGACCATCACCGACCGTAAGGCCTACGATCCTTTCAGGACGTCAGCCGCGATCATGCTGGCCATGCAGAAGCTCTGCCCCGCGCAGTTCGGTCTTGAAAAGAGGAGCCTTTTTTTCGACAGGCTTGCCGGTACCGACAGGTACAGGATCATGGTTGAACAGCAGCGTCCTCTCGGAGAGATTCTTGCCGCCGCCCGTGAGGCTGTGCGCATTTTTGAACTGCATTTTCCCGACAGGTTTCTCTATCCCTGAACACCGTTCAGTCGCTCCCTGGTTGCTGCACCATGGGGTACGGACCCTTGAGTCCTTCAGGAGAAAGCAGTATCTGCCATACCTGGATGAGCCGCGCCCTGAAGGCTCCTGCGCAACTGAGAAGGTAATAGCGCCACATCCGGCGGAAACGTTCGCTGTAGTTCTTCTGCAGATCGGGCCAGTGATGCTCGACGTTATGAAGCCAGGCTTTCAGGGTCAGGGCATAGTCGTGCGCGAAGACCTGCCAGTCTTCGAGAACCAGACGCCCTTCGAAAGCTGCCGTGATCTGGCTGGCTGAGGGGATCATGGAGTTGGGAAAAATATACCTGCTTATCCATGGGTCCGTCCCTGATACAGGCAGGTTTCCGCCTATGGTCTGCAGAAGGCACAATCCGTCGGGTTTCAGGCATCTGCGGACGATGTCGAAAAATGTTCCGTAGTTCTTGTGCCCGACATGCTCGAGCATGCCGATTGAAAAGATCCTGTCGTACGAGTCTGTGAGGTCACGGTAATCCATGAAGCGGATTTCAACAGGCAGCCCCGAGCAGAGTTCCCGGGCGAATGCCGCCTGGCTGTTCGATACGGTGATGCCTACAATCCTTGCACCATAGTGTTCAGCAGCAAATCTGGCTGCTCCGCCCCATCCGCATCCGATATCGAGAACCCGCATGTCGGGTTTTAGGCCCAGTTTCCTGAAAATCAGGTTGAGCTTGTTTTCCTGGGCGGTATCGAGGTCAGCTGCATCCTGCCAGAATGCGCAGCTGTACATCATGGTCCGGCCGAGCATTGCAATGAACAGGTCGTTGCCTGTATCGTAATGCTTTTTGCCGATGGTGAATGCCCGCGAGGGTTTCTGGAAGTTGAAGAGCTTTCCTGCAAGAGAGTGGATGCGGTTCAGCGGAACAAGCGCCTGCTGCTCGGCTTCGGCGCAAAGCAGTCTGAAGAAGCATTCATAAAGATCGCTGCAGTCCCACCAGCCGTCCATATAGGATTCCCCGAGGCCGAGGTTTGCCTGCAGCATCGCTTTCCTGTAGAAACGGGGGTCGTGAACTCGAATATCCCAGGGATTGTTTCCGTCGACCCTGATGGAGGCCGCATCAAGCAGCGCCAGAAAGCGTTTCCGGAAAAAGCTGTCGAGCATGGTGGCCTGGTTCTGAGTTGCCTCACCTCTGATGCCTGACTCAAGCGAGAAAACAGCTTTCAGGAAAGATAACCGATGTTCGTGAAACGACAAATGCATGGTTCCGGAAAAATGAATGGCACTGGCGAATATCGGCATGCGTGCCGTACCGAACGGCATGGAGCGTTCCTTTCTCCGGCTTTAGGGCGTCGTTTCACCGAATACCGGTCGGGGAACATGGAAGTTCCCCGTGATTCCATTACGGGAAAAGAGTATCTGCCAGAGCTGGACATGCCTCGAACGGAACGACCCTGCGGCACTCAGCAGGTAATAGGTCCACATCCTGTGGAAACGTTCATCGTACGAAGACCGCAGTTCCGGCCAGTGCCGTTCGATGTTGCGGTGCCATGCAGTCAGGGTTTTCGAATAGCTGTGGCCGAAGGAGTGCCAGTCTTCAGGTACCATCAGTCCTTCGCTCCCCCTGGTGATGTGCTGGGCAGAAGGGAGCATGGAGTTGGGAAAAATATACCTGGATGTCCATCTGTCGGTGTTGGTGCCTGTCCTGTTGCTTCCGATGGTGTGGAGAAGGAAAAGACCGTCAGGCCGAAGAAGGTTTCTGACGACGGAAAAAAAGGTCCTGTAGTTCTTGTGACCTACATGTTCGAACATGCCGATCGAATAGATTCGGTCGAATGAGCCCGTCATGTCGCGATAGTCCCGCAGCAGGATGGTGACCGGCAGGTCCCGGTTGATTTCCCGTGCCAGCACTGCCTGCTGGCTTGAAACGGTTACTCCGGTCACCTTTGCGCCGTACCGTTCGGCTGCGTATTTCGCTGCCCCGCCCCATCCGCATCCGATGTCGAGGATATGCATGCCGGCCTCAAGTCCGAGTTTGCTGAAAACAAGGTTCAGCTTGTTTTCCTGTGCGGCATCGAGCTCTTCTGTCCCCTGCCAGAAGGCGCAGCTGTACTGCATGTGTTTTCCCAGCATCGCCCTGTACAGGTCATTGCCGATATTGTAGTGAGTTTCTCCGACTGCAAACGATCTCGACGGCTTCTGAAGATTGACGATCATGCCGAGCACCCCGTTGAGTTTTCGAAGATGTCCGGAAACCCTGTCTTCGAGTTTTGCCTGCAGGATCCGGTAAAACAACTCATCCATGGCATCGCAGTTCCACCAGCAGTCCATATAGGATTCACCGAGTCCGAGATTGCTTTCCAGAAAGACTCGCCTGTAGAATCGTGGGTCATGGACCCTGATATCCCAAGGATTCGTGCCGTTGACAGTCACGCCTGCCTCCGAAAGCAGGTTTTTTATCCGGGTTTCAAAAAAGGCCTCATGCATGGGCGTTGTGGTCGATTGTGAAGGAACATACCCGACGGGGAAGCCGTTCATCGGGACGAGCGCTTTCAGAGTGCCCGGTTATCCGGAAAACTCCCTGGTCCGGAAAGGCCGACCTAGAAGAGTTCCCAGGCTGTGCGTTCCTGTTCCGGAATCATCCGGCAGGCCGAGAGGGGTCACGGGCGTCACCGGCCCGGTCCGGAAGCTCCCGAAGATGCGGTCCCATACAGAAAGCATGCTTCCGTAATTCGAATCGTGTTCCTTCTCGACGACCGAATGGTGGATCCTGTGCAGCAGCGGTGTCGGTATCAGAGTGCGCAGAATCCTGTCGGCGGTTTCAGGCAGTCTGATGTTGCTGTGATGGAGTTCGATTACCGGTGTCATCAGGATGGAGTAGAGCAGAAGTTCTTCGATCCTTATGCCTGCAAAGAGCATGAATGCCTGCGGAACAGCTCCGACATGGCGATTTCGCCGAAATGGAAGCGCCAGGCTGAAGTGACGTCAAGTCTGTCATCGCTGTGATGTATGGAATGGAAGTGCCAGAAAAATCCGATTTCATGGTTCATCCGGTGCCAGGCGTACAGCCAGAGGTCAAGAAGGACAAGAGACAGGAGTATCCGCGGAATTGCGTAAAGTCCGAGGCATGCGGTTCCTTTCCAGTAAAGGGCTACCTGCGACACGAGCCATGCGCAAAGCATGGCTGCCGGCAGCATCACGGCAAGATTGACTGCCCCGAGGGACAGGTTGAGAACGGCATGGGACTTCCTGTTGTTCCTGTCCCTGAAAAAAGGGAACAGGCTCTCACAAATCCACAGGAGGACACCTCCTGACAGCGTGGTGCCGTAGACGATGATCTGGAGAGTCGTGTTCATAATCAACGTTCTGCCAGAAACAAGAATTCCGTGACGGGGAATTTCGTTCCTTCAGGGGGAGAAGCAACGGCATGCTGTCGTCTCAAACGGCTTCTGGGGATTCGGCGGGAGCGTGTCAAAGACTTTTTTCGTGTTTCCCTGCGCCTGCCTGTGCGGGTTTTTTGGGCCGACCGCGTTTTTTCGGGGAGCAGGCCTCTTCCACCGGCTCTTTCTTGTCATCGTGAGCGTCATCAGGGTGTTGTTCAGGCGGTTCGTCGAAATGCTCGTCTTCAAAGACGGAATCAGGCAGGGTTTCCAGTTCGTCAACCATTTCATCGACCTGCTCGAAACGTGATGGCTGGACTCTGGTTTTCTGTCCCCGTTTTCCCTTCATGGCCGGTTCGATCAGCGTCATGACTTCGTTGATCGATGAAAAGATGTAGAGTTGCTTGTCAAGGTTGGTCAGCTTGAGAAGATCCTTGATCTGCTGACAGAGCGATACGAAGATGCACAGACCGCTGGAGTGGTTGGCAAGCTGATGAGCCTGCAGCATGGAGCTGATACCGCTTGAATCGATGGCCTTGACGTGGGAAAAATCAATGATCAGATTTCTGCTGGTTTCGTTGCCGACAAGAGATTCTATGGCATACCGAAACCCGGTTGCATGCCGGACGTCGAAGACTTCCTCTTCGAGTTTCAGGATGGTTAACTCCTTGCGGGTTGATACTGAATTTTTCATTGCTGATACTTCCTGTTAATACCTTGTAGAGCAACGGGGAACCTGCAAAAGATGAACTCTGAATACGATAATGGACTGGTTTCGAAGAATCTGCGATGTACGGGTTAGACACTGGACCGGAGAAACCGGCTGTGAAGCAAGGTTATTGTTCTGATGAAAGGATTCGGCATATTCTGCCCGTCAGGGCATTGAGGCTGTTTTGGTTCAATGGAGAGTCAATCCATTCAACATTAAGCCTATTTTTAAAAAAAGTCAACTGGCGTTTTGCATAATTGCGGGTGTGCTGCCTGATGAGGTCGACAGCGCTTTCAAGGCTGATTATTCCGTCGAAGTAGTGAAACAGTTCCCTGTATCCCACGGTTTCAAGGGCATTAACCCGTCTGCCACGAAGATGATTCCCGTATTGTCCGTGGAGTTCACGTGCTTCTTCAAGCAGGCCCGCCTGCATCATGTCGTCAGTTCTTGTATTGATTCTTTCGTACAGCAGTGCTCTCGGCAGGTGAAGACCGATGATCAGCATCTTTCCCTGCTTCTGTTCCTGCTTCGGGGTTTTCAACAGCTCCGTAACCGTCCTGCCGGTGATTTCGATGATCTCAAGACTCCGGATAAGCCGCTGGGTCTTGGTTGGATCAAGCGTTTGCGCCTGTTCCGGGTCAAGTGCCTTGAGTCTGCGGTAGAGGGCTTCTGCGCCGTTGTGCAGCAGTTCCTGCCGGAGGACGTCACGAATTCCCGGATCGGACGGCGGAAGAGGGGAAAACCCCTGGAGAAGTCCTTCGATATAGAGCGTCGAACCTCCCGCGACGATGGCAAGGCGGCCACACTCATGGATCTGCCGTATCCGGTTTCCTGCTTCTTCAACGAAATCACCTGCACTGAACGGTTCGCCGATCTCCTTTTCATTGATGAAGTGGTGTCTTACCGTCTCCAGCATTTCAGGAGAGGGTTTTGCCGTGCCGATGGTCATGTTCCGGTAGATCTGCCGAGAATCTGCCGATATTATTTCGCCTCCGGTCTGCCGGGCGATGGCGAAGGCAAGTGCCGATTTTCCGGAGCAGGTAGGGCCGAGGATGACAAGGATAGAGGTGTCGGACATCGTCAGGCGGGAATCAGAGGGTAGAGAACGTTTTCAGGCCTGCATACACCCTGGAGAGGGGAAGTCCGACGACATTGTAGTAGCAGCCGTCGATCCTCCTGACGAAACAGGAGAGCAGAGGATCCTGTATGCCGTATGAACCGGCCTTGTCGTAAGGTTCCATTGTCCTGAGGTAGACGGTGATCTCCTCTCCGGACATCGTTTCGAACTCGACCAGGGTTCTGACGCATTCTGTCATGCAGGTTCCGCCGCACAGGAGCGTGAAGCCGGTCAGCACCTCGTGCGTTCTTCCCTGGAGGTTCGCGAGCATTGTGAATGCATGATCGAAATCGTGCGGTTTGCCGAGAGGAACATGGTCCAGCAGCACGGTGGTGTCTGCACTCAGGACAATCGCGGAGCCGTTCAGCCGTCCGGCAACCGTTGCCGCCTTTCTGCGGGAAAGTTCCATCACGTTTTCTTCCGGGGTAAGCGTTTCTTTGAACGTTTCATCGATCTCGACAGGGAACGTTTCGAAAGCAATTCCCGTCAATGCGAGAAGTTTCCTGCGTCGGGGCGATTGCGAGGCGAGAACAAGTTTCCGGGTCAGGTTCATGGATTACGCGAATGTTTTCCAGTTTCTTCTGGAGAGGTCCCTGAGGATAAGCAAGCCGGAAACGAATGCTGCACCGAAGTAGAGCAGTGCCTCGACAGGTTCTCCGAAAATCACTTTCCCTGTTCCGAACAGGATTGCATACACAAGGATGATGCCGAGAACCCAATCCGCGAAAAGGACAAGAAAACCCGAGTCTCCCTTGACATCCGGCAGACTGTCGGCAACCGGTTTCCAGAAGAGGCCGCCGACACGCGTTGTTCTGTAGAACGCTTCAAGGCGGCTTTTTTCGGTCGGAGGTGTCAGGAATGTGACCGTCAGGGTAGAGCAGATGGTGAACAGCACGATGATGAACAGTGACAAGGGGAAGGTGACGGGCGTATAAAGCGAGATCAGGGCGTAGACAATGATCGGTGCGATCATCGAGGTGATTTCAGACCAGGCGTTCAGCCTCCACCAGAACCAGCGCATGATCAGCACAAACCCTGTTCCTGCACCGCACTGGATGATGAACTCCCAGGCACCGGTGATGGTGTCGAGCACAAAGAAGGTGATGAACAGGCCGAAAAGGGCAGTGAGGGCGGTAACCAGCCTCGATACCATCACATAGTGACGGTCATCCCTGCCAGTGGAGAGGAAGCGTTTGTAGAAATCGTTGATCAGGTAGCTTGTTCCCCAGTTCAGGTGGGTCGAGAGCGTTGACATGTATGCCGCAAGAAACGCTGCGATCAGGAGGCCCTTGAAACCCGGAGGCAGGACTGCTTTCATCACGTAGACGAATCCGTCTTCCTTCTGGTTCTGCGGAAGGTCGGGGAACATGACCAGGCTGACCAGGCCGACGACGATCCACGGCCAGGGTCTGATGCAGTAGTGCGCTATTGTGAACCAGAGGGTGGCGAGCAAGGAGTGTTTTTCATCCTTTGCGCTCATCATGCGCTGCGCAATGTATCCTCCTCCACCCGGTTCGGCCCCGGGGTACCATGACGCCCACCACTGGACGAATGCCATGGCAGCAAACGAGGCAAACGGCAGGGCGAAGGTTCCCTGAGCGTCTTCCGGAGAAACCGTCCGGGAAAATGAGGGGAAAAAGTCGAACATCCAGGGCGGCAGTGCACTGGTCAGACCGCCTGCCCTGGTTACAGCCGGTGCCTGTAAGGCAAGAACGGCAAGAATGATGCATCCGGCCATGGCGATGACGAACTGGATGGCATCGGTTATCGATACTCCCCACAAGCCGGACATGAGGGTGTAGATTGTCGTCAGGGCGACAAGGGCTACGATGGTCAGTTCGGGATTCAGACCCGGAACCATGATCCTGATGATCTTGAACATGGCGAGGTTGACCCATCCGATGATGACGGCATTGATGAACAGACCGAAATAGACTGCCTTGAATCCCCTGAGAAACGAGGCTGCGAGGCCGCTGTAACGGAGTTCGATGAATTCCAGGTCGGTGAGAATGTTTGCCCGACGCCAGAGGCGTGCAAAGAAGAACACGGTAAGCATGCCTCCCGATACGAATGTCCACCAGACCCAGTTTCCGGCTATGCCGTTCCTTGCGACAAAACCGGCGACTGCCAGCGGCGTGTCAGCCGCAAAGGTCGTAGCCACCATGCCGGTTCCTGCAATCCACCAGGGAAGTTGCCTTCCGGAAAGGAAGAATTCTCCGACGCTTTCCGAGGCCCTTGGCGAGAAGTACAGGCCGATAAACAGCGACAGCAGGAGATATCCTGCAATGAAGGCCAGGTCAAGAAAGGTCAGTTCTGACATGATGGTTCTGTTGAGGCGTTCACGGAACCGGATTACTCCTCTATTCTCGAAAGATCGAGAAAGCTCTGGTAACGGTCCTCGATTTCAAGCAGGTCGAGATCGACAAGTTTTTCAGTGCCGAATTTCTCGACGCAGAAACTTGCCATGGCACTGCCGTAGAGCACAGCTTTTCGCAGGTCGATCTCTTTGAAATGATCACAACGGGAAAGATGGCCGATGAATCCTCCTGCAAAGGTATCTCCTGCCCCTGTGGGATCGAAGATCGATTCAAGCGGGAATGCTGGCGCTGCAAAGATTCCGTTCTCCGTGAAGAGCAGGGCGCCGTGTTCGCCTTTCTTGATGATCAGTGTTTTCGGGCCCATGGAGCGGATGATCCTGGCTGACCTGACCAGGTTCGGGTCACCGCTCAGAATCCGGGCTTCGCTGTCGTTGATGATGAAAATGTCGACCCGTTCAAGCGTTTTTCTCAGTTCTTCAGGCTTGCCCTCGATCCAGAAATTCATGGTATCGCAGATGACCAGTTCCGGTTTGTCGATCTGGTCGAGAACCTTGACCTGGAGTTCCGGGTCGATATTGCCAAGGCAGATGAAGCGCGATGCACGGTATGGCGAGGGAATGTGGGGCTCGAAGGCGGCAAAGACGTTCAGCTGGGTATCAAGCGTGTCGCGGGTATTCATGTCATAGTGATAGCGCCCTGCCCAGCGGAAGGTCCTGCCCCCGTCCACCACCTGTATCCCTTTGGTGTCGATGTTTCTCGAGTGGAGCAGCCGGAAATGCTCCGATTCGAAGTCTGTGCCGACAACGCCCACCATCCTGATCGTGTCGGTGAAATAGCTTGCGGAGAGCGCGATGTAGGTCGACGAACCGCCAAGGGTGTTGTCAGAACGTCCGAAAGGCGTTTCAATGTCATCAAAAGCAAGGGAGCCAACGACGAGAATGGACATAATGGTATACGGTTTAACGATTGATTAAAGACGGGAGGTTGTCCCGGGATCTCCGGTCTCCTCCGGGAGTTCGAAAAGATAGCATTGTCCGGGACCGAAATCGAGAGACAGGCGGTGCTGCTCGACATTCAGGGGGGCTGTGCTGATCAGGTCTTCAAGGATCAAGCTGCTCGGGTCGAATTCCATAAACCCCGATACGTGTTCACTGACATTGCTGTTACCCGCAAAAATAAGCGTTTTTCCATTCGCTTTCCGCATGACGGCAATCAGCGCAGGATCGGAGATGTAGGGCTGGATGATCGATCCTCTGGCTCCGCACGTGATCAGATCGATGTACCGTTGTCTGATTTTGAGAATCTTGCGGATGGGTTCAATGATGGGTTCGAGGCCGTTGCTGTTTTCCCAGTCGTAACCGGCAGGATTGAACAGGGGAAGGGTGTCGGGAGGAAACCTTTTCCTGTCGTCCTCACTGAAGTTCAGGCCGAGGTTTACCGGATGCCATTCGCAGAGTTCCATGCCGGCATGCAGGAAAGGCAGGGCCGGAAGCACCGCGCCGAGCGTGAAAAGGAAAAGGGCCCGGTTTCTTCCGGCTTCGAGATTAGGGTAGTGGTGGCAGACCCGCGGGGTGTTGTGATTTTCCGCAGTCGCAAAGAACGGCAGAGCGACGCCTGTCTTGTTCAGGAAGTTCAGAAGGCCCTTGATGTATTGCGGCTCGTGGACGACGAACGGGAGAGATCCGAAAACGGCATTGAATCCCTCTTCGAGAAGCCGGGGAGAAGGATCGAAATTCTCGTCCCAGAATGCGAAATGCGGCCGTCCGGCGCGGGCTTTTTCGACGATTTCTGCTTTCAGGGCACGGGGAAGGGCATGGCCCATGTCGATCATCGCGCCGTCAATGTCGAAGTGCTGCTGGTACCAGGGGATGATTCCGGAAATTTCTTCCCAGAGGTCACTGTTTTCCGTCCCCGGCCTGTCAAGCTTTTCATCGTACATCCTGATGGTGTTATAGGCGATGTAGTTGAAATCAGTGTCGCGATGCATTTTCAGATAAGCCACATCGGTCCAGGGAGGCTGCAGGTCGTCCGGAGGCCAGTCCGAGAATGCGCTGGCGACGCGGCATGCTTCACCTGTTTTCGTCAGGCCCTCATAGGAGCCGTCAATCATTCTGAGGTGTTCAGGGGGCTGGACGAACCGGTTGCGATAGGCCGCATCCGGTGCAGGAAGACGGCTGAAATCATGCTTGTCGACTTTTTCGTAAATTTCGGCAAGCGTGGATTTTTCAAAACGGGGCGGGCCGTAGGGTTGTTCTGCTTTTTCGGCCCCGCTTGTCTTCCGGATCCAGTAGAACCAGCCCGGATGCGAGGAAACCCAGTCGCTGTCGATCGAGGCCGTTCTGAAGACGAACTCGAAGACTACCCGCATGTTCATCCGGTGGGCTGCCTCTACAAACGCCTGCAGCTGGGTTTCGACCGGCAGGTTGAGTGCCGGTTCACCAAGCAGGGGGTCGAGTAAATAGGGATTCCTGATGGCGTAGGGAGAGCCAAGCAGGCCTTTCCTGTTTGCTTGTCCGATGCTGGTCAACGGCAGGAGATAGACCGTGTTGGCGCCGAGACGCTGGATGTAGGGCAGCATGGCAATCGATTTGAGGAGGGTGCCTGTTTCCCTGAACCCTCCCGGAACGGGAGCTGATCCTATACGGCCGTCGCGGTCATGGTCGAATGCGGCGCCGAGCCGGACGAAATGGTTGTAGATGACGGCTTCAGAGGTCCATTCCGCTGCCGGTGTTCTGGACTGAACGGCTGATTCATGTGGCAGACTCAGGATGGAACTGATGATCGTCCCGTAATATTCGGCAGGGTCGACCGTTGAACTGCCGGTGGTTCCCTTGTGCCAGAGGTTCGGTACTGCGTAGCACTCCTTCCGCTGCCGATTTCCGGCAGACTGCAGAGCGTCGAGTACGATGTCAAGGTATGATGTCGTCAAGCCGTTGCTGCTGTTTCGGAGGTTATCCATTATGAAAAACCAATGTAATAAAGTTATCACGACTCTTCATGCAGAACATCAGAATTGATATTGAATATGATGGTACCGGCTTCGCAGGCTGGCAGAAGCAGGCAGGAAATATTCCGACAATCCAGGGTACGCTTGAATCAGTGCTCTGCAGGATTCTGCAGGAGGATATCCGGATTGCCGGAGGAGGAAGAACGGACAGGGGTGTTCATGCGAGGGTGCAGACGGCAAGCTTCGCAACGGCCTCATGTATGGAACTCCCGAGGCTCATGCATGCTGTCAATGCCCTTCTGCCCCTTACGGTCAGGATTGCAGGCATCAGGACCGTTCCGCCATCGTTTCATGCCCGTTTCAGTGCTGTGCGGAGGGAATACCGGTACTTTCTGATCGAGCGTCCGTCGGCAATCGAGGGAAGGTTTTCAGGATGCTGCAATGGCAGGCCGGAACAGCAGGTCATGAACCGTATCGCATCCATGATCGTCGGAGAACATGATTTTACCGCCTTCTCGAAGGAAAATCCACAGCAGACCGGTAGAACCTGCGTGGTGTATGATGCTTCGTGGCACCGTGACAGGCAGTTCCATGTCTTCAGGATTACGGCAAACCGTTTTCTGAGGAGCATGGTCCGTTTTCTCGTGGCAGGTATGGTCGAGTCGGGGATGGGACGGCTTGACCCGGACGAGTTCACATTCATGCTCGGCAGCGGCATCAGAGCCGTCCCGCTGGTGCCGGCAGCATCGAACGGACTGTTTCTCTGGAAGATCGTCTATGCATGAACAACCGTGCCTGAGGCAAATTCGGACAAGGTTATTGTATTAATGGCGATCTCTGTTTAAGTTCACAATGACTATGGGAGTATAGACACGAAGCATCATGGGTATTGTTGCCATTTCCCGTTTAACGTAAGGTTTCCGGTGAGGAATCTGCTGTCATACAGGTGCCTGATCATCGGCTGCGCTCTCATGCTTGCGGGTGTCCCGCTTTCGGCATGGGCCTCCGAGTCCGCGTCAGCTCCTGAACGGTCCGGCGTATCCGAGATCCTCGACAGCCTTGTTTTTACCACCTATTTCAACGACGATCGTTTTTCCCCTTCATCAGCCGGCACTGCTCCGGACATCTTTCCGAGACAGTTTGTTCCCCAGTTCAGCGACTCGGTGTATGCGGCGCGTATCGCAGACCTCGACCGAAAAACCCCTTTCAGGCTGGTCTACAACGAACATGTCAAGGGGTACATCCGGGTCTATGCCGTCGACAGGCGGAAGATGACGGCAAAGATCCTCGGTCTTACCAGGATCTACTTCCCTCTTTTTGAAGAAAAGCTCCGTCAGTACGGCATCCCTCCGGAAATGAAATACCTTGCCATCGTCGAATCCGCATTGAATCCTACGGCTGTTTCCAGTGCGGGTGCCAAGGGCTTGTGGCAGTTCATTTACGGAACGGGAAAAATGTACGATCTGCAGTCTTCTTCTTTTGTAGAAGACCGCTTCGATCCCTACAAGTCAACAGTTGCTGCCTGTGAGCATCTGCAGGATCTCTACAGGATTTTCGGGGACTGGTTTCTTGTGCTTGCCGCCTACAATTCTGGCTCCGGGAATGTGAACAGGGCAATCAGGGCAGCAGGTGGAGTGAGGGATTACTGGGCAATCTGGCCATATCTGCCGGAAGAAACAAAAGGATATGTTCCCGCTTTCATTGCGGTGAACTATATCATGAATTTTTATCGCGAACACAACATCAAGCCTGTAGAACCGGGGTACCTCTATTCAGATATAGACACCGTAAGAGTATCGAATGCCCTCTCCTTCGACCAGCTGACGGAAACGATCGGGATTCCTCTTGAGGACCTGAGATTCCTGAACCCCCAGTACAGGCTCGATCTTGTTCCTGCTCCCGCATCGGCAGGAAGCATCCTTCGGTTGCCTAAACGATATGTCCGTCACTTCAACAGGATCGAACGCGAAATCTATGCCTACAAGGCGTCCAAGGTCCAGGAACGACTGGAGCTTCTGGCCCTGGTCCAGAACATGGATCAGCAGGAGAAAGCCGGAATCGACGGGAAACCCGGTACAGGAGGCAAAAACCGGAAGGAGCACATTGTCAGGAAAGGAGAAACGCTTGGCCGGATCGCCCGGACCTATCACTGTCTTGTCAGTCAGCTTGTCGAATGGAACAACCTCAAGAGTGCTGCGGTCAAACCGGGTCTGCGACTGATTGTTTTCAATGCTGCCGGTGGGGAGCAGGGAAGGGACGGGGTGTCTTCCGGATCAGGGAAATCGTCAGGGGTAAGGAAATCTTCCCGGTCTGAAAGGAACAAAGACGAGTACTACAGAGTGCGAAAAGGTGATACCATCGGAGAGATAGCCGACCGGTTCGGTGTTCCTGCTGAAAAGGTGCTTAAGTGGAACAAGCTCGGCAGAGGAAAGAAGATCAAGCCGGGTCAGAAACTCAGGGTATCTCCATGATTCGTCCGGGTTGAGCCGGATCACGGGGTACGTTCTCAAGAATTCGGTATCCTGCCGGTATTTCTTTACGTGTTAGTTCTTCTATAGAAGTTTTTTGTTATCTTAAGCATTTCAAACTTGCAGGCAGTTGCAGCTGTTGTCATCTGAGAGGTCGGGACACTTTTTTCAACCATCTATTTAATGGGAATCATTACAAAGTATGCGTAATATCATTTTTACCGGTAAGGGAGGCGTCGGCAAAACCTCTGTTGCTGCGGCAACTGCACTGAAAGCTGCAGACATGGGCTTCAAGACATTGATCATGTCAACCGATCCTGCTCACAGTCTCGGTGATTCGCTTGATGTGCAGCTCGGTCCATCCCCTGTCAAGGTTACCGAAAACCTCTGGGGACAAGAGGTGAGCGTATTCGGAGATCTCAATCTCAACTGGGATGTTGTCAGGCAGCATTTTGCCCATCTGATGGAATCGAGGGGCATTGAAGGTGTCTATGCCGAAGAGATGGGTGTTCTGCCGGGTATGGAAGAGCTTTTCTCGCTCTCCTATATCAAACGCTATAACGAGGAGCAGAAGGATTATGATCTCCTTGTCGTGGACTGTGCGCCGACCGGGGAGACCCTCAGGCTTCTGTCCTTGCCTGAAACCTTCGGCTGGTTCATCAAGTTCATCCGCAATGTCGAGAAATACATGGTCAAGCCGGTTATCCGTCCTCTTTCCAAAAAAGTGAAGAAACTCGATGATTTCGTTGCTCCGGAAGAAGTTTATGAAAAGGTCGACAACCTTTTTTCTGCTACGGAAGGGATTATCGATCTTCTCGCTGATGGCAGCAAGACAACCATGCGCCTTGTCATGAACCCTGAAAAAATGGTCATCAAGGAGTCCATGCGCGCGCTGACTTATCTGAACCTCTACGGCATCACGGTTGACAGGATCACTATCAACCGGGTCATGCCTGACCAGAGTTCCGATCCGTACTTCCAGAAATGGCGCAGCATCCAGCAGAAATATATCGAACAGATCAACGAGGCTTTTTCCCCGATTCCAATTTCGGAAGTGCCGCTGTTCGACAATGAGGTCGTGGGAATAGAGATGCTTCGGAAGGTGGGCGCAAAGGTCTATGGCGACCAGAATCCGCTGGACATCTTTTTCAAGGAGGATCCGATCAACATCAAGAAAGTGTCGGAAGGTCATTACAAGGTCCGCGTCAGGCTTCCGTTCATGGAGAACATGGGTATGGAACCGAAAATTCTCAAACTTGGCGATGATCTGACCATACGTATCGGGGATTACCAGAAAATCGTTGCTCTTCCGATTTTTCTCGCCGGAATGGAATCGACCGGTGCTTCCTTCGAGGATAAATGGCTCAGCATCGATTTCTCCAAGTCCTGAACCCGTTTCTTTCTGCGCCATGTATACAGGAAAAACCTGCCCGAGCGGCAGGTTTTTCTGTTGCAGTCACCGTTTGTTTTCAGAGTGATACCAGGCTGGCATCGGAAACGCCGTCCACCGTTTTCACTTCGGTGAGCACCGTGCTGTCTACATCCCCGTCCAGTACGATTGCCGTCATGGCCAGTTTTTTCTGCTCGTCCCGTGACAGTGCAATATGCGCTACGTTCAGGTTGTGCTGGAGCATGAGATGGGTGACCCCGGCAATGACACCCGGCTTGTCGATATTGCTGTAGATAATGATTTTTCCTTCCGGCTTGAACTCTACAAGGAACCCGTCGATCATGACGATCCTGATTTCTCTGTCGCCGAATACAGTGCCTCCGATCATGCGCCTGGTCGAGCCGTTGGAAAGTTCGACCCTGATCAGATTCGTATAGTCCGGATTTTCCTTCTCGAATTTCTGCTCGATTTCGATACCCATTTCCCTCACCATAGTGAAGGCGTTGATGTAGTTGGCATCGCCTGTATGGCGGATGTCGAGAAATCCCTTGAGTGCTGCAGCTGTGATCACTTCATTGAAGCGATACAGGAATTCGCCCGAAGTGCGGACGGAAATCTTTCCTGAAGCCTGGGGAGAAAGCTGTGCAATGGTTGCGCCGAGCTTTTCGGCAAGGGTCAGATAGGATTTTACGGAAGGATCCTGGGCGAGTTCGACAGCTGATGCGTTCACAGCTCCCTCAAGCTTTCCTTCCTGTTTCCATTCCACGATCTGCTTGGCGATCTGGATGGCAACCTTGATCTGCGCTTCGTTGGTCGACGCTGCAATATGCGGGGTAACGATAACCCGATCGAGAGCGAGCAGGGGATTGGATGGGTCGACAGGCTCCTGCTCGAAGACATCAAGGGCTGCCGCTCCCACCTTGCCGGACTCAACAGCAGCGGCGAGGTCGCGCTCATTGATGATGCCTCCCCGTGCGCAATTGACGATGATGACGCCGTCTTTCATGAGGCTGAACGTTTCCTTCGCGATCAGGTTGCGGGTTGATTCGTTCAGCGAAGAATGGATGGAAATGACATCGGCCAGCCTGAAATTTTCATCCAGGGGCAGGAGCTCGATATCAAGGTGGTCTGCATATTCTTTTGGAATCATGGGGTCGTAGGCAACGGTCTTCATGCCGAAAGCCTGCATGCGGACAGCGACTTCCCGGCCGATTTTTCCGAGTCCCAGAATCGCCAGAGTCTTGCCGTCAAGCTCAACGCCGGTAAATTTTTTCTTGTTCCAGTTTCCCTGTCTGACGTCTGCGCTTGCCTGGGGGATCAGCCTTGCTGCGGCAAGCATCATGCCGCAGGCGTGTTCGGCGGCTGATACCGTGTTGCCGCCAGGGGTATTCATCACGATAATGCCGTTGCGGGTGGCGGACTCGATATCGATATTGTCCACTCCTGCCCCGGCACGGCCGACCAGTTTCAGTTTTTTCGCGGATTCGATGATGTCTGCAGTTACCTTGGTTGCGCTCCTGACTATCAGCTTGTCGTATTCCCCGATAATCTCCTTCAGTTTTTCTCTGGTGATTTTGGGCTTTTCCGTGACTTCAAAACCGTTCTGCCGGAGGATTTGACCGCACTGAGGATCAACGCCGTCGGTGATCAGTACTTTCATGGTTCATAGTGGTTATGTGTTGACTGAATTGCCATGTGGAAATGAATGAAGAACGGGTGAGACGAGGCGAGCCTCAAATCTGCTGTAATATATTCCTTTTGCGTGACAACATGAACCGTTTCCGTTTTCATGCACCACAAGCCGGGCAGACCGGCAAACGTCCCGTGCTGGACAAGGGAATTTATTGATGCCTTATCCTATTATTGTCGTTGATTTGTTATCTTTCATGCTGTTCGGAAATATTGACGATTTTATTCTACCGCAACGAATGCAACAACTACACGATTTACGAGTTTCACGAATCATAAGACTGACCTCTCCCCGATCACTCAAGGAAAAGCAGCCTGTGACCGAGGAGATTGCCGAAACCGTTTGCTACGGCAGGAGAGAGGTTGAAGATATATTGACCGGGAAGGACGATCGGCTGCTTGTCATTGTCGGACCATGTTCGATTCACGACATGAAGGCGGCGAGGGATTATGCAGCAAGGCTTGCCGCCTTGCGCAAGGAGCTGCACGAGGAGTTCTGCATCGTCATGAGGGTTTATTTCGAAAAACCACGAACCACAATCGGTTGGAAAGGATTCATCAATGATCCCCATCTGAACGATACTTACGATATCGAACACGGTCTCCATCACGCACGGAAACTGCTGCTTGAACTCAACGAGATGGGACTGCCGACTGCAACTGAATTTCTCGATCCCATTACTCCGCAGTACGTTGCCGATCTCATCAGCTGGGCTGCAATAGGTGCGCGAACCATTGAATCGCAAACACACCGCCAGATGGCAAGCGGACTGTCGATGCCGGTCGGATTCAAGAACTCCACAGACGGGAGGCTTCAGGTCGCCATTGATGCTATTCGTTCCGCCATGCACCAGCACAGTTTTCTCGGTATCGACCAGGATGGTCACAGCAGCGTCATAACCACCAGGGGAAACCCTTTCGGTCATCTTGTGCTCCGGGGCGGATCGCATCGGCCGAACTATGATGCAGAAAGCATCGTGCTTGCTGAAAAGAAGCTGGAAAAATCCGGTCTCCGTCCGTATCTCCTGGTTGACTGCAGTCATGCCAATTCAGGTAAAAGGTATGAACAGCAGCTCAGCGTCTGGGAAGATATCCTCACCCAGAAAAAAAACGGGAACAGGAGCATCGCCGGCGTGATGATCGAGAGCAATCTCTGTTCAGGCAACCAGCCCTTCCCGGTCGATCCGGGCAAGCTCAGATACGGGGTTTCCATTACAGACGAATGCATTTCGTGGGATGAGACCGAGCGGATGCTTCGTGACGGAGCCCGCTTCATGGAGAGTCTGACGTCAGAAGAAGTCTAATTCCATCAATCATCAACCGTTACCTCTATGAACATAGATCGTCTTGTTTTTGCCGTTGCAGGGGTTTTTATTCTTGCAAGCGTGGTTCTTGCTGTAAAAGTCAATATCAACTGGCTCTGGTTTACCGGTTTTGTCGGTTTGAACATGTTTCAGGCTGCGTTTACCGGCTTTTGTCCTCTTGCAAAGATTCTCAAGGCTGCAGGCATCGAGTCCGGAAAGGCTTTTGAATAAATTACCGGCTTTTTTCCGTCTGCAGGTGCATCTCCCCCTTCGTGGGGAATACGCCATGTTTCCATGAACACGTTCAATGAGGGTCATCCCCTATGAGCATCGAGATAAGGCGTGTCAGCACCGTGCGCGACCGGAAAGAGTTCATCAGGTTTGCCTGGAACATCTACCGGAATGATCCCGAGCTGAACCGGTTCTGGGTTCCTCCTGTCATATCCGACTACATGAAAACCCTTGACACGGAAGTTTTCCCGCTTTACGACCATGCCGATCTCGCCATGTTCACTGCGTGGAAGGACGGGGTGATGTCGGGAACGATCGCCGCCATAGAAAACAGGCGCCACAATGAGGTTCATGGCGACAGGGTGGGATTCTGGGGATTTTTTGAGTGCATCAATGACCAGAACGTGGCCGACGTCCTTTTCAGGGCTGCCGGTGACTGGCTTGCAGAGAGGGGGCTGACGGCTATGCGCGGCCCGGTGAGCCCTTCGATGAACGACCAGTGCGGCATGCTCACGAAGGGATACGACAGTCCGCCGGTTTTCCTCATGCTCTACAATCCTCCTTACTACAACGAACTTGCGGTGAGGGGTGGCCATCATGTTGGCCAGGAACTGCTTGCCTGGTATATCGATCAGAAGATGATCGATATCGGGCGACTGAGAAAGATAGCCGCGCATGTCATGAAGAGGGAGGGGCTTTCTGTCCGGATCATGGATATGAAACATTTCGACCGCGAAGTGGTCAGGATGAAGGAGATCTACAACAAGGCCTGGGAAAAGAACTGGGGTTTCGTGCCGATGACCGACCGGGAGTTCGATTTTCTTGCCAAGAGTCTCAAGCCTCTCGCCAACCCTCATTACATCTACTTTGTCGAAGACAGGGACAAGCGTACCATCGGTTTTTCACTTTCCCTTCCTGACATCAACCAGGCGCTGAAACATGTGAACGGCAATCCCTTCTCTCCGCTCAGGCTCGTGAAATACCTCTGGTACAGCCGCAAGATCACCATGGTCAGGACCATGGTCATGGGGGTGCTTCCCGAATACCGGAACAAGGGGATCGACAGCATTCTCAATACCCAAATCGCCGATTACGGCGGCAAACATGGCGTGTTCGCAAGCGAAATGAGCTGGGTGCTCAAGTCGAACGAAGCCATGAGCAAGCTGGCGAAGGTTATCGGAGGAACTCCCTACAAGGAATACGTCATCTACGAGAAAGCTGTCTGACCGGGCACTGCCCGACTGACAATCAAAAAAGGAGCTGTCCGCCCCAACTCCTTTTTTGTCAAGACAACCTTACGGAAAAAGAACATTCTCCACACATTAGAATGAAGCCATGAAGACAAGGTTCGACTGCTCGGTATCGGGATTGTAGATGAATGAAGCGGTGTACCTGTCCTTCGATACGGAGATGCCGGTGTTGACCAGCGCAATGGTGTCGCTTGTTTCGATTCCTGCCATGTCGCCGTAATAATCCTCGTCACCGGCTCCGACAATGGCTTTGGCCGTAAAGCCATCCTTGTCATAGAACTTGACGCTGGCTTCGCAATACTTCGCATTGTCGTAATCGTTGCCTGCCTTGAAAACCCCGCCCATGAGGCTGAAGGTATCGTCTGAATAGGCGAGACTCAGTTCAACGGTGTTCGGTCCGTATTCATCGAAATCGAATGTATCGCCGGCGTTCGGCAGGTAATAATTCGTAACGGTGAAGCTTACCGGGCCAACCGGCAGGGTGACGTAGGTGTCGATTTCCTTGTAGCGTTCACCGCCATGTGACTCGATGGCGTAAGACCCCCAGAAGCCGACAACGATGCCCGTTCCGGGAAAGGTATAGGAAAGATTTGGCTGTATTGCCGGTGAATTGCCGATTTCAGTTCCTCTCCAGACGTAACTGCTTACGACATCGGCCCCGATTTTGAATCCTTCCGCATGGGCCGCACTGTTTCCAAGTCCTGCAAAAATCGCTGCAGCCATAGTCAAGACTTTGCCTGTTCTGTTCATTGTTGTACTCCTTTTTTCTGTTGAGTGTGTGTTGTTGCGTTGTGTTGGATGAACTTAAATTCTCTTACTGTCAACCAGTTTGTAATATAAAAAATTAATATAAAAATACAAATTTGTAAGAAATAATTAGATTCTAATATGAAATAAGTTAAAAAAATTAATACAGGGAGGGTGTTCTGATGTTTGTGTGTCGGGTCTGCGGATACTAAATTCCCTGTAGGCCGTTACAGGTCGCTTCACATGAAGAAGATATGAGCCATTACCGGATAACCCTGCCGAGTTCTGTTCAGCAGAGCGCCTCACTGAGGAGCTGTGTACGGGCATTCAGCAAGATGGAGGGCTACAGCGAGCGGTTTGCCTGTCACCTCGAACTTACCCTGCATGAAGCGTTCATCAATGCAGTCATCCATGGAAACTGTGAAAATGCGGCTCTGCCGGTGTCGATCCTGTTCCGTTCCGGCCACTCTTCAGAAGGCCCTTTCCTGCAGGTAGAGGTACGGGATTCCGGAGAGGGATTCAGAATGGATGAGATAGTCGATCCCACGAGCAGGGAAAGGGTTCGTGCCCTGTCCGGAAGAGGGGTGCATATCATCCGTCATTTCGCTGAAATGCTGCATCTGGATTCAGGATCGGATGGCAGTGTCCTGACATTACGGTATATTCCTCATTAATCAAGGATTCCACTACCAACAATCCCTTATCCGCATCATGGATTTATCCCGAAGTGCAGAATGGAGCGCCCTGGTATCGCACTACCACGATATCCGCAGCCTATCAATGAATGACCTGTTCGCTGCCGATCCTGACCGATCCTCCCGTTTTTCTGTTACCTGGAAAGAGCTGTTCCTGGATTATTCGAAAAACAGGATCACCCCGCGAACCATGGAACTGCTGATGGAACTGGCAAGAAAGTCCTGTCTTGAAAAGAAAAGGCAGCAGATGTTCGATGGGGACGTGATCAATTTCACGGAACACAGGTCGGTGCTGCATACTGCCTTGCGAAAACCGCCCGGCTCCCGAATGACTGTCGTGGAAATGGATATTGCTGAAGAGGTCGAGTCAGTGCTCGGGCAGATGAGGCAGTTTTCGGACAAGGTGATATCAGGCCAGTGGAAAGGGTACAGCGGAAAACGCATCACCGATGTCGTCAATATCGGCATCGGGGGTTCTGATCTCGGTCCTTGCATGGTCACTGAAGCGCTCAAGCCCTTTGCACATGGTAAAATCCGTGTCCATTTCGTGTCGAATATCGACGGAACCCACCTTGTCGAGACGCTGAAAGCCCTCAGGCAGGAATCCACACTCTTCATTGTCGCATCGAAAACATTTACGACCCTTGAGACGATCACCAACGCACTCAGTGCTCGCGAGTGGTTTCTCGAGAAAGCGGAAGATTCTGCCCATGTGGCCCTCCATTTCGTTGCCGTCTCGACAAACAAAGCGAAAGTGGAAGAATTCGGCATCGATTCCGGAAACATGTTCCGTTTCTGGGACTGGGTAGGCGGCAGGTATTCCCTCTGGTCGGCGATCGGCCTTTCCATCGCTCTGTATCTCGGCTTCGACCGGTTCCGGGAACTCCTCGATGGGGCACATGCCATGGATGAGCACTTTCTGAGTGAACCGCTTGAACGGAATATTCCGGTTATTCTCGCGCTGCTCGGGATCTGGTACAACAATTTTTTTGATGCCCGTTCCTACGCCATCATTCCTTATGACCAGTATCTGCACCGTCTGCCGGCATATCTCCAGCAGCTCGATATGGAAAGCAACGGCAAGAGGATCGACCGGTTCGGCAGAGAGGTCGACTACGCAACCGGCCCGGTGATCTGGGGAGAGCCGGGGACCAATGCCCAGCATGCCTTTTTTCAGCTTCTGCATCAGGGGCCGGGCATCGTTCCTGCTGATTTCATCGTGCCGATTGTCAGTCAGAATCTTCTCGGCGACCACCATGACATGCTTGTCGCCAACTGTTTTGCCCAGACCGAAGCCCTGATGTGCGGCAAGAGCGAGGTGGCGGTGCGTGTGGAGCTTGAAGCTGCAGGCTATGAAGACTTTGCATTGAAGATGATCCTTCCGCACAAGATTTTTCCCGGCAATCGTCCGACCAATACACTCCTGATGCAGGAACTCGATCCGTTCATGCTCGGCAGCCTGATAGCCATGTATGAACACAAGGTTTTCGTTCAGGGGATCATCTGGGACATCAATTCGTTCGACCAATGGGGGGTCGAGCTCGGGAAGCAGCTTGCCGGAAAGATTCTGCCGGAACTGAAGGCTGCGGAACAGGTATCCTCCCATGACAGTTCGACCAATGGCCTTGTCAACCGTTACAGGTCATTCAGCCGAATGAAGGGGACCCCTGAAAATCCCCAGCTCTCGTTTTTCGATGAGCAATGATCCGCCCTGTTTCAGAGGAGGGAATCAACGAAGGGACGGCTGTACAAGATTTCGATGATCAGGCGCCCAGACCGTTCCGCCTGAAGATGATATCAACACTGCTCTTGAGTTTCTCCTGAATGGTTTCCGGGCTGAACAGCCGGGTGATTTCCGATACATCGAGATGTTTCAGGAGTTCGCTGTCCTGAAGGACAAGCTCCTTCAGTTGCATTTTTTCTTCCCAGCTCTTCATTGCGTTGCGCTGGACGAGACGGTATGCCTCTTCCCGTGTAAGACCTTTGCCGGTAAGCGCAAGCAGCAGGGTCTGGGAAAGTGTGAGCCCGTAAGAGGTGTCGAAATTCTGCTCCATCCTCTCCGGATAGACCAGCAGCGTCTCGACCGATTCCCTGAAGGTGCGCAGCATGTAGCAGACGGCAATCGTGGAGTCGGGCATGATGATCCTTTCCACCGATGAATGGGAGATATCCCTCTCATGCCACAGAGCAACGTTTTCCATTGCTGCAAGGGAGTTTGACCGGACGATCCGTGCCAGCCCGGTCAGCCGCTCGAAAGTGATCGGGTTCCGTTTGTGTGGCATGGCGGAGCTTCCTTTCTGTCCCTTGCTGAAATACTCTTCGGTTTCACGGACTTCGGTGCGCTGCAGGTGTCGGAGCTCGACGGAAAACTTTTCAAGCGAGGATGCCACAAGGGCAAGGGTGGTGGCATATTCGGCATGGCGGTCCCTCTGCAGAATCTGAGTCGACACGGATGATGGCCGGAGTCCGAGTTTCCGGCATACTGCGGCTTCGATATCCGGCGAGAGGTGCTGATAGGTTCCGACCGCTCCTGAGATTTTTCCGACAGATATCGTTTCAAGGGCCTTTTTCATGCGGTCGAGATTTCTGAGCATTTCCTGGTGCCACAGGAGCAGTTTCAGCCCGAAGGTGGTCGGCTCGGCGTGGATGCCGTGTGTTCTGCCCATCTGCAGCGTGTATTTGAACTCGACCGCTCTTTTTGCAAGAACCGCCACGAGAGCCTCGATATCCGTGACGATGATCTTTCCTGCGTCTCTCATCTGCATGGCAAGGCATGTGTCGACGACATCAGAGGATGTCAGTCCCTCGTGGACGTACCGTGAATCGGGACCAACGTAACCTGCGATATTGGTCAGAAAGGCAATGACGTCGTGCTTGGTTTCCCGTTCGATGACCAGAATCTCTTCCACGTTGAACCGGGCTTTTTCCCTTATGTTCCGGAGAGCTTCGGCCGGGACCAGACCGGCTTCAACCCGTGCTTCGACGGCTGCGAGTTCAAGCTGAAGCCAGCGCTCGAATTTTGCCTCGTCGGTCCAGATTGCCGTGATGTCCTTCGGAGAATAACGTGGTATCAAGGTTGGTACAATTTAGTGTTGACAAATGCCATGAGAACGAGTGGACAATATAAAAAGTACGTGTCAGGAAAAACCTATCCTTTTTTCTGCAATTCTTCATAGACCTGCCGGATATAATCAAGTGCAGCCTGGCTGTCGTAAGGAACGAGTCCGTCGATGATCGCGTTCTCAAGGCGTTTTTTGATTTCGCCGATGATCCTGCCTTCGGAAAGATGGAGAGCATCCATGATGTCATGTCCGCTGACGGGAGGTCTCCATCGGGCAAGGAGGTCCTTTTCGCCGACTTCCGCGATCTTTTGCTCGACGTTGGTGAAGTTGCTCATGATGCGCTGCACCTTTCGCGGATTCTTGCTGGTTACGTCTGCCCTGCAGAGGGTCATCAGATCATCGAGGTCCTCTCCCGCCTCGAACATGAGCCGCCGTACCGCCGAATCGGTGATCTCTTCCTTGGAGAGGGGTATGGGGCGATGGTGAAGCCTGATCATTTTCTGGACATAGCCGAGGGGTTCAAGAGGCCATTTCATGCTGCTGAATATTTTCGCTGCGATCCGGACACCTGCGACTTCATGACCGTGAAACGACCAGCCGTAGGTCCGGTGGAAGCGTTTCGTTGCCGGTTTTGCAATATCATGAAGCAGTGCGGCTATCCGAAGCCAGACCTTGTCCGAGGCGACGGCAAGATTGTCGACAACCTGGAACGTATGGAAAAGCATGTCCTTGTGGCCGAGTCCGTCTACCTGTTCGATGCCTGCCATCGCTGCAACATCGGGAAGAATTTCCTTGAGCAGTCCCGTTTCATAGAGCAGAATGAGCCCTGTCGACGGCTTCGGACACTGCATGATTTTCAGGAATTCATGACTGATCCGTTCTCTGGAAACAATCTGGATCCGGGCGTTCATGTTTTTCATGGCCTGCAGGGCAGAGCCGTCAAGCGTGAAATAGAGCTGGCACGCAAAACGGGCGGCACGCATCATTCTCAGCGGATCGTCCGAAAATGTTTTTTCAGGATCCAGAGGGGTTTTCAGCACTTTCTCCCGAATATGCCTGAGACCATCGAAACGGTCGATCAGGTTCCCGCGATCCTTGCTGTTCAGGGAGAGGGCAAGGGCGTTGACTGTGAAATCCCTTCTCGACAGATCGTCTTCGAGAGAGCCGATGCGGGTAATGGGTTTGCGTGATTCAGGATTGTAGGTTTCCTGGCGCGCACCGACGATTTCGATCCTGAAAACGATTCCGCTCTGGTCATCGAGTTCAAGCTGGACGGTTCTGAACCGTTCGAACAGCACGAAATTCCTGCCGCCAATCCGTCCCATGATCTTTTTGGCGAAAGGGACGGGTTCTCCGATCACCATGATGTCGATATCGGTACATGGCCGCTGCATGACAAGGTCTCGCACATAACCGCCGACAAGATAACAGGGAATGTTATCCTGATCAGCCAGATCGCCTATCAGGCACAGAACTTCAGGAAGGGATGAACTGAAAGGATTTTTCATGGTCTCGTTCTCGTGTTCGGCAATCCTGTTCAGTCGAGGTCTGCAGTGTTCTTCTGGATTTCCCTCGTGATGTCCCCTGCAACCTTGAGGGCTTTTCTGCCATCTGCCGAGCTGACGACGGCCGCTTTTGCCGAACGCAGCGAGTCGATGAAGTGTTCCAGTTCGACCTTGAGGGCATTGACTTTCGGCACATCGGGGCTCACATAGTCGATTGTCAGACCCTGCAGCGACTCCTGGATTTCTCCGAACTGCTCGAGAATTTTCCGGGTTGCATATGTTTTTAAAGGATTTTTCGAGGAGGTGTCTTCAGGTTTGACCAACCTGAATATTTCTGATTTGCCTGTTGTGAAATCCAGGGAAGCGTAACTTTTCGGGTGTCTGCTGAAAAACCGGAGTTTCCGGAGCCGGTTCCTGCTGAGCCGACTTGCCGTGACACTGGCGATCGCGCCGTTCATGAACTCGATGCGTGCCGTCGCCATATCGAGTTTGCTGGAAAAGACCCTGACCCCCGATGCTGAAATCTGCCTGATATCCGAATCGACCAGCGAAAGCACCAGATCGATGTCGTGAATCATCAGGTCAAGTACTACAGAGACATCGGTGACTCTGCGGGAAAAACCGCTCAATCGCTCCGCCTGGATATACATGGGTTCGCCAATGTAGGGTTCAACGGCAAGGATCGCAGGGTTGAAGCGTTCGATGTGGCCGATCTGAACGGTGAGATTTCTTTCCTTTTCAATCCTGATGAGTTCGTCCGCCTCTTCGAGAGTCGCGGTGAAGGGTTTTTCAATGAACAGCGAAAGCCCATCGAGCAGAAGTTTTCGGGCGATGGAGAAATGCGAACTTGTGGTCGTGGCTATTACGGCGGCATCACACCCACCGGCAAGTTCCTCGATGGAGGAATAGGCGTGAACGGCATATTTCCTTGAAATTTCCCGCCGCCTTTCCGGGTTCAGGTCGAAAACCCCCGAGAACCGGACATCGTTCGATGATGCCGCTATTTCCTTGAGAAGTCCGGTATGGTACTCGCCGAGCTTGCCTACACCGATAATTCCTATCCGCATACCTTCCTCCTGACTGTTGCTTTTCGGGTGTGGAAAAAGGATGGGCAGTCATTTCCAGGGTTTCTGCCGCTAATTGACGGTGTCAACTGAAGATCCCAGAGCTTGAATGTCATATTTGAACAAGCTTAACGAGATAACGGTTCCGGCAACAGTCAGGAGCCCTGCAAGAAAATAGGGATAACGGGTGTCGATACCGTAAAGGATGCTGCCGCTGAAAGGGCCCATGATGCGTGCAAGCGAATTGATGGACTGTGCAAAACCCATGATCTGACCCTGTTTCTGCTTATAGCTGTAAAGTGTGATCATGGAGATGTTGATCGGGTTGACAAGGCTGTTGCCTACAGCAAAAAAAAGCAGCACGAACAGACCGACGGTGAACAGGGCGTTCTGGGGTATGAACGGAATGAAGAAGACTCCGACAAACGAGGTGATTTGTCCCCACAGCATGAGCCTGTGTTCACCAAGCATTCTGTTGAGCCAAGGCATGGCAGCGCCCTGGACGATCACGGAAATGAACCCCACGTACGCGAAAAGGTAACCGATCTGCTGGTCGGTCGTGTGAAAGTACTCCTTCCAGAGCAGAATGGATGCCACCTGCATGTTGACGATGGCAAACGTGAAGATGTAGTTGATAATCATGAGCAGTGCAACGGGTCTGGAGCTGAAGGCATTTCGCAGGTTCCCGAAATATTCGCCGCTTTTTTCCATGATCATCCCGAGCATCGAGGTTTTTGAACCCGATTTTCCGAAAGATGCACGGAAAGGGATGGAGAGCTTTTCAGCCTTCGTGTTCGATTCTGGCAGAAAGAAGAGGGCAAGGATGAAATCGATACCTATCAGGACGGCGGCCACGATGCCGACCATCGAGATGCCGAAGTTGGTTTTCAGGACGCCTCCGATCAGGGGTCCGATGATGAATCCGATGCCGAAGGCTGCGCCCAGCATTGCCATTGCACCCGATCTGCTTTTGCTGTCGGTGACGTCGGTAATGTAGGCCTGTGCGGCGGCGATGTTCGCCGATCCGATTCCGGACAGGGCTCTTGCAAGGATGAGCATCGGTATGGTGACAGCGCGTGAAAAGAAGGCATAGGAGACTGCCGCCAGGAAGATGCTGACGAGCATCACGGGTCTCCTGCCGATCCTGTCACTCAGCTTTCCCCAGACTGGAGAGAAGATGAACTGCATCGAGGAATAGATGGCAGCGATCATGCCGATCATGAAAGGGGATGCTCCGAGGTCCTTGGCGTAGGTCGGCAGCAGCGGCAGGACGATGCCGAAACCGATGAGGTCGAGCAGTACCGTCAGAAACAATATGGCCAAGGGAGATTTTTTCATGCAGGAAGCCGTTAGGTGGTGCTGAAAGCCGCAAAATACAAAACAACAGCAGCTTTTTCAGGGAGAATCGAGGAGTTCTCTCATTTTGGCGATTCCCTCCAGGACACGCGGTCCGGGACGCAGGAAGATGTTGTTGTCGAAACGGTCGTAGACTCTTCCTTTTTTCACGGCAGTGATGACGTTCCAGCCGGGACGGTTTTCTATCTGCCTTTGTGCAGAGCTTTCTCTCGACATGTACATGCAGGCGATCAGGCCGGGATTCTTCCTGATGACCCATTCAGGAGAGATTTCAAAATATTCCTTTCCGACCACATCGCCGATGTTGCAGCCGCCGGCATAGGAGATGAGCGAAGAGGTGTAGCTGCTTTTTCCGCCGGTCCAGAGCGGATCGTCCCAGATCTCGAGATACACGCTTGTTTTTCTTCCCTTCAGGGCGTTTTCCTTTCTGAAGGACTCAAGCCCTGTGGTGATGACCTGCGCAAGACTGTCCGCTTCCCTCCGGTGACCGGTCAGATCGCCGAGTTTTTTCAATGCGGCTGGAATATCGTCCGGTGTTCTGCAGGCTATGCGCTCTCTTCTGATGTGGAGCGCCGTGATTTTTTCTCCTGTCTTCTCATCGGCAAGATCGACATCAACCACAAGGTCTGGTGCAAGCGAAGCCAGCATTTCAAGCGACGGGCGCCCGAATGCACCGACGACAGGCACTGCCGAAACGGCGGCAGGCCAGTCGCAGGCACTGGTTCTTCCGATGAGATGGTCGCCGGCCCCTATGGCGAAAAGCATCTCCGTCAGGCTCGGAGCAAGGCTGACGATCCGGGGTTCCGCCTCCCGTTTGTTTTCCGTCCGGCTTCCGGTGTTCAGGCATCCGTTCAGAAAAACGACGGAAAGCAGCAGCAGCAGGTTACGTCTGCATAAGGTGAGCATAGCTCCTGACAATTTCTGCATGATTGAAAGCCAGAGGCATGGAAAGTGCCTCTTCAAGGCTGAACCATCCGCTTTCCTGAACTTCGTCTGGCGTGAGTGAGATCGTCCCGGATGCGGTTCCGTAAAATGCCAGCGCAACGGCATAAAAGTTGAACTCGGGGAAGATCTCGTCACTGTAGCACAGATACTGCGGATCAGCGAAGACAAGGCCGGTCTCTTCTGCGACTTCACGGATGACAGCAGCCCTTGCAGTTTCACCGGGGTCGATGTGGCCACCCGGAAGACACCAGGCTCCCTTGAAGGGCATGACATTCCGCCTGGTGAGCAGAAATGTTGTGCGGTCTGTCCCTTTGGCTATGACGGCGGTAACAGTGGCTTTAGTCATGATTCTTCCTGACTGTGATCGGCTATTCATGTCGTTCCTGCAGGGAAAATGGCAAGAAAAAGGGGATTTCCGAAGGCTGCTATGAAAATATCGTGCATGAAGCTTGCCTGCATGCTACTTTTTCTGCTTTCATGTCGTTATAGCTGAAAAAGTCATTGCATCCTGACAACTTCCATGGGTGTGAATACCCTGATTTACAGGCAATGCATGCCGGTTCCGATTGAGAGGGCTTGGGATTTCTTTTCTTCCCCCGATAATCTTGCAAGGATTACCCCGCCGGAAATGCTTTTCAGGATTGCCGGCGGAGCGATCGACAGACAGATTCATGAGGGCATGCGGATCACCTATACCCTGTATCCTTTCATGATGCTGCCGGTGCGCTGGGAGACCGGGATAACGAGAGTGGAGAAACCGTTTCTCTTTGAGGACCGCCAGCTTTCCGGTCCCTATGAGAGCTGGCGTCATCTGCATCTTTTCCATGAAATTCCGGAGGGAGTGGAGATGACCGACAGGATCGACTACATCATGCCCATGGGGATTTTCGGCGATCTGGTTAACGCGCTGATCGTGAGCAGACGCCTGGACGAGGTCTTTTCGTACCGAAAAAGAAAAACCGGCGAAATTCTCGGCGAAATGAACTGTTCATGACACCGTTCCGCGATGGAAGAGCACCATTCCCTTTTCTCAGTGACGTTCTCCTTTCTCGGGAGCCTTGCTCTTTTTCTGTTCGGCATAAGAACGCTCAGCAGCGGTCTGAAAAAATCGGCCGGCAGGAAAGTGAGAACCCTGATAGCGGCAGTTACTGAAAACCGTTTTACAGGTCTTGCCGCCGGTGCATTCGCCACCATGATCGTCCAGAGCAGCAGTACGGTCATGGTGACACTCATCGGCCTGGTCCAGTCGCAGCTCATGACCTATCCGCAGTCGATCGGCGTTATTCTCGGGGCGGAGATCGGCACAACAGCTTTTGCCCAACTGATCGCCTTCAATCCGGGGGATTTTTCCCTGGTGATCTTTGCTGCAGGTTTTTTTCTGAACATCGCCGGACATGTATCCCGGGTCAAGCAAGCGGGAGAAGCGCTTGCAGGGCTCGGTCTGCTTTTTTTCGCGCTCAGGCTGATGACCGAATCATTGTCTCCTCTCAGAGGGTACGAGCCGTTTCTCCATATCCTGAAGTCACTTGAAAACCCGTTTCTGAGCGTTCTTGCCGGTATGGTGCTTACTGCCCTGATGCAAAGCAGCGCGGCGTTCATCGGTATCATCATGATGCTTGCCCATGAAGGCTCCATCTCCCTCGAGGCGGCCATACCGCTTCTGCTCGGCTCGAATATCGGCACCTGCGCTACCGCAGCTCTCGGAAGTATCGGCGCCTTGCGGCCCGCGAAGCGCGTTGCACTTGCACAGTTTCTTTTCAATGCTTCCGGTGTGGCGGTCTTCATGTTTTTTGTTCCTTCATACGCATGGTTTATCCGCCTGATTTCCCCTGAATCATCACTGCCCGGCATCGACAAAATCGCATTCGAGGTGCCCCGTCAGATCGCAAATGCCCATTCCTTCTACAATATCTTCATGGTGCTGCTTGTTCTTCCTTTCTCCTCGTGGTACGCGAAACTGCTTCTCCTGCTTCTTCCCGACGATCCTGAGGAGATGCGGCTGGTTCCGTCAGTCTGGTTTCTCAAGGACTCGGCTCTTGCGACGCCTTCACTTGCACTCAGTCTGGCAAGGGCTGAAGTGACCAGGATGAACAGGATTGTCGGCAGAATGGTGTATGCCGTCCTCGATCCGTTTCTGAAACCCTCTGCTGGTCAGGATGTCGTTTTTTCAGGGCTGTCCGTGATCGGCGGACTGAAAATGAGAGAGGAAAAAATAGACTATCTGGAGCAGAGGGTAACCGATTACCTGCTTCGTATCAGCAGGGGCGAGCTCGGCGAAAGCGAGTCACGGGAGGCCGCTGCGCTCATGACGATCGTCAAGGAACAGGAAGCGGCGGGAGATGTGGTCGAAACCCTTCTCGAAAAGCTTCTTGAAAGAAAGAAGGAGCAGAAAATCGACCTGACCGACGAGGGAAAGGATGACATATCACGGCTTCACCGCCAGGTATGCGTCGAGTTGGCTGCGTTGACCCCCGCCCTGCATGATATGGACGAGCAGCGTGCCGCTGCGGTATTGCATGAAAACGACCGGTTCGGCAGCATCCTGAACGAGATCGAAACGGCGCATATGAGAAGAGTCCGCACGATTCCCGAATCGGAAACCACCCACACCATCCATATGGAGCTGCTCAAGGCGCTCCAGCAGATTCATCATTGCAGCATGCATATTGCATCAAGCATCCCGTTGCCGAACGTACGGAAGGCATGAGCGACGCGGTGTTGTTTCTTTCGAGAAAAATCGTTATTTAGCAACAGCAAAGTCGGTCATGTTCTTTTCCATGGTAGCTGGTGCCGGTTTGAAAGCCGGAGAATAGGGAATTACGTGAGATTCGTAAACTGTACCCGCAACTGTAGAACGGATAACCGCCGTTTCGAGACATGGCCACATGTTTCAGCGCGGCCGGTGATGCATGTCACTGCTTCGACCCTCCCGGGGTCAGGGCGGGAAGACTGCATCGGATTAACGCCGTCAAAGTCAGGAGACCTGCCAGTTACGCCTTTGCTGATTAATCGGACTACGGGTCATAGTCGGGCAAAGCTGTACACGCAAGTTTCTTTCCCTGGATTTTCCGGAACAAACCTGCCGGATGGCATGAGCGTCTTCAAGCGGGCCATGGGCCGGAGCACTTTTTTCGGATACATCCCCGGGGCTTCGTACACGTTCTGCCATTCTGCTAAGTCCCTGTCAGTTTACGTATTTCCAGAACTGAAAACAGGATGAATCCATGAACAGGAAGACAGCCGCCATGCTTCTCGTGGCGATCTTCTGCAGCAGCATGCTGCAGGCGCAAGATTCAGAAAGGAATCAGGGGGCCATGCATTACACCGGACAGGAGGTGATCGTTTCGGCAACCAGGACCCTCAACACGATCAGCGACGCCGGCGGAAGTTCGGTAACCGTTATCACTGCTGAAGAGATAAGAGATTCCGGACAACAGAGCCTCGAAGAGGTCATCAGGGGGGTTGCAGGCATCGACGTCGTTTCCACGGGAGGATACGGAACCAATGCCACGGTTTTCATGAGGGGTGCCGACTCCCAGAACACCCTGATGCTGATCGACGGTATACCGGCGAACGATCCCAGTTCAACCAACAGGACACCGAACCTGAGCAACCTCATGGTTGACGATATCGAACGTATCGAGATCGTTCGGGGTCCGGTCAGCGTGCTCTACGGCAGCAATGCCATGGCGGGCGTGATCAATATCATCACAAGGAAAGGTACGGATACCCCCGAGGGTTATGCCGGTTCGGAAGGAGGATCATACGGCACCTGGAAAATCTATGGTGGTGCAAGAGGAAAACAGGGGAGATTGCGCTATTCGCTTAACGCTGCAAGGCTGAAAACAGAAGGGTTTTCCGTGGCGGATGACAGGAATTCCCGCATTCCCCATGCAGGCAATACCGACGAAGAGGACGGCTACATCAATACGTCTCTTTCAGCAAACATCAGCTATCTCTTCAGCAAACAGGTCGAACTTGAGGCCGTGGTGAGGTATGCCGATGCATCGGTCGATCTGGACGACTATCTCTGGGCCGGCTATGCAGGCGATCGTGAAGATGCCGATCCGACAGGCAGGAAGGACAATCATACCGATACCGGGCAACTCACCGGCAGGTTTGCCCTGAACGTCGATACTTCACCGCTCAAGTCGACGTTCTACTACCATTTCTATGACCAGAAACGGGATCTCTACGACAATGAAAGGAGTAAAACGAACGTGTTCAGCGGTTCGCTTGACGAGGTGGGATGGCAGGGTGATCTGGCACTGAACGGTGAACATACCCTGACAGCAGGATTGAACTACCTGAGCGAGCGTGCCGATAACGAGGGCTTCGGGTCATGGCCTTCCAGGCTTGACGTCCGTACTGACATGTACAGCGCATTTGTCCAGGAACAGATGAGGTACAGGGGATTGAAGCTGGTGGCGGCCCTTCGTTACGACGATCACGAAACCTTCGGCGGCAAGACAACCTGGCGGATTGCGCCCTCCTGTATGGTTGGAGCAACCACCTTCAAGGCAAGTTACGGTACCGGGTTCAGGGCGCCGTCGCTCTATGAGCTCTATTCGAGCTACGGCAACAGGGAGCTCGATCCTGAAACCAGCAGCGGATGGGACGCCGGCATCGAGCACCGTTTCACCGACCGTTTCAGGGCGGGTGCAACCTATTTCAGCACCAGATACGAGGACCGAATCGATTTCGACATGGCGAGGTTCATCTACATGCAGACCGAGGGGAAGACGGATTCGAGAGGTATCGAAAGCTTTGTCGAGTGGACTCCGGCAGAACCGTTCTTTGTTGCGGCAAGCTATACTTGGACCGATGCCAGCGATCCGGAAGGGAATCCTCTGGCGCGCCGTCCCGGGCACAAGGCTGCTGTGAGCGGCACGTGGAAAGTCAACGGCGATGCCCGAATCAGCACCGCCTTGCAGTGGGTGGGAGAGCGTCAGGAAACCGCTTTCGCATCCGACGCGATCGGTAACCCGGTCGGCAAGCTGGACAGCTATGTTCTGGTGAATCTTTCCGGATCTTACCGTCTGACGGAGCAGGTCGAGCTGTATGGAAGGATCGACAACCTTTTCGACGAGTTTTACGAAGAGGCCTGGAGTTATGCGACTCCCGGAAGATCAGCCTATGCCGGAGTGAAACTGACATTCTGATTTCTCCGTGCATTTCGGGTCTGCCGCAGACGGGGATCCCGGCAGACCTGTCAGCGAGGGGCCCGGGGCTCCCCGGAGGAGCTGAAAAAGCAGAACAGGACTGGAACTGAAGCAATGAATCGTGACATATGATAACACAATATCCGTGCATGAAGACTGAAAGCGCAATACATCTCATGGATGCAGCTTGCCGGTCGTGGACGGGCCGCCCGACCGACAAGCGGAGAGTCATCTTCTCATGAAACATCTGGCAATTCTCGGAACGGCTTCTGATGTCGGCAAGAGCGTCGTTGCGACAGCCCTTTGCCGCATATTCAGCAATGCAGGAATAGACGTGGTTCCCTTCAAGGCCCAGAACATGTCGAACAATTCGGGGGTGACAGCATCCGGCCTGGAGATGGGCTGGGCGCAGATCGTCCAGGCGCAGGCTTGTCGAGTTCTTCCTGAAGCGGACATGAATCCGGTGCTCCTGAAGCCCGATTCAGATACGGGAGCCCAGGTTGTGCTGCAGGGAAAGGTGTGCGCCGACCGGAAGGCAAGGGACTATTTCAGCGATACCTCGCGCTGGTCGGCTGCGGCGTTCGAAAGCCTTGAACGGCTGATGGAGAAGCATGACCTGGTCGTCATCGAAGGTGCGGGTTCATGTGCGGAAATGAATCTCTACGACAGGGATTTCGTGAATTTCAGAACAGCGAGGAAAGCGGATGCAGCGGTCATCCTTGTGGCGGACATCGACCGGGGCGGCGTGTTCGCTCAGGTAGCCGGAACGCTTGCGCTCCTTCCTTCCGAAGACCGCGCAATGGTCAGGGGAATCGTCGTGAACCGCTTCAGAGGAGATATCTCCCTTTTTGAAGATGGGGTGTCACTCCTTGAAGGCCTGACCGGACTTCCGGTGCTTGGCGTTATTCCCTACTTCAGGGGGTTCACCATCGATGCAGAGGATGCGGTTCCGCTTTCCTCGGCCGTCGATCCTTCCCGTGGTCCGGCCAAGGGAAAAATCGGCATTGCAGCACTCTATTTTCCCCATATTTCGAACTTTACCGATCTTGCGCCGCTGCAGGAAGAACCGGCGGTTGATCTGCACTACCTCCATTATCCGAAACCGCTCGACGGATACAAGGCGCTTATCCTGCCCGGATCGAAAAACGTACGGTGGGATCTCGAGTGGCTGTTTTCGACGGGATGGAAGGAGCCTCTTCTCGATTTCCGGCGCAGGGGAGGAATCATCATGGGCATCTGTGGCGGCTTCCAGATGCTCGGCTCGTCCGTGGACGATCCCTGCGGAGTCGAGGGCAATCCGGGAACGAGCGCGGGGCTTGGTCTCCTGCCGGTCACCACGGTACTTGAAAGGGAAAAGATGCTCTGCAATGCTGCAGGCGTCATTTGCGGTACCGATATTCGGGTAAACGGCTACGAGATACACATGGGAAGGACATCCGTTCCCTCCAATCTCTCACCCCTGATCAGAGTCCTTGACAGGAACCCGACGGCTGAAGCTGATGACGACGGTGCCTGGAGCGAAGACGGAACGGTATTCGGAACCTATTTTCACGGATTTTTCGATCATCCCTCGGCAAAAAGCTGGTTTCTGAGCATGCTCGACAGCAATTACAGAGCACAGGATGCAGGAAAAGCAGCCCGTGATGTCTACGAACTTCTGGCCGACCATTTTTCACGGCACCTCGATCTTGATTCGGTGTTCCGGCTGGTCGGGTATTCACCGGTTTCCTGTCCGGGTAGCGATGAGGCATTGTGATACATCTCTCTGCAGTGTCCGCCGCCCGCTGACGGAACTTCACGTTCGGTTTGCGTATCTTGGTGCTGGACGAGGCTGCATCGACAGCACTGCAAGCACATCAACTTCCTGAACAATGAGGCAGAAAAGGATTCTTCTCTTCACCGGAAACGGAAAAGGAAAAAGCACGGCGGCATTCGGTATGCTTGCCAGGGCTCTCGGTCACGGCATGCGCGCACGGGTCATCCAGTTCGTGAAATCGGAAGACACCGTCGGAGAACAGCTTTTTTTCACCAGTTGCGAGGGGGTTGTCTGGAATCATTACGGCAGAGGCTTCCTTCCGAGGGATCCTGCAGATCCGGCCATGGCCGAACACTGCAGAGCTGCAGAAGAAGGCCTTCAACAGGCTATCGCAGCCCTTGGGTCGTCTGAATACGATTTCGTGCTGCTTGACGAGGTGTGTTTCGCCCTTTCGAGGAAGCTTTTTTCAGGCGCAGCTCTCTTCGACGCTCTCCGGACGGTCCCGACAGGCAAGATCGTCGTGATGACCGGAAGGGATGCCCCTGATGCGCTGGTCGATGTCGCTGATACGGTCTCGGAAATGAGGATGGTGAAACATGCCTTCGAAAAGGGAATTCCCGCCTGTGAAGGGGTCGAATATTAAGCCGGCTGACCCGAGACGTCGCTCTGACGGACAGATGCTGAAGGGCGCGGGATTTGCACTGCTGTCCGTATCCATCGGTCTTGCGTTTGCTGTTTCCCTCCTTCTCGGTCCCTCAGGCATCGGTATACCCGATCTGGAGAGTGTTTCGGGCAAGGCCATCTTCTCTCTTCGGCTGGGCAGGTTTTTCATGGGAATGATGGTTGGCGCATCGCTTTCAGCATCGGGAACTGTTTTTCAGGCTCTTCTGCGCAATCCGCTTGCGGAACCATATGTTCTTGGCGTAAGCGGAGGGGCGGGCCTCGGAGCCGCATTGAGCATCCTGGTCGGGGGATGGCTCCCGGGTTTGCTGGGTCTTCCCCTGACCGCTTTCCTGTTCGCCCTTCTGACCCTTGCCGCCGTTTACACGATAGCCGGACAGGGGAAAGGCGGACCGCCTTCCGTCTACAGTCTGATACTCAGCGGAGTCATCATCAGCGCTATCTGTTCGAGCCTGATCATGTTTCTTGTTTCAACAGCAACCATTGAAGGCCTGCATACGGTTATCTGGTGGATGCTCGGAAACCTTCAGCCGGCTTCACCATCCCAGCAGATCGTTTCCCTTGTGCTTATTGCAGTCGCTCTTGCAGGCCTGCAGTTTCTTTCTGCAGCGCTCAATGTGCTGACCCTCGGCCGTGAGATCGCGCATTACCAGGGGTTGAACGCCGACAGGATCATCGGGACGGCGCTGTTTCTTGCGACCCTGCTTGCAGCGACTGCCGTATCGATGGGCGGCATGATCGGCTTTGTGGGGCTTGTCGTCCCCCATGTCATGCGGGCGCTGTACGGACCCGATCATCGGGGCCTGATTCCTGCATCCGCCATCGGCGGAGGTGTCTTTCTCGTGCTGTGCGATGCTCTGGCAAGAGTCCTGATCGCACCACTCGAGATTCCGGTCGGCGTGATTACCGCCCTTGCCGGCGGTCCTTTTTTCCTGTTCATCCTTCGAAGGAAAATGAACGATGCCTGGATTGCATGACATGCAGACAGACGCAATTGCTTTCCGCTCGGTTTCGGCAGGTTACAGGAAGAGGCCGGTGCTGCAGGATGTCAGCTTTACCGTTCCGGAAGGCGAGTTCGTCTGCCTGATCGGTCCGAACGGTTCAGGCAAGAGCACACTTCTCAAAACTGCAGCCGGCCTTCTCAGGCCGTCGCATGGCATGGTGCGGGTTTTCGGGTACGATATCTCTGCCCTGAAACCGCGTCTTCGTGCCAGCCTGATCGGTGTCGTTCCGCAAAAGATCGATTCCCCCATGGCATTCACTGTCAGACAGATCGTGATGAACGGAAGAGGACGGGCAAGGCGAAGCTGGGGAGTTCCTTCGCAGGAGGATGACGACATTGCGGAACGGGTGATGATCTACACCAACGTCCTGGAACTCCAGGATCGGCTTTTCAATGAACTCAGCGCAGGTGAGCAGCAGCGGGCGGCTCTTGCCATGGCTCTTGCCCAGGAACCGAGGATCATCATGCTCGATGAAGCGATTTCCCATCTGGACATCAACCACCGTCAGGAGGTGCTGAGGATACTGATGAAGATCAACCGTGAAAAACGACTCACAGTGCTGCTTGTCAGCCATGATCTGAACCTTTCCTCCCAGATCGCCGATCGTCTTCTGCTCATGCAGGGAGGAACGATCGTCAGGCAAGGGTCGCCGGATGAAGTGATGCAGGACAGGCTTCTGAGCACGGTCTACGATTGCGATCTCCAGGTCCGCAAGGATCCCTTAACGGGTTCTCCTGTCGTGACAGGTATGCTTGAAGGATCTGTCCGAAAGCAGGCTGTCCGAAGCAGGCTGCATGTCGTTTCAGGCGGTGGGACGGGAATTGAACTTTTCAGGAGGCTTTCGATCGAGGGGTATGACGTTTCCGCAGGAGTGCTGAACCAGCTTGATTCGGATGCGGATGCAGCAAGGGCTCTTGGTATCGGGTGCGTTCTCGAGCAGCCTTTTTCGGCGATCGGTCCTGCGGCAATTGGACAGGCCGCAGAAATGGTGAGTCAGGCAGATGGCGTTGTTTTCAGCAGGGTGCCGTTCGGGTCAGGAAACCTGGTCAATCTGGATCTGGCCCTCGAAGCGTTGAAAAAAGGCAAGCCTGTCTGGATTGCAGCCGGGATCGAAGAGCGGGATTACACCTCTGGCAGGGAGGCAGTCAGCAGGGTCCGTCTTCTGGAATCTCAAGGGGCGAAGGCGTGGTCCTCCATGCATGATCTCCTCCCGGAGATCGCCCGGAAGTGCCGGCGGATGACTTGAAGCATGCCGTGCAGGATCTTTGACGGACGGGCTTTCCGTGACCCTCGGTATCGGGCATCTCGTTCCGAACAGGAACAGCCCGACCGGCACTTCACCTGCCCGGCAAAAGGTGGTAAGGGGATCTCCGGTCACAGCGGTGACCGACTCGGCAGGTACTTTCGACAGCCCTTCAGTCACGTGGAAAGGTGTTCCGGAATGGGCGCAGGGGAAGACCCTCGGGATTATTTCGGAAAGGGATCTTGATGGTTCGGTGTCGGCACTCAGCAGCTCTTTCACGACCTGATCATGCGGCCGATCAGCGCCGGGCTTTCTGCGGGAACGGATCGTTCTCCAGCATCGGTGCCGACCGGGACCGGCTGCGATCCGAGATGATCGGCAAGGATGCCGATGCTTCGGGTGCCAAGGGCGTTCCTGCGAACCCTTACCTTGAAGCATCGTCCGTCATAAATGATCTGGGGGGTGACGCCCGGGATGAGTGTTCTGATTTTTTGTGCCAGAGTGGCCGCGTTGCCGTATTTCCTGAACACTCCGAACTGCAGAAAGCCTTCGGCTGTGGCAGCCTGTTTCGGCGGGTCAACAGTCCAGTTGGTTTTCTCGTTCCTCTCTTTATCCTTTGGAGGTTCAGCCGGGCTTCCAGGATTGCTGTTCGGGTCGGGATTTCCGGACCCGTTGGGATCGGGCAGGGAAAGGTTCACGTCAAACACAAAATCGTCCTTGACGGTTATCGGCTTCGGCAAACCCTGAGAGCCGGCCTGCAGGATGTAGTTCCCGGGCCGGAGGCCGTCGATCCTGTAGTCACCGAACGGATTGGTCATTGTCCGGGAAACGACAGTCCCCTTGTCGTCCCTGACCGTAACTGGGGTATCGGCGACCTCCTTTCCCTTGCCGTCGGTGACATGGCCTGCAATCCCGTACTCTGCATAAACCGGGAAGTTGACTTCAGTCACGGCTCCGTTCTTCACTTCCGCTGTCATGGATGTTTTGGCAACGTTCAGTTCGAGAGGAAGTTTTTCCGTATCGATGTCCACCTTGTAGATCCCCGGTCTGAGATTGCCGACGAAGAAGGTGCCATCGATCTGCCGCTGTCCGAGTTTCTGTCCGTTGATGAGGATATCGACATCATTGATGTCCGAAGGCTCAAGCCTCGAAGCATTCATGATGTCGATCGAGCCGGCAAGACCTCCTCTTGTGTGGCTGATCGCCGCGCGGTTGACGGGATAGGTTTTCTTGCCGGAGAATCCCAGATCCCATGTCATTGCAAAAGCCAGGTACTGGCTTGCATCGGTTCCCGAAGGGATGATCATGTTTTCATCGGTCTCCAGCTGGTGGGCGTTATTCATGTTGTAACTGTACTGCAGCGTGAAACGGAGACCTGCATCGATGAACTTGCTCCAGGAACCGGATAAACCGACCTGTCCGTCAGAATGGGAAATGCCGAAGCGGAACAGGTCGTACTGGTTTCCTCCGGGGTACCAGTCGAGAAAGAGGCTGCTGAGGTTGTCTCCGGTTTTCACTGCATAGGAGTGCAGAAGCCTTGATACCAGGGATTTGCCGAAATCGATCCTGCAGTCCGCAGTGACGACATCCTTGTCGTAGACAACAGACAGATTGCTTTCGTCGCCGATGCGCACGTCAGCCTCATAGCGGTATTTTTCATCATCGTCAGGAATCGCCGACAGCAGAAGGACAGGGGAGACAGTCCAGTAGACACCGGGAAGGAGAAATTTTTTTGTCACCATGCCGGATTGCCGCACATAGTGCCCGTAGAGCAGGAGATCAAACGGTTCGAGGAGACTTGTCGAAAACCTGAGGGAATGGTCCTCTTCCTCCTCGACACCGGAACCCGAAAACCCCTTTTCATGCCAGAAGGAGAGATAGGAGATATCCCAGGCTTTTCCATGACCTTCGAGCCGGGCATCGGCACCAAAGCGGCCATTCGATCTTGCGCCATAAAATCCGGCAACCCACCTTGGTCCGAGAGAAACGATAGAGCCGGCAAGCAGATCGGGTGTTCCGGTTTCAGGATTGTACTGTATTCCGGCTTCGAGCGTGATCCGGTTGCTGAGCCCGTACTGAAGGTGCGAGAAGCCGGTGAATTCCTGTTTCTCCTGACTGTTTTCCAGGGGGTTTCCCGAAACTCCCGCACCTCCGCGTACCAGGATTTCTCCTGAAGGCAGGCTGCGGTTCAGGACCGAGATGGTGTAGTCGAGCACTGCAAGCGGTTTTTCCCGTAACGAGCGTTTGTAAAGATAAACCTGGGTTTTCCTGAGCTCACTGGTCATTCTGACATTTCTGAACAGGAATCTGCCGTCCATGCCGATTCGCTGCCTTGCTGCCACCACGCCGTCCAGACGCAGTTCCGCAATGGCTGCAGGAGGGCCGTTGCCCTCGATCGTCCGCTGCTGTGTTCTGTCGAGCGTCAGAAAGACGTCGGAATCGCTGTAACGGTCGAAGTCGAGCTGATTGAGGATGTTCCGGTTGTTCCACCCGGCCTGTATGCCTGTGAAATCCTTGTTGCCGATCAGCGGATAGATGTCGGACGATCCTGTGCCGACCCTCAGTGCAAAATTCCTGCTGAAGGTCGTCCAGTGGTAACGGGTCGGAGGAAAAGAGACTTCAGGATCACCTTCGAAAGTCACATCCCAGACTCCGCCGGCAAGCCGGCCCCCTGCCTCGATATAGATGTTCTTCCTGAACGTTTTTTCAAAATCCCACGAAAGGTCAGGCTCGAATCTGAGAAACGAGAGGGAGCTGTTCGGCGCAGGGACGTCGGGTTTTCTTTCAGGCGCTGTCGCCTTTTTCTTTTCACCGCTGACCGGGTACCAGGGGATATCGAGTTGTATGGCGAATGCAGACGGGTTGAAACGTCCGGCGACCAGAAAGGTTTTTCTTAGTTCTGAAAGCGAGATGCAGCTTGTGTTCCCGAACGTTTTCAGCACGTTGCTGCTGAATGTGATCGTGCCGAGGGATGTCGCATGACTGACCGTTTTCTGGGATGGGTCCCCGGTTTTCAGTCCGGCGTTTTCCCGGAACAGCTCGAAGGGAATCCAGTAGTCATCGCCCTGACGGTAACAGAGCTGGTTGCCGGCCGAGCGTCTGTTGAAGACAAGCTCGACCAGCAGCGATTCTGCATCGGACGGGGCAGGAGTGACCGACTCCGGCAACCCTTTTCCGCTGGTTCCTGCCAGGGCCGGTATCTGCAGGGAGAGGTTGCTGGCAAACGTGAGGAAGAGTATTGCCAGCGTTTTTTTCAGGGACATTGCGGTTGACCCGTGTGATTTTTAACGGGTCAGTGCAAAGGTTTTTTCCACTGGCTGACTGCCGATGCTTCCTGTTACGGCCAGAATATAACTGCCTGGTGCTTTCGGCATGGGGAACTGGGTCGCAATGGATCGGCGGTTTCCCGGAAGCACCGGTGTCTGATTCAGCTGTCCGGTCAGAACAAGTCCTGCCGGCGATTTCTCGTCTTTCTGAAGGGATTCGTATTTCGAAGCATCCTTCAGGCCGGGGAAGGCATCTTTTTTCCAGATGGAATAGTTGCCTTTCAGTCTTGTGTTGACATTGCCTGAATTGGTGATGTCCGCCCTGATGGTGGAGGCTGGCAGGTCGCAGGAGAGGCCGTTAAGCGTTCCGCCGTGTTTTACCGGATCGGCATGACCGTAGACACCCACTCCCAGCTTGAAAAGAATTTCAAGTGCCTTTGTCGAATCGGCAGGCGTATCCGAAGGTTCTTCGATAAAGTAGATCATTGCCCGGTGTTCTCCCGGTGTGGGTTTGACAGTCGGACGAATCGAAAAACGAACCACCTGGCTCTGGCCGGGTTCGACCGTAAAGCGAAGAGGGTTGATAAGCATCCATTTGTCGAGTGACTGGCTCTCCGAGGGCAGGATCTTGACCTCGTTTTTCTCATCAAGTGTCCAGTTGTATACCTCTACCCGCACTTTTGTGGCTTTTTTCTTGAGATTGAACAGCCTGATCGATTCATTGACCGGTTTTGAGCCGATAGGCAGCTCGAACATTGAAGGTGCCACGCCAATCTGTCCGGGAGGAGGCTCCTCAGCCCTGAGAGAGGCGGGAAACGCGACAGCAAGAATGATGGCGAGCAGCCAGGAAAGAGACTTTTTCATCGGTTTGCAGGGATTGGGGGTTTATATGGTTGAAGCGGTGATGGTATACTGACCTCCGCTGTGCAAGCCGGATCTGTTTGTTTTTGAAAAATCAAGATCCATGAGAATACTGCCGAAGGTGGCCTTGCTTTTTGCGATACCGTTGAGTTCGGTCATGATCGACATTCCTGTGTCGGCGCTGCTCGATACCTTGACGTTGGAAATGGAGATCTGCGAGTCGCCGTTTGCAAGGGTTCCCTTTCCGGCAGGGATCACGACCTCGATCTTCGCGGTGCCGCTCTTCGAGAAACCCCTGACAGCCCAGACGTTGGGAAGGGTGACAGTGGTGGTTGTGCCTTCGAGTTCCATTTTGGCACTCATGAGATTGGCGGCAGCCAGTTCCCCGGCATTGCTGACCGATCCGTTCCAGTCCACGTTTGCGGAGCTGGAGCCTTCGCTGACTGCTTCGGCAGAGGGTGTGTCGAAAGAGAGTGTGATGGCCGAATAGTAGTGGAGGATGAT
>Ga0233420_10000040_pt1 | contig 56975 bp, 54 predicted proteins | sample Watercolumn_Mata_4_FD_183009 | JGI IMG/M metagenome (GOLD analysis project Ga0233420, IMG submission 183009) | Freshwater microbial communities from Lake Matano, South Sulawesi, Indonesia - Watercolumn_Matano_2014_102_MG | ecosystem: Environmental > Aquatic > Freshwater > Lake | place...
GCGACAGGGATACCCTGACCCTTGGTTTTGCGGTGAACAACATCAACAATGCGCTTGAGAACCTGCTCAACGACGCCAACATCCACGAGATCGAAACCCTGGTCTTCGAGCCTTCGAGCCTGGTGGTCAAGGATGTCGCCTTCGAGGCAAACAAGGCAGGTCAGGACACCACAGGCGGTGACTTTGATTTCGATACCTTTGTCACCAGCATCGGCGACGACACCATCGAGTTCCTCGGCGAGGACGGCGGCCGGCAGGTCTACACCTTCACCGGAAACGAGGGCGATGACACGGCTATCGACAATCCGGGCGAGGCCGGCGGCAACACCATCCATTTCAACGGCGGCGCCGACAATGACCTCTTCCACTTCATGACCAACGCGGCATGGGGAGGCGGCGACAGGTACGCACCTGGCGCAGGCATTGACGGCATTCTGCTGAACAACGGCATCGGCGTGGCCGCTGGAACCATCGCGGAAGGCGACATCGCAACCCTGGTCACCGACGGTGCGCTCGAGTATGTCACGGTCGACTCCACCAGTCTTATCGATGTGCGCGTCAACGATGCCGACCTGCATGACTTCACCGGCGGTGTCGCAGTCTTCAACCTGCATAACGATGAAGCCGACGACGCATTCCTCTCGGCGCACACGGTGGCTGACGCTTCCGAAACCGTCCTTGTGAATGCGTGGACCGGCGGCTACACGCTGCTTGTCGGCGGCGCGGGCGACGACGTCTTCAACGCCCATTCCGGCCTCTATTCGGGCGGCCCGCTCGCCTTAGCCCTGACGGCTGCCGCCACTACCGAAGCCGGTATTGCCGGTCTGCGCGGCGGTGACACCATCAACCTCTACAACGACACCGCTTTGATAGGTCACAATGTGATCTACAAGACCCCGCACGACGGTGCGATGGAAGGCCACAGCGGTACGGCGCAGGGCGCTGCCGGCGACCAGGCTCAGGACTGGATCAACGGCTTCGAGTCCGGCCGCGACAGCATCGTCTTCGCGTACAGCGCTGCCACCGTAGGTGCGGTGTACGACGCGGTGGGTGATTTCGGCGCAGGCAACATCGGCGACGACCTTGATGCGCAGGGCGCGAATCCCGGCACGGTCGACGCACGCGAGAACATCCTGGTGATCGACCTCAACGGCGGCGGAAACGACGACGAGCTCGTTCTGTACAGTGGAACGGGTCTGACCGACGCAGCCCTGCTCGACCTTTCCGGTGCTGCAGGCTCCGTGGTAGACTACATTGCACAGAACTCCGGTATCCTCGGCGAGAGCGTCGCAGACGTGCTGATCTTTGCCGTGCACGGCACCACCGATACGGCAATCTACTCCTACACCGCTCAGAACACCGACGGTGAGGTGAATTCCAATGAACTGGCCCTGCTGGGTGTCGTCAACGACGAGCACCTTGTCATGACCGACTTCATCTATGCCTGACCGGCAGTGAAGTGACGGGGCCTGCAGTACGGGACCCCGCATTGGTAAAGCAACAAGCCGCCCTGCGGACAACCGCGGGGCGGTTTTTTTTGCGGCAATTTTTTTGCGCTCATTTGGAGAAAATGCTGGATAGCGTATATTCCTACGTTGCCGATGCGGAACGAACAGCAGCATGGGCATGACCTAACCTAAACACGAACATCATGGCAAAGAAATCTGACGAAGCCACGCTGACCCACAACAACAGGACCTACAAGGTTGCCGATCTGCCGGAGGAGGCCCAGAAGCAGCTGATGAACGTCCAGGCGGCGGAACTTGAGATCAAGCGGCTGCAGATGCAGCTCGCCCTGGCGCAGACCGCCCGGAGCGCCTACCAGCTCGCCCTTGTCGAAGCGCTTCCCAGGGAGAGCAGGTAACCGCCCCAGCCATTCCGTCCCCGTCATGCCGCAGGAGTTCCTGCAGGCATTTCGGGCGATTCTCCCTTTTCCCGATCTGGCCCGTCCGATTGCCGGAAGCACCGTGACCGCACGGCTCTTGCCCGGCTGTCTGCAGGACGCACTGCGTGCCGAGAGGCACCGTGAACCGGACTCCTTCTCCGGCTCACGGATGCGGAACGCCGTACTGAAAAGGAAAATCCGCGATCGTGAAAAAAAAAGTAGGGCCCGTGCGTAGAAGGAGAGACAAGGCGTCATCCGACGCGAGAAAGCATTGCGTAATTACAGAAACGTAACCTATATTACAGGTCAATGATTCCTATTCTGTGCTCCGTAACGGATATCCGGTGAAACACGACAAGAAACAGTCTATCCTGAAAGAAGAGGTTTTTGCCTTATTTCCCTCCCTCAAGCGGGTCCTGCTTTTCAGTTTCTTCACGAACGTTCTCGTGCTTGCCCCGAGCGGCTACATGCTCGAGGTGTACGACCGCGTGGTGAACAGCAGGAACCACACCACGCTCCTGATGCTGACCGTGCTGGTGGTTTTTCTCTATCTGCTGCTCGAGACGCTCGAGTGGGTGAGGGGGCAGGTCATGTACGAGGCCGGCAGCACCGTCGACGACAGCCTGCGCGACAGGGTTTTCCACGCCATGACGGCGGCGCGGCTCAGCAACGTCACACAGGCGGCAAGCCTCCGCCCCCTGAACGACCTGCGGACTCTTCGCGACTTTCTCTCTTCCCATGCACTCCAGTCCATCATCGACGCGCCTTTCGCGCTCCTCGTGCTGGTGATCCTGTTTTTCATGGATCCCCTGCTTGCCCTGTTCGCCGCTTTCGGCGCGCTGGTGCAGTTTGCGATCGGCATCGCCAACGAGCGCCGCACGCGCGAACCGCTTGAAGCCGCGAACACCAATTCCTTCAGGACCCAGCTCTATGCAGGCGGCCTGGTGCGCAACGCGCAGGTCATCGAATCGATGGGCATGCTCGGCAACATCCACAAGCGATGGCTTGCCCGGCACGAGGAGTTCATCGAGCAGCAGGCAATCGCATCGGACCATGCGGGCAGCAACGCAGCCCTGTCGAAAATGGCCCAGTCCCTGGTCGGCTCGCTCATGCTCGGTCTCGGCTGCTGGCTTGCACTGAAAGGCGAACTGCGGGGATCGCAGATGATCGTCGCTTCCATTCTCGTCGGCCGCGTGCTTTCCCCTCTCGTGCAGATCATCGGGAGCTGGCGGATCGTCGAGGGCGCCCGTGAAGCGTTCGTGCGCCTCGACGAACTGCTCGCGGCATTTCCCGAACCGCAGCCGGCCATGCCTCTTCCTGCTCCGAAAGGCGCGCTGAACGTGGAAGCGGTTGTCGCCGGACCGCCCCGGAGCGATCTGCAGATCCTCAAGGGGATCAGTTTCGCGCTTCCTGCCGGGGGGAGCCTTGCCGTCGTCGGACCTTCGGCATCGGGCAAGACCACCCTTGCGCGCCTGCTTGTGGGCGTCTGGCCGGCCGTGCACGGAAAGGTGCGGCTCGACGGTTGCGACGTGCATGCCTGGAACAAGGAGGAGCTCGGCCCTTCGGTCGGCTACCTGCCCCAGAATGTCGAACTGTTCGACGGAACGGTTGCCGAGAACATCTCCCGGTTCGGAGATGTCGACCAGGAGAAGGTGGAGGCTGCATGCCGGCTGGTCGGCGTGGAGCAGTTCGTGCAGGCTCTGCCGAAAGGGTACGACACCGCTGTCGGCGAGGAGGGGGCTTTTCTTTCGGGAGGGGAGCGCCAGAGGATCGCCCTGGCCCGCGCCGTGTACGGCCTGCCCCGGTTCGTGGTTCTCGACGAACCGAACTCGAGCCTCGACGAGGCGGGGGACAGCGCCCTGCTGCATACCATCAGGTTTCTGAAGAGCCAGGGGACGACCGTTGTCGTCATGACCCACCGCACCAACATCCTGTCGGTCATGGACTCGATGCTTGTCCTGCTTGAGGGACGGGTGCGCAGCTTCGGGCCCACCAGGGAGGTGCTTGCATCCCTGCAGCAGAAGCAGGCCCAGCCTGCAGCGCCGACAAACGGATCCCAGCCCGACAAACCCGCAGGAGGAGCATGATGATCAGCGAGTTTCTTGCACGCAGCGAACTGACCCGCCGGCTCTCGATCTTCCGGAAGGAGTTTCTCTGGGTCGGGGTGTTCAGCCTGATCGCCAACATCCTGATGCTCACCCCGACGCTCTACATGCTGCAGGTGTACGACCGGGTTCTGGTGAGCCAGAGCGAACTCACCCTGCTTGTGCTGACCGTCATCCTTGTCTTTTTCTTTTCGGTCATGGCCTTTGCCGAATGGCTCCGGTCACGGCTTCTGGTGCGCGTCGGCGTCAGGATCGACGAGGAGCTCAATTCGCTCGTCTTCAACGCGAGCTTCGACGCCTATCTCAGGAACGCCCGGCGCAACATCGTCGAAGTCTTTTCAGACCTTACCCGGCTCCGGCAGTTCCTGACCGGCGGCGGCATTCTCGCCTTCTTCGACATTCCGTGGACGCCGATCTACATCGCGGTGATCTTTCTGCTGCATCCGCTCCTTGGATGGATTTCCGTGCTGTTCGCCCTCGTCCAGCTCGGGGTGACCTACCGCAGCCACCGGATGACCGTGAGCGAGATCGAGCTGGCAGAGAAGGCAGGCACGGACAGCACGGCCTATCTGCAGAGCAAGCTGCGCAACATCGAACCGGTGCATGCCATGGGCATGGCCGGCAATCTGCAGCGGCGCTGGCAGGACTTTTACGACCAGGCGCTCGATGCGGGCGGCCTTGCATACGACAAGCAGCAGAAGCAGCGCTCCTTCGTGAAATTTGCGCGGTACACCATGCAGTCCCTGACTCTGGGCGTGGGCGCCCTGCTCGTTATCGAGGGAAAGCTCTCTCCCAGCGCCATGGTCGCAGGCAACGTGCTGATGGCCCGCGCACTGCAGCCGCTCGATCTGGTTGTTTCCACCTGGAAAAGCTTCATCGAGTCCAGGATGGCGTTCCTCCGTCTGGAAACACTCCTGACCGACTATCCGGAGCGTGCGAAAGGCTCCCTCTTTCCAGCCGGGCCGGGCGGCGGGCTGCAGCTCGACGGCGTGACGGCAACGGTTCCGGTACGCGACGCACCGATTCTCGACGATCTTTCCCTCACCTGCCCTGCAGGGAGCACGCTTGTCGTGCTCGGCCCTTCGGGATCGGGAAAATCGACGCTTGCCCGCTGCATCCTCGGGATCTGGCCGGATGTCCGGGGCAGGGTCCTGATCGGCGGGGAGCCGGTCGAGTCGTGGGACCGCGAGGCGCTGGGTCCCAGTCTCGGGTATCTGCCGCAGGATATCGAGCTGTTCGAAGGCACGATTGCCGAAAACATCTCCCGGTTCGCGGAAGTCGATCCGGAAAAGGTGATCGAGGCTGCCATGCGGACAGGGATACATGAGATGATACTCCGGTTTCCGCAGGGGTACGACACGCAGATCGGCGAGGGGGGAAGCATGCTTTCCGCAGGGCAGCGGCAGCGGATCGGCCTTGCCAGGGCGTTGCACGGCACTCCGGCCCTTGTGGTGCTGGACGAGCCGAACGCAAACCTCGACGAAGCCGGTGAGCGATCTCTGGTGCAGACGGTCAGGGAGCTGAGGGAGATGGGCAGGACCGTTGTCCTCATCACCCATCGGCCTGCGGTCCTTGCGCTTGCAGACCTCGTCCTGATTATGGACAGGGGGAAGGTGATGCAGTTCGGTCCCCGCGAAACCGTGATCGCAGCGCTGCGTTCCTCGCAGACAGCCGCGGTTCAGCCTCAGCAGCAGGGATGACATGATTTAACACAGTGCAGGAAAAAACATGAACGTACAGACTATCAGGGAGCTGTTTACCGGAAAAAGCAGGCTGCAGGGCAAGAGCGGCCAGAGGGATACGCACAGGCCGATCCGCTTCGGCATCTGGGTGCTGCTGGTGGGTTTCGGCGGCTTCCTGCTCTGGGCAACCTTTGCGCCGCTCGACGAAGGGGTGCCGTGCCAGGGAATCATCAGCATCGCCACCAAGCGCAAGGTGATCCAGCATCTGCAGGGCGGCATCGTGCAGGCCGTGCATGTGCAGGAAGGGCAGATGGTCCGCCGGGGGGATCCGCTCATCAGTCTCGACAGCCTGACGGCGAAAGCCAGATACCAGGAGGTGCACCAGAACTATCTCGGCCTTCGCGCCGAGGAAAGCAGGCTGCTCGCCGAGCAGCGCGGCCAGAGCAGGATCGAGTTTCATGAGGATCTCAGGAACGATCCGAACAGGGAGCTTGTGGAGCAGCTGATGAAAAACGAGAAGCAGCTTCTTGTTTCACGGCAGAGCGTCCTGCACCTGCTCAACGGTCAGCTTTCAGGCATGCGGAGCCTGGTCAGGGAGGGCTACGCCCCGCGGAACCAGCAGATCGACCTTGAAAAACGCGTTGCCGAACTCAGGGCCGAGATGGCCACGGAGATGGTGAGGGTGCAGCGCGAGGTGGACGCAAGCGCCGAAAAGTCGAAGGCTCTTGCCGAGGACCTGAGAAACACGCACATCACCTCACCGGTTTCTGGCCAGGTGGTCGGACTGCTCGTGCAGACCGTCGGCGCCGTGATCCAGCCCGGCCAGAAGCTGATGGACATCGTTCCGATGGACGAAAGCCTGCTGATCGAGGTGAAGGTGGCTCCCCATCTGATCGACCGGATTCACAGCGGACTGTTCGCCGATGTGCGGTTCGCATCGTTTGCCAATTCCCCGCAGCTTGTCGTGAAAGGGCGGGTCGAGTCCGTCTCGAAGGATCTGCTGAGCGATCCCCAGGTGAATCCTTCCCAGCCGGCGTCGCCCTACTATCTGGCGCGCATCTCCATTACCCCGGAAGGGCTCAGGACACTCGGGAGGCACCAGCTGCAGCCGGGAATGCCGGTACAGGCGATCATCAAGACGGGGGAACGTTCCCTGCTCACCTACCTGCTGCATCCGCTGATCAAGCGAATATCGGCATCGATGAAAGAGGAGTAATCACCTTTTCCGTGCGGCGGCGCGCCCCCCTGACCTGCTCCCTGCCGTCCGCCGCATGATTCGGGAACCTAAACAGGAATGCGAGGTCTCACCATGAAAAAAACCGTCTTGCTTGTCTGTGCTGCCTGCCTGCTTGCTTTCCCGCAGGGACATGCGGCGCCTCTCGGCCTTTCCGAAGCCTGCGAGAAAGCGATGGAGCACGATGCCCAGCTTCGCGCGGCGCAGGCCGACCATGCCGCCCAGAAAGAAGAGGTCCGGAAAGCGAGGGCGAACTTTCTTCCGAATGCACGCTTCAGCGCCAGCCGCGGACGCAACTCGACGGAGCACACGGCGCTGCAGACCGACGCGACCCAGGACTATTACTACAATTCGGTGAATTACGGCTTTTCCGTCCGGCAGCCGATCCTGAATTTCACGAATTTCGCCTCGTACGGCCAGGCGAAGGCCGTCGTCGCCAAAAGCGAGGCAAAGCTGCAGAACGAGCGGTACGACACCCTTGAAAGAACCGTCGAGGTCTACTTCAACGCGCTGTATTCGGAAGACAATCTCGACTTCAGCATGGCGCAGATGAAAGCGTCCGAAGAACAGCTCGAGCAGGCCAGGCGGGCCTACGGCGCAGGGTTCGGCACCATCACGGAGATCAACGAGGCGAAAGCCGACTATGAGATGGCCCAGGCCGAGGCTCTGGCAAGCACCAACGGCATCGAGTTCAACCGGCGGGAGCTGGAACGGCTGACCGGCGTCTATCCCGAGGAGCTGCGCAGACTCGCTCCGGGGAAGCTGGTTCTCGCAATGCCTGAACCGCAGAATGTGCAGCAGTGGATCGATCAGGCGCTTGAAAGGAATGCCCTGGTGTCGGCTGCCCGCCATGAGGTCAGGATCGCCAGGAAACAGGTAGACAAGAACAGGGCAGGCAGGTACCCGACCCTCGATCTGGTGGCGACGCAGAACGTTTCGCAAAGCGACAACAACTACTCCATCGGATCCGAGTACAACACCTATTCGCTCAACCTGCAGCTGAATGTTCCGATCTATTCCGGCGGCTACGTCAGCGCCGCCGTGCGTCAGTCCTCCGCCGGCCTGACGGCTGCCCGCGAAAGGCAGAGCCAGCAGGAGAGGGCGGTCACTTCCGACGTGCGGAAGTACTACAACAGCCTCATGGGCAGCATTGCCCAGATCAGGGCGTACGAGCAGGCTGTGACGTCGAGCGAGATCGCCCTGACCGGAACGAGAAAGGGGTACAAGGCCGGGCTGAGGAGCAATGTCGATGTGCTGAATGCACAGGAGAAACTGTTCCTGAACAAGCGGAATCTTGCAAAGTCGCGCTATCAGTACATCATCAATCTCGTGCTGCTCAAGCGCACGGCTGGCGACCTGACTGCGGCCGACATCGCGAAAGTCGACGGATGGATGGAGTGAACCCCGCCGGGTGCGGTTATCTGCCGTAACCCGGAAGCCGCTTCCGGATCGATTTCGAGAGTTTCCTGATGAACTTCACTCGTGAAGCGACCGGGTTGAAGAGGCTTCCGGTGCCGGTTCCCGATCCGCCTGCCCGGGTGGACTGCACTGGCCATTCACCGGTGAAGTTGCTCTCGAGCCAGCGCCGGTAGGAGGGCTCTGCTGTCGAATAGGGATCGGGGAAAGCCTGTTTCAGATCCTCCCGTGAACGGTACAGCATGCGGGCTTCCCTGAAAATGGGCTGGCCGTCGTCGAAGCTCCCGTATTTCCAGTCCTGGAAACAGCTCTCGCCATGGCCTTCCCGGTTGAGGTCGGCCCGGTACCCGTCCCAGATTTCATTGGCTATGTGCTGGTCCGACGCATATTTCCTGAGCATGGCGAACCCGTCGCCGCTGTCGTAACCTGTAAAATGGTAGAACCGGAGCGGCGTCGATCCCGCAAGCAGCGTGCCGTCCCTGTCCTTGCCGAGGGGGCGGTGGGCTACATTCCAGGTTGCAACGTTGCATCCGCGGTCCCTGACGATGCCGAGCCGGTCGAAAAAGCCCGGAGCGAGGTCGCACCATCGCTGGTCGGTGAACAGCCCGTTGGGAATGTCGTCGGTGCAGAAGTGGTAGAGCCTGTTGGACCACCATCTGATGAATTCGAGGCCCTGTCCCGAGGTTCGGGCGGCGAAGAAACCCAGATTGTAGATGCCGTGCTTGAGCGCCGAGATCTCGTTGTCGCGGACGGCGCCGATGGTTTCTTCCGCATCGAGAAGATGGGGGGTCAGCAGGATGTCATGGTGATCGAGCAGGGCGCTGAGCGGTTCGAGCGATGCGAAGACCTTGATGTCGGGATCGAGATACATGATCCGGTCGTCTTTTCCCTCGAGGGCGAGAAGTTCGGCCGCCGGCCCCTTGACCGCCGTGCAGAGTTCCACGATGCTGTGGCCGAAAGCCCAGGATCTCCAGTTCGGCATGTCGAGCGATTCAAGCGTGAGAACCTTGTCGAACGGTTCGTCGCGAAGCTGGAATCCTTCCGGATAGCTGTCCGACAGGAAGAGGACGAAGGTCCAGCCGGGATGGAACTGCTTGACCGATTTTGCCAGTACACGCGCTTTGGGGATGTAGCTTTTTGTGACCGATGTGTAGACAAGCATCTGGAGCTCCGGAGAATTGGACTGAAGGGATACGGGATCTTCAGGCGTGAAACAGGAGATGAATATACGAATTAATCGGTTGCGGGAGATACCTGCCGGCGTCCTTCCGCCGAAAAAAGTTTTGCCCTTTCCTATCCGGTCAACGTTTCCGATTTCGGAACAAGACGCAGCACCGAGGCGACGCCGAGCGAGACGAGGGCCGTCGCGACGGCAAGCGCGGGGATGCCGAGGAGGGGATGGACGGGCCGGGGGAGGATCGGATGGATCTTCATGGCGTAGGTGAGCAGTTCAATGGTCAGCAGATGCATGAGGTAGACCGCATACATCCTTTCCGACAGGTAGCGCAGGAGGCCGGCAAGCACGGGGGGGGGAGCGGTCTGCCGCAGACAGAGGAAAGCCGCAACGGATGCCGCGACGACGTTGGGACTGAAATAGCTGTAGGGCGTTTCGTCGGGTACCGAACCGGGAGGGTTGACGTGCCAGGCCAGAAAGAACGTCACGGTGCTGGCAAGCAGGTAGATGAAAAGAAGCGTGCCGCGGGAGGGGGGCCGGAATACGCCGGAAGAGAAGGCCGAATCGAGCCAGCCGCCGAGCAGGAAGAATCCCGCCCAGCTGAAGAAACCGGAAAGGATCAGATGCTTGAAGAGGGGTATCCTGACATAGACAGGCAGGACATTGACGGCAAGCCACAGCGTGAAGAGATAGACGGCCGTCGTTCTGTTGCGTTCAAGCGCGACGGCAACGACGGAGAGGATCGGAAGCAGGATGTACAGGCCGACAATCATGTAGACGAACCAGAGATGGGAGATGACCGGTCCCGACAGCATGGAGCCCACTGCCCCGATGAACCCTTCGGTCGTCCGCCATGCCGCCCGGTTGTTCCAGCAGGAGTAGACGAGGCTCCAGAAGAGGAGCGGCAGCGTTACCTTGATGACCCGGCGCAGGACCGACCGGAGGGACGGGCTCCCTTTCAGGAGCAGCGAACCCGAGAGCATCACGAAGAGCGGCACGGAAACCCGTGAAAGGGAGTCGAAGAGGTTCGCCGCAAGAAACGAGTCGAGCGGGGCCTGCCGGTCGTAGAAGACAGGCGCCGATACGTGGATGAGGATGACGCCCAGCGTGGCCGTTATCCTGCACAGATCGGCCCACAGGATTCTGTTCCGGGAGGATGGGTCAGTTGTCATCATGCGACAGGGTTGCGGGCTGACCATGCCCGATTGTTCTCCGGTGAAAGGCGGACATCTCCTCAAGAGCGGTTCGTGCATCGATTGCCGTGATGACAAGGCCTTTCGCACTGTTCTGCACTCTTTCGGCAGGAGCCCCGAGGTTGAAGACGGCCAGGGGATATCCGAGTCGGATGATCTCCTCCGAGGTGTACGAGAATGTCTCGGGGCAGATCGACGGGGTGAGGAACAGGTCGATGCGGTTCTTTTCGATCAGTTCAGGCAGTTCCTCGTGCCTGTATTTGCCGGTCACGGTGACATGGCTGCTGTCGACGGGTTCGATGAGCTTTCCGATGACGACGATGGAGATGTCTTTCTTTTCCTCTTCGATGATCCTCGCCATGTCGGCAAGGATGGTGTATCCTTTCGGAATGTTGATGTTGCCGAGAACCCCGATGGTGAGGTGCCCGCTGGCGTCTTCGTTTCGGACACGCCTGCCTGCCCTTATCGGCGGCAGATGGTCGACCGTATGGGGCCGGACGAGGATCCTGCCTGCGTCGAGATGCGGATAAGCCCTGAGAATCAGCTGTTTTGATGACTGTGAGAAACAGACGATCTCGTCGCATCTGTCAAGCACGGATTTCCATTTTTTCCTCCAGAACATGATGTCGCTGTTCCTGAAAAACGTCCTGAACTCACCATGGTTTTCCGGAAGGCAGTGCATGCAGGTGGAGATTTCCTCGGGCGGGCCGCAGAAGGTCATGGTGTGATCAAGCAGGTGGAAGCTCGGGCAGATGCACTGATAGTCGTGGATGAAGAGGGTCAGCCTGGCCTGATGGGCTTCCTGCAGGTCGAGGACGGTGTTCAGGAGGAGGGTGGTATTCCGGAAACTGACGGTCTGGCTGAGACAGATACGGCCGATTTTCGCGTACGTCGTCAGCAGCGTCCTGATGTCCTCCAGGGTTCTGCTGAAGAGATGCACTGCCGTCTGTTCATGGAAGAGCCTGATCTCGTATGTTTTTTTCGCGTAATTGAAGGTGAAGAGGATGATCCTGCCGCCCCGCTCCAGTTCTGTCCTGATGAATTTTTCACGGTACAGGTTGGCGCCTCCCCCGAGGTCGTGGTCTATGAAGAGCGTGCATCCCGACGCGCCGGCATCCGAGGCAAGGAGCGTGAACAGTATGAACTTCCTGATCTTTGCCAGCGGATCGCTGCCGGCATCGGGCAGGCTTTCCGCCGCGCCCGGTGACGGGGCCGGCACGGTGAGAGGAATGAAGAGATTCGGGACGAGGACGTGACGGTATCCCTTTGCAGTCGCCCTGATCGTGAAAGGAGGGGCTCCGGAAATGCCGTTCGCCTGGCTGATCACCTCCCTGTGCAGGGCCGCACAGAAGCTCATGCCCTCCGGGATGTTCGGGAAGTAGCTTTTCGGTGTCACTGCCCGGAAGGAGCTGTCAAGCGCGTCCGGGGAAACACCGTGAATGGCGGACAGTTCGGGAAAGCCGCAGACGCCGAGGCTGCCGGTGAACGGTGTGGCTATGGCGATCTTCTCGTGCTCGACAAGGGGACGTATCATCCTCTCGGCCCAGCCCGGAGGGACTTCAGGGACGTCATGAAGCAGGATGACATGGCTGACGAGGTGTTTCCGTGCAAGGGAGAGGGATTTCAGGACGTCCGGCCTGCTGCTGCAGGAGAGCACTGTGAGGGGATGCTTTCCGCTGTCGAAGGCGTCCAGCACTGCCTGTCCTGCCGTGTCCTCACCCCCGCTGCTGATGACGACGAGCCTGTACGGGATCGCCGTGTTCCGGTGGATGCTGTCGAGAAGGGCCGAGAGCGCATGCGCCTCTTCGCTGCCTGTCAGGATGAGGATATCGACATTTTCCGTGCACGGTTCGATATGCCCGGCTGCAAGGGGCTGGAACTCGTGCAGGAAGATCGACAGGTTGACCGGATCGTCGCCCTCCCTTTTCTTTTCCTCCGGGGAGCTGCGGCCTTTGCCTCTCAGGGCTCTCGACCGTTTTCTGAACGATTTGGAGAGGTTGCGTATCGGTTTGGTGATTTTCCAGCTGCTCGAGTTGAGAACCTTGTTCAGTTTTTCTTCGAGGTCGGCGATGCCGGTCTGCAGCGTCTCGATATCGGCGTGGAGCGAATCGACCCGGGCATTGAGCGTGTCGTTTTCCTGTTCCTTCCAGCCGATGGCGGCGAAAAGGCGGCTGATTTCCTCGTTTTTCCTTTCGGTTTCAAGGGAAAATTCCCGGATGGTCTGCTGCAGCCTGAAGATCGTGGCGTATTCTTCCGGAAAGAACCTGCCGACGAGTTCGGCCTGATCCGCAATGAAGGCTGTGTCATGATGTTTCGACGAGTAGCCTTCGGGGTTGTAGACGGCTATGACCCGGTCCACGTACCGTCTCCTGATATCCTGGTTGCAGAACCACTTCATGTTGAATACCCAGTCGCTCAGGATCCTGTATTTCGTATCGAACTTTCCGAGCCGGGAAAAGATGTCGCGTCTGAAGAATATCGACTGATGGCAGATGTTCCTGTTCAGCAGCTTCTGCAGCGTGAACTGTCCGTCATAGACAGATCCTCCCTTTCCCCACTCCACGTTTCCGTAGATGATGTCCTGCTGTTCGGTACCGGTCTGGCTGAAGATGCTCTTGAGGACATCAGCATCGGCGAGGGTGTCGTCACTGCCGAGAAAAAACAGCCACTCTCCCTGACAGAGGTCGATGCCTTTGTTCAGGGCGTCATAGATGCCGCTGTCTTTTTCGGATACAAGACGGATATGCCGGTGTGCGTCCGCGTGTTTTCGGATGATATCCGGAGTGCCGTCCGTCGAGACGTTATCGATGAAAAGGTGCTCCCTGTCGGCCCAGGACTGCCGTGCTACGCTTTCCATGCAGGCTTCTATGGTGTCTGCCGCATTGAACGTCGGCGTGATGATCGAAATCTTCGGAGAAGGCATGGTTACGGGCTGAATCGTTTCACTGGTTCTGCGGTTGCCGGTCCGGGACAGGTGCGGGGTGAACCCTGAACGGCGTATCGTGTGAAATGTAATCATTCCATGAACAAATAGCACCGTCATGTTCAGGGAGGAGCCGTCTGCCGGTGACTGATTTCGGCAGTTTTCCCGAAGAAAGCTGCAGCACGGGAGTGCGTACCGGAACAGAGCGTGTTTTCCGGATCGTGCCGTGGCGTGCTCCCTCCTGCGGTTGCTGAAAGGCCGTTCCTGCAGGCCTCACTTCGGGCGGAATCGTCGTTTCAGGGATCGGATGCTTTCGGAAAGCCGCCTGAAAGGGCGGCGCGAGTTTTGCGACAGCAGTTTCTCGGCGGCTTTCCTGGTTTGATCGCATGCCTCGAGGAGCTGCGGCATGCTGATCCCGTTTATGGCACGGAGTGTTTCGTTGATCTGCTGGTTTTCGTTGAACACTCTTCTGATGTTGAAGAAGCACTCTTCGACCGACTGGCCGTTCTGGACGATTTTCAGCCAGTCCACCCCGCAACGTCGTGCATAGGCGATAACCGATTCCCTGACCGAAGCCGGAAAAAAGGCTATGATGTCATTGACGATCATCAGTTCATGGCGGGAACTCAGCTCGCGCAAGGCGCGGTCGATCTGCTCGAACGTCGGCCATTGCGCCACGTCATGCGGTTCCGGAGGGGGGGCAAGAAAGAGCCTCGCATCGTCGATAAGCAGCACGGAGTGCTCTGCAAGGCGCCCGATTGCCCTGATCTCGTCAAGCAGCGGGCACTGGCTGTGTTCGCCCGACGTGTTTTCAGCGATGCACCAGTGCGCGTCGAGCCAGAACAGCACGGAAGCGTCGTGATCCACTGCAGAGAGAAATTCCGGCGAACTGCCGAGAAGCACTTCCACGCGGCTTTCGCCGGCGAACCGTGCCGCCGCATCCTTCCAGAGCTGCGGCGACAGTTCGACCGTGACGAGTTTCCTGAAGAACGGCAGCACTGACTGGATCGTGTCACCCTTGAATGTGCCGGTTTCGACAAATACATCGAGCGGCAGGACTTTCTTCAGCTGTTCAACGAGGCGGATATCGAGAGAAAATGAAACGGCGCCCATTCAGTTTCCTTGTTTGGTGGTTCCGGGAGGAGATTCTTTTTTTCCGGAAGCATGCAGCTTGTCGAGCAGATGCCGCGATGCCGGGTTGTGCCGTCTCCTGAACGGCGTGTCGGGGCTGTCAGTGTGGCGGACGTGATTGCCCCGATGGATTGAGGCACCTCCCGGCAGCCGGCGGGAAAAAATATGACAGCACCACCCTCCGGGCTGTTTTTACCATGAGTTTTCTGATTCTTTCAGCCTCCAGATGCCGCACCAGCCTGTTTGCATGGGCATGCCCCCTGCTTTTCATGAGTTGCAGGGTGTGCGCCGCGACATAGTTCCTGAACAGGTGGAGCCGGCCTGTATTGTAGAGCAGCAGATGATCCCTGTCCAGGGTTTCGATCAGGTAACTGCAGGTGACGGCTTTTCGAAAAGCACTGTCCTGTGTTGATTCGGCGAGTTTGCGCAGAATCCTGCATTTCGTTCTGCTCATCCCCGCCAGCTTTCTCGATTCATTCGATCCGTGCATCCGCCATGCAGACAGAGGGGCTCCGCCGCAGAGATGAACCGCTGCGCCGGACTGGATGATTCTCAGATACATGTCCCAGTCGTCATGAGGCTGGACCGCCGGGTCGAACCCGCCGGCCGAGGCGAAAATGGACCGGCAGACCAGCGGAGTCGATGAGTAGATGAAATTGCCCGAGGCGATGTGCCAAAGAAGATTCGAGCCGGGAAGATGCTCGCTGTACTGTCTCAGCTGCAACGATGTTTTTTTGCGGATCGGCATCCCTCCCTCATCGACAATTTCCACGGGAGCGGCGATCATGCACGGTCCGCCGGCATCCGGAATGAGCGCTATCTGTTTTTCCAGCTTGTCCCTGAACCAGTAATCGTCCTGGTCGAGAAAGGCGATGTACTCTCCTGAACAGTGCTGAATGGCGTAGTTTCTTGCCGAGGCGATGCCTCCGTTGTTTTTGGTGAGCAGGATGATTCTGCTGTCGGCGGGCAGCAGGGCCGCAACCTCTCCTTCATTGCCTCCGTCGTTGACGATAATGAGTTCCCTGACGGGATACGTCTGCTCAAGGACCGACGAGACTGCCTGCCTGAAAAAGAGCGGATCGGGATGATAGACGGCAATGACCGCCGATACTGAGGGAGAGCAGGACATCAAGGGCCCGTCGCTTGAAAGGTTGTCTGAAAATGAGGCACGCGGACTGCGCGTGTGCCTCTCCTGCACCATCGGGCCGGAACAGGGGGAACGGGAGCGTGTGCTGTTCGATGACGGTTCGGCCGGACCGGGGTATGGTCAGTTTTTTTGATATTCATTGGAGAAGATGTCGGCGATATACTTCTGAACAGAGCTCCGTTCGTCTTCCGGAAGGGGCATGATTCCGATGTCGGTGCCATACTCCTTCCGGAAGGGGAGAAACTGTTCAACCCGGTATCGGAAACTTGCCTGGTTTTCGGCACTATGCAGGCAGTGAATCTTGATCACGTTGCGACAGGCAGTTTTGAATTGTCAGTGAGCGACGGGTTCCGGCTGTGCCGCTTCTCCCTTTTTTGCTCCGGTGAATTGAATATCGTAAAGTTTTCTGTACGAACCATCCAGTCCGAGCAGTTCCTCGTGGCTGCCGGACTCCATGACCCTGCCCCGTTCCAGGACGATGATCCTGTCTGCGTTCTTGATGGTTGAGAGCCTGTGCGCCACCACAAGTGCGGTCCTGTTTTCGAGAGCGTGGTCGATGGCTTCCTGAACCACCTTTTCGGATTCGTTGTCGAGGGCGCTTGTCGCCTCGTCGAAAATCAGCAGTTCGGGATTCTTGACCATTGCCCGTGCAATGGCCAGCCGCTGCCGCTGGCCGCCGGAGAGCTGCAGCCCCCGGTCGCCGATGAGGGTCTGGTACTGCTGCGGCTTTTCCATGATGAACCCGTGGGCGTTTGCCAGCCTTGCGGCGCGCTCGATGCGTGCAAAGTCGATGGCTTCACGGACGCCGTATGCGATGTTCTGTTCGATGGTGTCGTTGAAAAGGATCACCTCCTGGCTGACCACGCCGATCATCCTGCGCAGCTGCTTGTAGTCGAATTCCCGGATATCGGTGCCGTCAATGGTGATTTTTCCGGAATCGACGTCGTAGAACCGGAGCAGGAGGTCCACCGTTGTCGATTTTCCCGATCCGGACTGGCCGACCAGCGCGACCATCTCTCCCTTGTTGATCTCGAAACTGACATGATCGAGCACATAGGGGGCTTCCGGGTCCTTGCGGTACCTGAAGCAGACGTTTTCGAACCTGATCGAGTGCTGGAATCCCCTCACCGGTTTCGAGCCGTTCCTGATATCGGGCATGGTATCGAGCAGTTCGAAGAGGCGTTCGGCTGAAACGATGCCAAGCTGCAGCTGGGTGTTCACGTCGCCGAACATCTTGATGGGCCCCATGGTGGAATAGAGGGTGAAGGCGAAAAGGATCAGTTCCGAGGAGGTCATCCTGCCTTCGAACACCTGAAGACCTCCGAACCAGAGAACCAGGGCGATCGCTGCGACCAGGAGGGTCTCGTTCAGGGGGCCGATGATGTTGCGGAGCCTTGAAATGCTGATGTCGAGCTTGCGGAAATCCCTGGTGAACGCCCTGAAACGGTCGAGTTCCACATCCTCGAAGGCGCTTGATTTGATGACCTTGATGCCGCTGAATTTTTCCTGCAGCACCGAGTTCATGTCCCCCATCCTGTTGCGGAAACTGGTTGCAAGCCCCCTTACCTTCTTGCCGATGAGGCGGATGACAAAAAAGATGGCAAGGGAGGTGCAGGCGGCAAAGAGCGTCAGTTTCCAGCTCAGGGCAAACAGTACCGCCGCATAGACGAAGACCGAAAAGGGATTCTGCAGAAAGTTGACGAAGGTCGAGCTGATCGTGTTGTTGACGGTCTGCACCTCGTTGTACACGTAGTTCATCAGCATGCCGACACGGTTGTTGTTGAAGTAGTCGAGCTGCATTTCAATGATGCTGCCGAAAACGTCGTCCCGAAGCTTTTTTGCGGTCCGTGTCTGGATGCGGAAGATCAGCTGGCCGTTGAGGTAGACGAAGATGTTCTTCAGGGCGAAGGCTGCGATGAGGAACATGCAGATTTTCAGCAGCGTCTGCTGTTTTGTCGGCGCGCTGAACACGTTCTGGAATTTCTCCATCGCCAGGCTTTTCAGGCGGTCCGTGTCGGTGATCTTGCCCGTGAGGGACTTTGCCGTCGGCTTTTGGCCGGGTGCCGCCGTTCTGAGCTCCTGTTTTCCGGGGGCGGCCCGGACTTCGGTCCGGGTCGGGTTGCCGGCGGAAAACACGGCGTTCAGGAGCGGCAGGACGGAGTAGATGGAAATGACGCTGAAAAGCGAGGTCAGGATGCTGACGACCACGACAAGCGCGATTTTCCCTTTCGAGGGGGCGAGGTATTGAAGCAGTCTGAGCAGAATCTTCATCGAACAGCGGTTTTCCTTACATGCGTATCAACTTCCCTGCCCCTGCGTGCCTGACCGGCAGCAGGAGTTGTCAGTTCACCTTTCAGTCAATGTAAGGCATTTTTTCATTCTTTGCATACGAGGGGGCTTTGAGCCCGGCCCGCTCAGTCCGGGTTCCGGAGCAGGCGCCGGACTGCGTCCACGACAGCTTCAACGCTGATATCCTTCACTTCCGCCGTGACGGATACGGCCATATCCGATCGGACCAGAAACGGGCTGAACCGGCTCTGGTCCTGGTGCGCTTTTGCGTACAGCCCTGCAACCGGCGTGCCGAAACACGAGGCCACGTGCACCATTGCCGTGTCAGGGGTGACCAGCAGTTTCAGCTCGGCGACCATAAGCCCGGCTTCATGGAGATTGGCGGTTGCGGGCGAGGGGGCGACGGTGCCGCATGCTTTTTCCAGCCGCTCTTTTGCCGCATGGTCTGCGGGGGAGGAGAAGACGACGAACCGTTCGCCGGGAAATGCGCGCACAAGGGAGATCCATTTCTCTTCGGTCCAGTAGCGGTTGGCCTTTCCGGCGCTGATGTTGATGCCTGCAAAGCCTTTTCCCCTCATTGCCGCGGCGAACGAGCGGACGGAGTCGGAGACCGGCATGGAGGGGAGATACGGCCTGCAGGACTCCGCGGGGATATCCGTCCCCAGGATGCGCAGGAGGCCGCAGTTCTTCAGTGCAATGTGCGCGTGAAAGTCAACGTCCACCAGTGCATCGTAGAGTCCGGTATGGTACTCGCTGCCGATGCCGACCTTGAATCGCGCCGGTATGAGCACGGACTGCAGGAGAAAGTGGAAGGAGGGATGGTCCTTGGTATTGAAGAGCAGGTCGAACTGCTTTGAGAGCACCTCCCTGAAGTAGCGGACCGGCTTCCGTTTGGCATGATGAACCCCTGCGATGCTGGGATCGTTGCGGAAAAAATCCGCAGTCTGCCGGCTGAAGGCGATGATATGGATCGACACGCCGGGAAATCGCTGTTTCAGGTTGCCGACAAGCGGTGTCAGCAGGATGGCGTCGCCGAGTTTCTCCTGGGCGAGCAGGGCAACCGAACGCAGCTGTCCCGAAAAACCCCCGGCGGGCGGTTTTCTGCTGCCGATGATGCGGATTGCCCTGGCGAAGAGCTTTCGGGCGATCCGCTTCTTTTTCCGGTCGCGGATCACCTTCTGCATGATCGTGCCGAGATGGTGCGCTGCAGGAAGGCTTCGAGGTCGTCGAGCATCCGCTGCATGCTGAATGTGCTGCATACCCGTTCATGGCCCGCCCTGCCGAACTGTTCGCGCAGATCCTTCCGGTCGGCAAGCATCCCGATGGCGTCCGCCATGGCCTGGGGATCCGCCGGGGGGACGATCAGTCCTGTCACGCCGTCAACCATCAGTTCCCTTGCACCGTTCACATCCGTTGCAACGACCGGTTTCCCCATGGCCATGGCTTCCATGACCACGTTCGGCATGCCTTCGAAAAGGGATGCAAGCACGAACAGGTCGCACCCCCCGAGGAACGGATAGATGTCCGGAGCAAAACCGAAAAAGAGGAAGGAATCCTTCATGCCGGCCCGGGCGGCCTGCAGTTTGAGCTCCTGCTCCAGCTTTCCTTCTCCCGACACAACGAAAACAAGGTCGTTCCTTTTCCTTTTCAGCAGGGCAGCGGCTTCGATCAGGTGCGGGAAGCCTTTCTGATCCGACAGTCTTCCTGCGCTGTACACGACGGTCCTGCCCGGAAATTCGACGGAGAAATCGTGGGGTACGACCTGTTCGGGGATGGTGATGCCGTTGTAGATGACGGTGACGAAGGAGGGATCGAACCAGCCGTATGTCCGGTAGGCATCCCTGATGGTTGTGCTGTTGGTGATGATGCCGTCAGCAAGCCGGGTGAGCGTTATCCTGTGTTTCCATTTGTTGCTGCACAGCAGCATGCCGTGCCTGGCAAGCACGGCGGTTTTTCCCTGGAGCCTGGCGGCAAGGCCGGCGACCCGGACATCCTTGTTCAGGTTGCAGATCAGCACGTCGATGCTCTCGTTCTTCAGGTAGCGTGCGATCCGGAGGGTTTTCGGCGGGCTGAGATCGGCATGGATCTCCATGACGGCTGTCCGGACCCCCTTTTCAGCGGCATAGCCCAGGATTCTCGAATCCTGCCTGCTGGCAAGCGTGACATGGTGTCCTCTTTCCGCAAGGCCTTTCGCAGCGTTTACCATCCACTTCTCGCCGCCTCCGAACTTGTTCCGGCCGATCGAATTCAGAAAAAGAATGTTCATCAGGAGCTTCTCCCGGTGTCTTGCGAATTAGTGCCGGCGGCGGCAGTTTCCCCGGATGATGTTCTGCAGGAAGACGATCATCTTCTGTTCCATTTGTTCAAGTGAGAATCGCTCACTGGCCACCTTCCGGGCATGATCCGCCAGTTTCTGTCTCAGTCCGGCATCGCTGTACAGCTCGAAAAGCCGTCGGGCGAAAAGGGATTCGTCTCCGAAGCCGACGTAGAAGCACTCTTTTCCTTCCTCAAGCAGTTCCTCGATTCCCCCGGCCTTTGTTGCAATGATTGCATTGCCGAGAAGCGCGGCCTCGATGATCGCATAGGGAATGCCTTCGTTTTTCGATGTCAGGGCGAAGACATCTCCCGAGAGAAGATGCGGGTACGGATTCCTGAGGAAACCGGTGAATGTCACCTGATCCCCGATGCCGAGGTTTTTTGCAAGCATCCCGAGTTTTTCCCGCTCGCCGCCCTCTCCCATGATGACAAGCCGGGCGTCGGAGACAGCATAGTGCTGCACAAAGCGGGCGAATCCCCTGATCAGGAAGTCGACTCCTTTTCGTTCGCTGAGTTCGGCAAGCGACGTGACGGTAAAACAGGCAGTTCCGGTTGCAGGCCGGATGTCCTGCACATCGATTTCGACACTGTTCGGTACGACTGCGATTTTCTCCGGCTTCATGAAGGACGATTGCAGAAGGACTTCCCTGATTACTTCGGCATTGACGATGATGCCGTCAGCAAGGCGGCTGTAAACAAGCCTGTCGACGGCGTTGTTCTTCAGGTTCCGGACAATGCCGAGGATCAGGACGTTTTTTGCGCCGGTGAGTCTGCAGGCAAGGCCTGCCAGAAAATAGTCTTTTCGTTTGGTAGGCACAACGACGTCTATGCTGTGCTTTCTGATGAGACCTGCAAGCCCTGCCAGCGTACGGATATCAGCTTCGTGCCGGAACGGCAGGCGGAAAGCCGGAACGGAGAAACGGCCGCCGATCTCGGGATTGCGGTACGCAAGGAATACCCGGTGCTTATCCTTCAGGAGATGGGCGGCATGCAGGACCCAGGCCTCATTGCCGCCCCACTTCCTTGCCGAACAGGTGAAAAGAATGTTCATCGCAGAGCGGTTCTGTTGCATTGTGCCTGAGAAAATAACAATAATTGCCGTCTATGCCGTCATGAACCGTTTTCCGTTGCCCGGAAATGCAGCGAAGGGGAAATCTGCGGACTTTCCGGAGCCGGGAACGGCTTCCGGAGGGAATGCATCGCCGGCTCGAGTCTTCCTGCCGAACGGTGTTTTTACGGCTGTTTCCGTTCTTCTGCGCTTTTCCCGGAACGGACCGGTTCAGCACAGAATGCTGCGATGGCATCGCGCATGACCGTGAGCGAGAAGCTTTCCAGCACCGTGCTGCGTGCATGCCCGGCAAGCGTGCACCGCTTGTCCGGATGGCGGTACAGTTCGTGGAGCACTGAGGCAAGGCTGTCCAGGTCTCCGTAGTCGACAAGAAACCCGTTGCGCCCATTGTCTATCAGCTCCCCGGTGCCGCCGGCCGGAGTGCTGACCGGAACGTTCATCAGGTACATCCCTTCCAGCAGGGCATTGGAGATGCCTTCGTTGATCGAGGTCATGGCGGTCACGTGGCTTGCTGCCATGAGCGGATAGGGGTTGTCCAGAAAACCGGTAAAACGCACCCTGCCGGCAATGCCGAGGGCGGCGCAGTTTTCCTGAAGCTCCTTTTTTTTCGGGCCGTCTCCGATGATCACCAGCTCCGCCCGGATATCGGGCGCAAGGGACAGGAAGCGGGCAAAACCGCCGATCAGGAAGCCGAAGCCCTTCCGCGCGGTAAGGATGCCTGCAGCCGTTACCGTAAAACAGGTGTTTTTCGGTATATCCCCGCCTTTCTGACGGTCGATGGATGCCGTGTCGACGCCGTTGTGGATGACCCGGATGCGCTGGGCCTTCATGAACGGCGATTGAAGCAGCGTCGTCCTTATCTTTTCTGCATTGACGATCAATCCGTGGGGGAGCGTCCGGTAGATCAGCCGGTGCAGCAGCGGTATGGTTAGCCTTCGCTCGATGCCGAGCCGCAGGATGGTGGTTGTCCTGCAGATCCTTCCTGCAAGTCCGGCTATGAGGTAATCCTTGCGTTTTGTGGGTATGACCACGTCGATCCGTTCGGCGCGCATGATGGCGACAAGGCGGAAGAGCGTGCAGAGATCGATATGGCTGCTGAAGGGGAGCCTGAATTTCGGAACGCTGAACCGCTCCCCGACAAGGTCGCGGCGGTAGGCAAGAGCGGTATGGTGAGATTCCGCAAGGGCTTCCGCTGCCATGTGCGTCCATTTCTCCGTGCCGCCCCACGTGCGGGCCGAATTGACAAACAGAATGTTCATTGGAGCCTTCCCCGGTTGTTTTCCGGCAGAGATGCGGAGGCCGGTGGTTTTCCGGAACTTAGAGAAAAAAAGCAAAGGGTGAAAATGGTGGCCGTACTTGCGGCTGGATCGGGGATGGCGATTTTTCTGTTTCATGAATACAGGAAACATTGCATTATATAGGGCATGACGGAAGATGCGGCAGCCGTTGCCGCATACGGCCTGCCCGTGCAGCCGCCCTGCGGAGAGAACCGCAGTTCCGTTCTTCGGTTTCATCGTGAATACTTTCAGCAGTTGCCGGGGAGTGATCTGTCCATGGAGCGCCAGCATCCTTCTTTTTTCCTGAACAGCCTGATCCTTGTCGGGATCATGTTTCTCTACCCGCTTGTCGGAGCCCTGTTCCTGCCCCTCGTCACCGGCGGCAGGATGCCGGATGCCCTCCTGCTGCAGCATGACCGGGGGGTGGTCAATGCCCTGAGGATCGCCCAGGCTGCAGGGCAGATCCTTGTGCTCGCTCTGCCGGTGTTCTGGATCTCACGGCGTTTTTCCGGCAGTCCGGGGCTTTTTGCACCGGCCAATCTCCGCTATCTCGGCATCGTCAGGCCGGATGATACCCCGGCTCTCCTGCAGGCTGCAGCGGGCATGCTTCTTCTTCAGCCGGCGCTCCATACCGTTGTCGAGACGCAGGGGCTTCTCCTGCCGCTTCTCGGAAAAGCCGGCCGGGAGATCATGCTGGGTCACGAACGTCTCGAGCTGTTCGTCAGGACGCTCGCAGGAAGCGGAACCGTTGCGGAATTTCTTGCTGTCGCGGTCGTTTTCGCTGTTGTTCCCGCCTGCTGCGAGGAGCTTTTTTTCCGCGGATTCATCCAGAGAAATTACACGGTTTCACTGGGGCCTGCCGGAGCCGTGCTGTTTACCGGCTTTGTCTTCGCACTGTTTCACATGGATATTGCAAATCTGCTTCCCCTGACCTTGCTTGGCTGGTATATTGGCTATATTTACAGGAGAACAGGGGTGCTGGCCGCTCCTGCAGCCGTTCACGCGACCAACAACCTTGCCGCCCTTCTCTTTCTTTTCGGAGAGGAGCGGCTGACTGCAGGAACAGCCTTTCCGGACGGGTATGCGTTGCTCCTCGAGTGGCAGTGGTGGCTTTTCGTCCTTGCAACTCTGGGGCTTTTTGTCAGGCTGATGGTTCGTTTTTCACGGCGCACCGTCAGGACGGAAGATCAAATCACGGTTGACCGGCATGGATCGCCTTGAACGAAAATGCGACGGCGCAGCCGCTTTTCCGGCAGGGGCAGGGAGGGGGTTTTCGTTATGATGCCGCTTTTGCGCAACAATCTGTTTCAGAGGGTGGTCGTCGCCTTTGCCGGGATTCCGGTTCTGCTGTGGATCAACCGGATGGGGGGGCTTTTTTTTCTCGCACTGGTTCTCTTGCTGAGCCTTGTGGCCATTTTCGAGTTCAGGCGGCTTGCAGAACACCGTGCCCATCCGCCGGCCCTTTCCCTGCTGCTGCTCTTGACAGCTCTCATCCAGCTGAATTTCTATTTCAGGGTCTTTGCCTACTGGGAGGCTTTTCTCGTGACCGTCATGCTTCTTTTCGTGTTGGAGCTCTACAGGAAGGAGGGGTCGCAGTTGCTCAATCTCGGCGTGACTCTGGTGGGTCTGCTGTATGTCAACCTGACTTTCGGCGCCCTGCTCAGGCTGCGGATGATCGGTGACGGGAAGGCTCATGCCGTTGCGGCTGAAGGGACAGGCGAAGCCCTGGTGCTCCTGATGTTCGTCTGCGTCTGGGCAACCGACATCCTCGCGTATTTCGGCGGAAGAACATTCGGCGGAAAGTTCATCCGCCGCAAGCTGTTCGAGCGGCTGAGCCCGCACAAGACCTGGGAGGGCTTCTTCTCGGGGATTGCAGGCAGCATGACGGCTGCACTGCTCTGTGCATCGCTGCTTCCGTACTGCCCTTCCGACATGGCGATGATGACCGGCCTCCTGGCAGGTGTGACCAGCCCGGCAGGCGATCTGATGGAGTCGATGTTCAAGCGGGACGCGGGTGTCAAGGATGCATCCGGTCTCATTCCAGGGCACGGCGGTGTGCTGGACCGGTTCGATACCATCATGTTCATCGCCCCGATGATTTATTTTCTCGCGGCTTACCGGTGAAAGCGGGGAGCTCGTCGGGCCAGGGGAAACGAATGTTTTTCTTATATTACTCCTTCATTTTTTTCACTGTGCGTCCTTGTGCTTTCCGGACTGGAACGAACGCCTCAAGTCTGTTATCATCATGAAAATCGAAGGTCTTCTTTCCGAAAAGTATATCGTCCTGAATCTTGAACTGCCGACAAAAAGGGAGGTGATCGATGCGATGCTTTCCCTTGTTGCGGATCATCAGGAGGTGCTTGACAGGAAGAGGCTGCATGAGGATGTCTGGAAGCGTGAAATGGAAATGTCGACCGGAATCGGAAAGAGGATCGCCCTGCCCCATGCCAAGACGAGCGCTGTCAGCGCTCCCGTTCTTGCCCTGGCCACGCTCAGGAACGGTATCAATTTCGACTCGATCGACAGGCAGCCTGTCCAGATCGTTTTTCTTCTGGCAACCCCCGAGGCCATGCTTGCGGAACATCTGAAACTTCTGGGGCGCATCACGAGGCTGGCAGGAAAGGATGCCTTGCAGCAGAAGCTGGTTCAGGCGCAGACGCCACTGGAGGTGCTCGAGCTGTTCAGGGATGAGGAAAAGGATTTTCCCCAGATTTAAGCATACCGTACAAGGTCGTTATGGTTCAGTTTCAGGCGGTCAAGGGCGCAAAGGATATCTTTCCTGAAGACATCGGCAGGTGGCACCATGTCGAGGGGGTGATGCGTTCGGTGACGGCACTTTACGGATTCAGCGAGATCCGCACCCCGGTTTTCGAGTATACCGAGCTGTTCAGGCGCAGCATCGGAACCGCGACCGACATCGTGGGAAAGGAGATGTTTTCTTTCCAGCCAGATCCCAACGGCCGTTCGATCACGCTTCGGCCGGAGATGACCGCCGGTGTGATGAGGGCTTTCCTGCAGAAGCACCAGGGTGCATCCTCCACGGTTCACAAGCTGTTCTACATCGGAGAACTGTTCAGGAAAGAACGGCCGCAGGCCGGCCGCCAGCGGCAGTTTTCCCAGTTCGGCACCGAGCTGATCGGAGCCTCTTCCCCTGCCGCCGTCGCCGAGGTCATTTCACTCATGATGCAGGTGTTCGATGCGCTCGGGTTGAGCGACCTGAGGCTCCGGATCAACTCTCTCGGGGATACCGAAGACAGGCTGCGGTACCGTGAAGCCCTGAGGGCCTACCTCGATCCGTACCGCCGGGATCTTGACGAGGCTTCCAGGGATCGGTTCGAAAAAAACCCGCTCAGGATTCTCGATTCGAAAAATCCTGCCATGCAGGAGATCGTGGCCGGTGCGCCGAAGCTTGCCGGGTCGCTGAAGCCTTCGGCCATCGCTGATTTTGAAACGGTGCTCCGTTTCCTTTCCGACAGGGGAATCGCCTTCGAGATCGACCATCTTCTGGTCAGGGGGCTCGATTACTATTGCCATACGGCTTTCGAAGTGGTCAGTCCCCAGCTTGGAGCACAGGATGCGGTCGGCGGGGGCGGCCGCTATGACGGTCTGTCGAGGGAGCTCGGCCATTCTGCGGATATTCCGGCAGTCGGGTTCGCCGTCGGGATGGAACGGCTGCTGATCGCCATGGAAAAACAGGGGTTGTTTGCGACCCTCTTTCCGCACGGGCCGCAGGTCTACGTGGTCAGCCAGTCTCCGGAACTGCAGGAGCAGGCCCTCAGGCTTGCCCACCATCTCCGCAGGGCGGGAATCGTGACGGAGATCGATCTTGCAGGGCGCAGCATGAAGGCGCAGATGCGCGAGGCGAACCGGCTGCAGGCATTCTTTGCCGTGTTCGTGGGCCAGGAAGAGGCGGCTTCCGGGATCTATACCCTGAAGAATCTCCGCACCTCGGAGCAGACATCCCTTTCGTTCGATGCGCTTGCCGGGGTCCTGCACGAGTCATTACGTCAATAAAATCCCCCCTCCGGTCTTATGGAACATCATGTGCTCACCCTTTACGGGAAGAAGGACTGCTGCCTCTGCGACGATGCGAAGAACGTTCTCGACAGGGTCCATGCGACGGTTCCCTTCCGGCTCGAGCTGGTGGACATCGGCTCCGATCCCGCCCTGACGGAACGGTACGGCACGAGCATCCCCGTTCTCTGCTGCGACGGGGTGGAGGTTTTCAGATACCGTATCAGCGAGAAAAAACTGATCGATATCCTGACGCGGAGCTGACCGTCCGGAATCCGGCGATGCGGGGAACGAAAGAGCCGGGGAAAACTGTTTATTCAGCGTTGCCGGTCAACGGCCATGCATTTCACTTTTTCTGTCGATGATTCGCTTCATTCTGATTGCTGTTGTCCTCTTTCTCCTCGTACGGATGATGCTCAGGCTCTTCATCCGGGGGATGCAGGGTGGCGGGGGAGTTTTTTCCGCTCCATTCCGGGGTGCTTCTGACGGTATTCCGCTGCGGAATGTGGAAGAAGCGGAATACGAAGAGATCGAGAGCCGGATCAGAGGTTCCGGTGAAGAAGAACGGTAATACGGTTTGGCAGGTGTGCGTTTTTTTCGTACATTGAAAGAACGTGAGCACTCTGACTGAACGGGCTGTTGAGAAGTGGGGATCCCCCACTTTTTTGTTTTTGGGAACTTGACTGACCGAGGAGATGGATCAGGATATCAGAAGCGTTATCGAACAGGTTATCGCGGAGGTTTCCGGTTCCGGGGAGCCTTCCGCCATCTATCTGGTCGATATGATGATAAGAGGGACCGGGCGGGGAAGGAAAATCGAGGTGCTGGTCGACACTGACAAGGGGATAGATATCAGCCAGTGCGCCATGCTCAGTCGCAGGATCAGGGAGCGTTTTGAAAGCGACGAGGCGCTCGTGGCTGCTCTCGGAGGCGATTTCGAGCTGATGGTCTCGTCTCCGGGTCTTGGTGAGGCCATCATGCGGAACCGTCAGTATATCAGGCATCTCGGCCGGCTGATGCGGATCGTCTATGTGAATGCTGCAGGCGACTCCAGCGAAGTTACCGGCCGGCTGGTGCAGGCCGGTGTCAGGGACGAGGCTGATCCCTTTATCGTGATTGAACCGCGCAAGACAGGAAAAGGCAGGAAGGATCGTGAGCCGGGGTTGCTGACCCTTCGCCTCGGATCGATCGTCAGGGCCTCGGTGCAGGCCGGCCTGTAGACACTCGTTATGGAATTGCCGGACAGCCGCACAGTTTTTTCTAAAAAAAAGACCACAAAGCGATGCCAAGAAAGCAAGTGAAAAGCGAAAAGCAGGATAAAAAAGCGCTTATTGCAAGTGCTTTCGGAGAAATTGAACAGTCGAAGATTTTCTTGGACAAGCGCTCCGAAAGTGCCGCTGTCAAGATGGATATTGCCGATCTGCTCAAGGAGATCATTCATAAACAGCTCAGAAAGGACTACGATCCTGAAGTAGAGGCGAATATTTTCATCAATCCCGAACGTGGGGATTTCGAGGTCTATATCCTGAAGAAGATCGTCAGCGAAGTCGATTTGCCGACCATAGAAATCAGCCTTGACGAGATCAGGAAAATCGACGATTCCCTTGAGATCGGGGATCACTACGAGGAAGGTCCGATCAGGCTCGAGGATTATCTGACCAGAAAGTCGATCCAGATCATCAAGCAGTCCGTCCAGAAGAAGGTGCGGGATCTCGAACGGCTGGTCGTGTATGAGGAGTGTCTGGAAAAGGTCGGTGAAGTGGTTGCCGGAGAGGTATACCAGGTCAGGCCGAACGAGGTGATCTTCACATACAATACTTCCAAGGACCATCGGGTCGAGCTGGTGCTTCCGAAATCGGAAATGATGAAGAAGGACAATCCCCGCCGTACACCGAGGATGAAGCTGTACGTGAAACGGATCGAACGTGAGAAGATGAAGGTGCGGCTTGACGACGGTGCGACCGTGGAGCGGGAGAAGCAGGACGGGGGCATGAAGGTGATCGTTTCACGGGTTGACGACAGGTTTCTCTACAAGCTGTTTGAAAGCGAGGTCCCGGAGATTCTTGACGGCCTGATTGTCATCAAGGGGATTGCACGGGTTCCCGGAGAGCGGGCCAAGGTTGCTGTCGAGTCGACCAGTTCGAGGATCGATCCTGTCGGTGCGACGGTCGGTTACCGGGGCAAGCGCATCCAGAGCATCGTCAAGGAGCTGAACAACGAGAACATCGATGTGATTTACTATACCGATGAGCCGCAGATCTACATCGCCAGGGCACTGCAGCCGGCCAAGATCGATCCCATGACCGTGCATGCCGACATGAAAACACGCAAGGCAAGGGTCATGCTGAAACCTGACCAGATCAAGTACGCCATCGGCAAGAACGGCAACAACATTCATCTTGCCGAGAAACTGACGGGCTACGAGATCGATGTCTATCGCGATGTCATTGACAAATCGCTTGAAGATCCGAATGATATCGATATTATCGAATTCCGCGAGGAGTTCGGCGACGATATGATCTACCAGCTGCTCGACAGCGGCCTGGATACCGCAAAGAAAGTCATTCTCGCCGGTGTTGACGAAATCGAGCAGGCGCTGACAGGGCCTGCGAAGCAGGAAGAGCTGATCGTGTTCACCAGGGGACGCAAGCCTGTCAAACCGAAAGAACGTCGTGTTTCCGATGAGGAGAAACGCTACTGGAGAAAGATTGCGGAAACAATTTACAAGACCGTCAGGGAGGAGTTCAGCGATGCGGACCTGGAAGTACTCCTTGATGCGAGCCGCAGCAGGGAGCTTTCCGGAGAGGATTCGATTGCAGATGAAGGGGAGAGCGGCGAGGGAACAACCGAGAATTATTCTGGATAATCAACCAGGGAGGATGTAATGGCCATAGAGGAAAAGCAGATAAGGTTCCGTATCAGTGATATTGCCAGGGAGCTGCAGGTCAGCCCTCAGGATGTCCTGCTTTTTGTCAAGCAGGAGGGGGGAAAGGTTGCCTCTACTTCCTCCATGGTTGAGGAGGGCATGCGTGATCATATTTTCGATAATTTCAGCCAGGAAAAAAAACTTGTTGACGAAACAAGAAAAATCAGGGCTGAAAAGCAGAAACGGTTGACAAGGCTTGAAGAGCAGTCGAGGAAAGCATACGAGAAAGAACAGCAACTGAAAGAGAACCTGACCGGCGGCATGGTGGCTCCCCATGGGATGGAAAGCAGGCGTGAAGTGCCGTCCGAGCTGTTCCACAGGGTACATTCGGCCGAGATCCTGAAGGAGATGCCGGCAGAACAGCTTTCCGCCGCCGCTCACTCTTCGGCTGCGGAGCCCGTTCCGGTTGAGACCGGGCACGATGTCCAGGCAGTCCCGGCCGCTGAGGCGGTATCATCCTCTTCTCCGGTTCCGGAGTCTCCGATGACGTTCGGTACACCTCAGAAGATAGGCGGACTGACCGTTTTCGGGACGATCGAAGTCCTGAGCGATGCTGACAGGAAGAAGAAGGCACGCAAGAAGAACTTCAGGGAAAAGGCCGACGAACTGAAGGATGAGTTCGAGTCCGTCAGCACCGCAGGGACGGAAGAGGGCGAGGACGGCAAGGAGGCCGTGAAGAAAAAAGCGCCGAAACCTGCCGGTGATGCGGTGACTCCGCGTCCGGCTGCTGAGGAGGGGTACCCCGGCAAGAAGAAAAAGGCGAAAAAGAAAAAGAAGCCTGAAGTCGACGAGAAAGTGATTTCGCAGAACATCAAGAATACCATCATCGGCATGGAGGACGGCGGAGGATCTGCCTCGCGCCAGAAATTCCGCAGGATGCGCAAGATCGAGAGGGAGCGCGAGTTTGAAGCTGCGGAGGCATACCGTGAAGCACAGCGGATGATCGTCAGGGTGACGGAATACGCCTCTCCGCATGAACTGGCCGACCTCATGGGGGTCACCGCGAAGGAAATCATCCAGAAATGCTTTTCTCTCGGCAAGTTCGTGACCATCAACCAGAGGCTTGACAAGGAGACGATCGAGCTGATAACGCTTGAATTCGGGTTCGAGGTGGAGTTCATCTCTGAAATCGAGGCGACCGCTGTCGAGGAGCAGGCCGATGATCCCGAGGATCTGCAGATCCGTCCTCCTGTCGTCACGATCATGGGGCATGTCGATCACGGCAAGACGTCGCTGCTTGATTACATCCGCAACAGTAATGTCGTTGCCGGTGAATCCGGCGGTATCACGCAGCATATCGGCGCCTACGAGGTGACGTTGGACGGCGAGCGCCATATCACCTTTCTCGATACACCCGGCCACGAGGCGTTCACGGCAATGCGCGCCAGGGGCGCCCAGGTGACCGATATCGTCATTCTTGTCGTTGCCGCGGACGACAGCGTCATGCCGCAGACGATCGAGGCGATCAATCACGCCAAGGCAGCCGGGGTGCCCATCGTCGTCGCGGTCAACAAGATAGACAAGCCCGAGTCGAATCCGGAGAAAATCAAGGCGCAACTGTCCGAGGCAGGAGTGCTTGTCGAGGACTGGGGCGGCGAATTCCAGTGCCAGGAGATTTCCGCAAAGAAGGGTATCGGCATCAGGGAGCTGATGGAAAAGGTGCTGACCGAGGCGGAGATCCGGGAGTTCAAAGCCAATTACTCGAGGGATATCCTTGCCAGCGGCATCATCGTTGAATCCGAGCTTGACAAGGGCAAGGGCGTTGTTTCGACGGTCCTCGTGCAGCGGGGCTTCCTCAAGGTGGGGGACCCGTTCGTGGCAGGCAATACCATGGGGCGTGTCAGGGCGCTCATGGACGAACGCGGCAAAAGGATTCCGGAAGCCGGTCCTTCGGAGCCGGTAAGAGTACTTGGGTTCGAGGATCTTCCTCAGTCAGGCGATGTGCTTGCGGTCATGCTTTCCGACAGGGAGGCCCGGGATGTCGCCCAGAAGCGCCAGGTGATCCGGCGCGAGCATGAATTCCGCCGAAGCACACGTGTCAAGCTCGACAGCATCGCCCGCCAGATCAAGGAGGGGCTGAAGAAGGAGCTGAGCGTCATTATCAAGGCAGATACCGACGGCTCCATACAGGCGCTTGCGGACGGCCTTATGAAGATCCACAACGAGGAGGTCAAGGTGCAGATCATTCATCAGGGTGTCGGCCAGATCACGGAAACCGACGTCCTGCTTGCAGCCGCATCCGACGCCATCATCATCGGCTTCAGGGTGAGGCCGAACGTGAATGCAAAAAAGCTTGCCGAGAAGGAGGACCTCGATGTCCGCTTCTACAGCGTTATCTATCACGTGCTCGAGGATGTGGAAAAGGCGCTGGAAGGGATGCTTTCGCCGGAACTGCATGAGGAGAGTCTCGGTTCACTTGAAATCCGTCAGGTGTTCAAGGTGCCGAAGGTCGGTACGGTGGGCGGTGCCTATGTGCTTGACGGCAAGATCCTCCGGGACGCGAAAGTCAGGCTGCTGCGGGATGGCGTGCAGATCTTCGATGGCCAGCTTGATTCCCTCAAGCGCTTCAAGGACGATGTGAAGGAGGTGGATGCCGGCTATGAATGCGGTCTGAACCTGAAAGGATATGACGATATCAAGGTCGGCGATATCGTCGAAGCGTACAGGATAGTGGAGAAAAAACGCAAACTGTGAAACGTGCACTGACGCATCATGTCGATTCGAACCGATAAAGTCGCATCGCTCCTGCAGCAGGAGCTCAGCGATATTCTTGAGAAAGAGCTTCCCCGCAGCGGCCCTCTCCTGACCGTGGTCGAGGTCAGGATTACGGCCGATCTCGGCATTGCAAGGGCATATATTTCCGTCATCGGAACGGATAAGGAGCGGAAGGAGGCAATCGAGTACCTCCAGAACGAGACCAAACATTTCCGGAAACTGCTTTCTTCGCGTATCCGGAACCAGTTCCGCCGGATTCCCGAACTGGAATTTTATGAAGACCGGCTGTTCGAGCAGGCCAACCGGATCGAGCAGCTTCTGAAGGAAGTGAGGGGCGGCTCCGAAGAGGGCAGTTAACCGTTGTCGAAGTTCCGGGGAAGCGTATATGACGGTTTCGGAAGGTGCCATGCCGGTTCTCAGTGAGGATGGCGATATTCTTCTTGTGGACAAGCCTCTTGACTGGACTTCGTTCGACGTTGTCGCAAAAATCAGGGGTGCCTACAGGAGAACGGGCGCGCCAAGGAAAGTCGGTCATTGCGGAACGCTCGACCCCAGGGCAAGCGGGCTTCTTATTCTTGCGACCGGAAAGAAGACCAAGTCGATTGCCTCGCTTGAAGTGCTCGACAAGACCTACGAGGGAATCATCACCCTCGGTGCCCGGACGGCAAGTCATGATACGGAAACACCTGAATTCGGCTGGTGTGATACGGGGCATCTTACGGAACGCGAGATTCATGATCAGGCGTCCGCTTTTACCGGCGTCCGCCTGCAGCAGCCTCCCATGCATTCCGCTGTATGGCATCATGGTACGAGACTGTACGAACTTGCCAGAAAAGGGCATGAAGTCAGGGAGCGTAAAGCGCGTCAAATCGAGATTTTCGAGTTTGCCATCACTGCGGTCGCTCTTCCCGATGTGCATTTTACCATCAGGGTTTCGAAAGGAGCCTATATCAGGGTGATTGCCCATGAGCTCGGAGAGCAGCTTGGCGTCGGAGGATACCTGAAGGCCCTGAAAAGGACGGCGATCGGGCCCTATGCATTATCGGCAGCCCGAAGCGTTGCCGGGCTTGTTGAGGACATTACCGGCGCTGTAACGAAGAAGCAGTAAAAAGGCAAAAGCGGTATGCGCATTGTGGAATTACGGAGCGACAGGCTGTATGGCCGTCGCGGCGACTTGCTGGTAGATTTTCCTCCTGTTGACTCGGCTGTTACGGTCGGTTCTTATGATGGCGTGCATGTGGGCCACCGGAAAATCATTGCCCGGATGGTTTCGCTTGCAGGAAGCAGGAATCTCCGCAGTGTCGTGGTTACCTTCGAACCCCATCCGAGACTCGTGCTCGACGGCGGGGCCGGCTGTCCTGTCAGGCTGCTGACGATCCTTGAAGAGAAGATCGATCATCTCGAGGGGGTCGGTGTCGATCTTCTTGTTGTGGTCCGGTTTGATCTGTCTTTTTCCGGAAGAAGTTCGGAAGATTTCATCCGCAAGATCCTGGTCGGCCTGCTTGGCGCAAAAACCGTCGTTGTCGGCTATGACCACGGGTTCGGCAGGAACAGGAGCGGCAGTGGCGAAACCCTGCATCGTCTTGCAGCAGCCTGCGGATTTACCGTGGAGGTGATCGATGAGGTCTGCATGGGTGAAGAGCATGTTTCAAGCACAAGGATACGGCAACTGCTGGAAGCCGGAAAGATCAGGGAGGCGAATGCCTGTCTCGGCTCTCCTTATCTGGTGAGCGGAACGGTATCGGACGGCGCGAAGAGGGGGCGGGAAATCGGGTTTCCGACCGTCAATCTTGTTCTTCCCGATCCCTGCAAGCAGCTTCCTGCCGAGGGGGTCTATATCGCCCGGACCACCATTGCCGGAAAGCAGTGGATGGCAATGATGAACATCGGCAGGCGACCGACGGTTTCAACAGATGGCGCGGTGACAGTCGAAGCTCATATTCTCGACTATGCAGGGGAGCTCTACGAAACGTTCCTGAAGTTTCAGCTGCTGGATTTTATCAGAAACGAACGGCAGTTCGAGTCTCTTGATGCGTTGCGGGTTCAGCTCGACAGGGATAAAAAAGTGGTGGAGTTATATAGGGAATAATATTATATTGAAGGTCATTTTATTTGCTTACTCGTACAACGCCTTATACAACACTCATGGGTCTGACAAAAGAACACAAGACTGAGATTATCAGAAAATTCGGCAACGCGGCAACAGACACCGGCAAGGCGGAGGTTCAGGTTGCCCTGTTCAGCCGCAGGATCAGCGATCTTACCGGGCATCTGCAGCAGCATCCAAAGGACAGGCATTCCCGCCGGGGTCTGATGATGCTTGTCGGCAAACGGAAAAGTGTACTCAATTACCTCAAGCAGGTTGATATCGAGCGTTACCGCAAGCTGATCGCCGATCTCGATCTCCGCAAGTAACCGCAGGAAAAGCTGCGTGGCTGCCTGATGTTCAGGGGCCGCAACCTGCGTGAAGGCTCTTTTTGAAAGAATGTAACAGGGTGAGAGTATGTTGGAAAGCATGACCGGCTACGGCAGTGCTGAACGTATCGAGAGTGGTGTAAGGGTCTTTGTCGAACTGCGGTCTGTAAACAACCGCTTTGCCGAGATCAGTGTCAAACTGCCCAAGCAGCTTCTCTCCTTTGAACTGGAACTCAGGGAGATCATCCGTTCCCGTTTTCAGAGAGGAAAGATTTCAGCCTTCATCCAACTTCAGCTCGAAGAAGACCGCCAGCTGCCTGTCGCCGTCAATCCCGCCAGGGTTCAGGGGTACAAGGTCCTCCTTGAACAGGTCAGGGCTGAAGCCGGGATTGCAGCTCCCGTCAGCCTGGAGCACCTGCTCCGTTTTTCGGAGATATTTGAATCCGATCATTCCATTTTGGACCGCCCGGATGAAGTCTGGCCGATAGCCAGGCATGCTTTTCTTGAAGCTGCCGGGAATCTCAAGGAGATGCGGCGCAAGGAAGGAGAGGAGCTTGCCGTGGACTTCTCGAAGAGAATCGAGGAGATCGAGGCAACCCTCGGCAGCATCAGGGCCATAGCCCACGAAAACGTTGAATCGATCCGGAAGCGGCTGATGTCGAAGATCATGGCCATTGTCCCGAGGGAGGTCGAATATGGCAAGGACAGGCTTGAGATGGAGCTTGTGCTCGCTGCTGACAAGCTTGATATTACCGAGGAGTGCATCAGGTTCAGCAGCCATAACAAGTTTTTCATGGAAGAACTCTGCAACAGCGACAGCGGGTCAGGCAGAAAACTGAATTTCCTGCTGCAGGAACAGCTGCGGGAGGCAAACACCATTGCGTCGAAGTCCCAGAATGCGGACATCTCCCAGAAGGTGGTCCATATCAAGGAAGAGCTTGAGAAAGTCCGTGAACAGCTGCAGAATATAGAGTAGGGATGATGGTTGACCGGGGCGCATCGAACAGGGGCAGGCTGGTTGTGTTTTCTGCTCCTTCAGGTACCGGAAAGTCGACGGTCGCAAGACAGGTGCTTGACCTGATAGAGAATCTCGAGTTTTCGGTCTCGGCCACCACAAGACCGAAACGTGAGGGCGAGCAGGAGGGCGTTGCGTATTATTTTCTCACCCGTGAGGCATTCGAGGCGGCAATCCGCACAGGCGGCTTCATCGAGCACGAGTTTTTTTTCGGCAATTACTATGGAACCCTGCTCGACAAGACACTGAACGCAATCGAGGCCGGCCGTCACCTCCTGTTCGATATCGATGTGAAGGGCGCCCTGAACATCAAACGTCTTTTCAGGGAGAGGGCGCTCCTTGTGTTTCTGAAACCGCCGAGCATGGAAGTTCTGAAGCAGCGGCTTGAGGGCCGGCAGAGCGAGGGGGCCGCCGCGCTGCAGGAACGGCTCGAAAGAGCGGCAATGGAGCTTGACTTTGCAGACCGGTTCGATGTCGTGGTTGTCAACGATGATCTGGAAAGAACCGTTGAGACGGTGACAGCGAGAATCAAAGAATTTCTTTCCCAATCCTAACCCATATGCGAGCAATGTCGGTTAAACCTGTTGACCTGAATACACTCAGAAGCGCCCACGCCAATCTGTACGAAACAGTTGTGGCCATATCGAGAAGAGCGAGGGAAATCCATGAAGAGGAACGGTCCGAACTCGAAGAGAAGCTGCTTCCCTACAAGGAGATGATCCGCAATCCCACTTCCGAGTCTGAATCGGAAAAGGTTTTTCCCGAACAGGTGGCTATCAGCGTCGAATTCGAGTGCAGGGAGAAACCTGCCTTGAGGGCCGTCTCTGAATTTTTTGAGCACCGTTACGATTACGTCCTGGAAAAAACTTCGGATAACAAGGCTGCCGAATCAGAAGAAGATGATGAAACTGACGGGGATTAACCAGATCACGCTCCGCGTCAACGATGTACGGCTGGCGGAAGAATTCTACGCTGGGATTCTCGGGTTCAGAGTCGATCATCGGGCGGGCGCCAATATTGCGTATCTCCGCATCAATTCGGACATGCTGGTGCTGGTAAAGGCTGAAACTCCCGGAACTCCCGATGCGAGGGATATCCGTGTCGATCATTTCGGGTTCAGGCTCGCCACCGATGCAGAGGTGGATCAGGCGGCGGTGTACCTCGAGGAGCGGGGGGTGCATCTTGTCACACATCCCGCACAGCGCCGGGAGGGAAGGGCGTTTTTCGTCATGGATCCCGATGGCAACCTCATTGAATTCTATTCCATGCGTTCCGGGGGACTGACAGCTGAAACAGGGACTATCGATACCAGATCCCTGAGCACCATCGTTGCCGGAACAAGGAAGGACACCTCCGCCGGAGAGAACGAGGTCAAGCGGCCCCGCCGGTCCCGCAAATAGCAGTGCGCCAATCGTGCAGGAACGTTTATGAACATCGGTGTGCTCACGGGAGGCGGTGATGCGCCTGGAATCAACGCATGCATCAAGACCCTCGTTACGATCAGTGAAGAGACGGGCTACAGGGTTACCGGGATACGGAGAGGCTGGAGCGGACTTCTCTTGTTCAATCCCGACGATCCGTCAAGCCGGGATGAACATATCGTCACCCTCAACCGGGAACTTGTCCGCCGGATCGACCGTTCGGGCGGAACCCTTCTGCATACCAGCCGACTCAATCCAGGCAATCTTCAGAAAAAGGAGATTCCTCCGTTTCTCCGGGATCCGGCCGTTTCCCTGAATGCAGGACTTGTGCATTCGGGAAATTTCGATCTGACGCGGCATGTACTGAAAAACATCGACCTGCTCGGCATCGACGTCATCATCGTAATCGGCGGGGACGATACGATCGGTTATGCGGAACATCTCGGCAAGATGGGTGTCAGGATCATTGCCGTTCCGAAAACGATGGACAACGATGTGCCGGGGACGGATTACTGCATCGGATTCGGTACGGCGGTGACACGAAGCGTGCAGTATATCCATCAGCTGCGCACCAGTTCGGGCTCTCATGAAAGGATCACCATCGTGGAACTGTTCGGGCGGAATACCGGAGAAACCTGCCTCATCAGTTCCTATCTTGCGGGAGTGGACAGGGCGCTGATTCCCGAAGTTCCCTTCGATCCTGAAAAACTTGCCGAATATGTTCAGCAGGACAAGGCTTCCAATGCCAGCCGGTATGCGATGATTGCCATCAGTGAAGGTGCAAGGATGGTCGGCAGCAAGCTGATCGAGTTCTGCGGTCACCGGTATGACGAAAACGGCATGCAGCCGGAAGGGATCGGACAGCTGACCAGAGAAACAATAGCCATGCTTACCGGTGAGGAGGTCATCTGCCAGCCTCTTGGCTATCTCATGCGTTCAGGTATTCCCGATGCTCTCGACCTGATGGTCGGGTTCAATTTTGCCCAGCTTGCGGTTGAACTGGTCAAGAAAAATGTCAACGGTGTCATGGTTGCCCTGCAGAACGGGGTCTATACCTATGTTCCTCTTGAAAGCGTTATCGGAAGCAGCAAGCAGGTGGATTTGAGGGAACTCTACGACGTGGGGCAGTACAGGCCGAAAATGCGCAGCGTTCTCGGAAAGCCCATGTTTCTCTATTGAACGCTGTCCGGACAGGTCAGGCAGAGTAAGCGGCCTTCTGCAGAAACTGTTCCGCTTCCCTGAGCTGTTCCGGTGTGTTGATGCCGCGGATCTCATTCGCATCACCGATCCTGAAGGCACAGATCTTTTTTCCCGTCCGGAATCCGATGCCGAAGACGTCGGTAAGGTAATATTCTTTCTGTGCGTTGTGGTTGGTGATACTGTGCAGCGATGAAAAAAGGTCTCTTGCATTGAAAACGTAAACGCCGGAGTTGATTTCGGATACCCGCAGCTCATCCGGCGCCGCGTCCTTGTGTTCAACGATTTTCAGCACCTCGTCCCCGGTTCCGTTCCTGATGATTCTTCCGTATCCCGACGGGTCATCGAGATCCGCGGTAAGCACGGTTGCCGAAGCCTTCCGGGCACGGTGGAAGGAGACAAGTTCCCTGAGGGTGGCGACGGTGAAGAGCGGGGCATCGCCGGAAAGAATGAGCACCTCGCCGTCGAAATCCTTCAGGAGGGCTTCCGTCTGCATGACGGCATGGCCGGTTCCGAGCTGGGGTTCCTGCAGGGCATAGGCGACCGGGTGGTTCCGGGTGGCTTCCATGACTTTTTCCGACTGATGGCCGACGATCAGGACAATCATGTCCGGACTGAGCTTCCGTGCTTTTTCAAGGACATAGTCCACGACAGGTCTTCCATTTGCGGTATGCAGCACTTTCGGAAGGTCTGACTTCATCCGGGTTCCTTTCCCGGCAGCCATGATGATGACGGCAAGTTTCATTGCACGGGGATGGGATGGTTATGCCTGTCTGCCGAGATATTCGTTTTCCTCGCCGATCCGATGTCTTCGTTTCGGATTGTTCATCCTGTCGACGATAAGAATCATGGGTTTGTGGTTTCTTGCTTCTTCAGGCTCCATGAACGCAAAGGTCATGATGATGATTTCGTCACCGGGCAGGGCGCACCGTGCGGCGGCACCGTTCAGCTGGATTTCCCGCAGGCCCCGGGTCCCTTCGATGATATAGGTTTCAAACCGTTCGCCGTTGTTGTTGTTGACAACCAGCACCTTTTCGTTCGGAATCATTTCAGCCATATCGAGCAGTTCGCTGTCTACGGTGATACTGCCTTCGTATTCAAGATCCCCGCTGGTCACGACGGCGTTGTGGATCTTGGATTTCAACATGAGCAATTGCATAGAAAACCCGTTGTTATTGTGATATGGCCTGCCCGCTTGCATGAAAAATCCTGTATTGATTCAGGTTTTCATCGCATGCAAAACCAAAGCCCCTGATGGTTTCACGAGGAGTGGTCACCGTGACATAGTTGTTGGAACGGAGCATCCGGTCGGCACTGGTCCTCTTGATATAGTTCGTCCTGACGACCGTTCCCGATGATGAACGGATGATTACGCTGTCGAAGGCTTCAATATCCTGATTGCTGTGGACAAGAGCCCGGCCTGCCGTCATGGTTGTGGGATTGTTTCCCTGCCTGTCAAAGAAGACAACCGATATTCCCTGATCGATGTTCTGCTCTTTTTTCCTTCCCTCTTGATATTCTCTCGCATGACCGGCCTTGATGACCGCATGCTTTGTTCCTGAATCAGCAATGGTCAGGGTAATGTCCCAGCTTTCCTGCACAGGCGAATTATTTCCTATATAACGGGTTTCCGGTTCATGATGCCCCCCGGAAGGGGCATCACAACCGGAAATGCATGGCAGAAAAACCAACAGGAAAAGGATTGTTCGGTGAGGCAATTGACAGACCGGTGTGGATTACTTTATGTTCAGCTGGTCGAGCACCTTGATGGTGATGTCGTAGGCGGCGTCACCGTAAACCATGGCAGTCTTGTCGAAAATCAGGCCGTATCCTTCTTTTTGTGCGACAGCCTGAACAGTCTGGTTGATCTTCTGGTAGATAGGACCGGACAGTTCCTTTTCTTTTTTGGCAAGAAGTCCCGATTTTTCAGCAACTGTTTTCTTGATGCTCTGCTCTTTCAGCTGCAGTTCTTTCTGCTTCTGGTCCTGTACAGCCTTGCTGAGGCTGCCTTTCTGCTTCAGATATGCCTGGATGGCTGCCTGGAAGTCGCTTTCAAGCTTTTCGATTTCCGTTTTCGTCTGATTGCTTGCCGCCTGCATGGCCTGCTCGGCCTTTTTTGTTTCAGGCATCTGCTTGAAAATCCTTCCGTAATCCACAACGCCGATTTTCTGTTCGCCCTGTGCGGCCAGCGCAAGGCTGGTGGAAGCAAGCAGACTGAGAACCAGTGCCATGACCACTCGGCGTGACAAATTCATAAATCCTTCTGGATAGCGCATCATTATTCCGGTTAAGGTTATCATATATTGGAAGCGTACAACGTTCAAACCTGAAAATTATACCCTCAAAGGTAATAATTCCGGCATAAAAAACTATGTTCCCGGAAAAAACTCGGTGTTTTCTTCACCCGAGGGGAGTCCGGGAAGGCGCCCGGTTCAGGCTGAAAGGTCATGGGATGAGTGTCCTTTTCTGAAAAAACTGTCCCGGCTGCTGGATAACCATCCGCCTGAGTTCGAGTTCAAAAAGATGGACCATGAGCGATGCTATCGCAAGCCCTGTTTTTTCAGACAAGGCATCGATGTGCATCGGTTCTTCGCCGAGGGCATCGAGGACGGCCTTCTCCCCTGGCTGCAAGGCGGCAGTTGTCTGCGTCATGCGGGAAGCGCCGTACTCCTCCTGGGGGGCAAGTTCCGTCAGGATGTCTCCCGCAGACATGACGGATTTTGCCTGGGATTGCTGGATAAGCCAGTTTGTTCCCCGTGACGTCCGAGAAAAAATGCTGCCCGGGACTGCGAAGACTTCCCTGTTCTGTTCAAGAGCGCACGCGGCGGTGATCATTGCCCCGCCCGTGATGTCGGATTCGATAACGAGGGTTCCGGACGCGAGACCGGCGATCAGCCGGTTTCTTTTCGGAAAATTTCCGGGCAGAGGTTCGGTGCCAAGCCATTCTTCAGAAATGATGGCTCCTTTTTCAAGGATTCCTGGCCAGAGTTTTCCTGAAGGATCGGTATAGATCATGTCGATTCCACCTGCCAGGACTGCTATGGTTGCACCTCCGTTGTTCAGCGCGGAACGGTGAGCTGCCATATCGATACCGTAAGCAAGACCGCTGACGATGGTGTAACCGTTGAGCACCAGGTCGCGGCAGAAAAGGTCTGCAGCCTGTTTTCCATAGAGTGTCGCCCTGCGGGTGCCGACAACGGCGACGGCACGTTGCGTGGTGCCGGAGAGTGCTCCTCTGAGAAAGAGCAGGGGCGGCGGATCGTGGATTTCCCTGAGGAGCCTCGGGTATGCCGGGTCGCGAATCGTCATGACCGAAGCCCCGATCGACGCAAGCCGCTCGAGCTCTTTTTCTGCCGATTCACGGGCTCTGAGACGCCAGTCCGGCCTGCCGAGACATGCTGACATGTCGAGTGCCAGCGAGGGACCTATGCCCGGGACTTTTTCAAAAACTTCATGTCCTGCGTCAAGCAGCGCCGGATCGGGTCCGTAACGGGCGATCAGGGCATTCATCCGCGCAGCTCCGATGCCGGGCAGCTGTGACAGGACAAGCAGGAGCAGTTCAGTGCCGGTCTTTGGGGAAGAGGGAGTCAAGGGGGAAGGTTTCAGAAATCACGTTTCATGAGGATGCAGGCATACCCTTTGAGGTATTCGCGACCTTCGGCATACGGCAGCGGGTCCAGAGCGGACAAGGCCTCTTCAGTGGTTCTGTTGATGAGATCGTGCGTTTCTTCCAGGACGCCGCATCGCGCGAAGATATCCTTGACAAGGGATACCTTTTCAGGACCGATTCCCTTGTTTTCAATGATGGATTCCAGGAGTTTCCTGTCGCTTCCGGATGAAAGCTCGAGGGAGCGAAGGAGGAGGTAGGTCTTTTTTCCGTTGATGACGTCTCCTCCCGGAACCTTGCCTGATTTACCGTCGTCGGCCATGATGTCCAGATAATCATCCTGTATCTGGAATGCCTTGCCGATTTTCGAGCCGAAGATGACGAGGCTCCGGATCTGCTCATCGGTTCCGTTTCCGACAACGCCTCCGGCTTCGAGAGCTGCCGAGATGAGCCTGCCGGTTTTTTTCGAGATCATGTCGAGGTAGTCGCTGATCGAGACCGTTTTGCGCTGTTCGAGTTCCATATCGAGAGCCTGCCCTTCGCAGATGGTGATGTTCGCGTCGTTGAGGATATGGATGATTTCAGCATGACGGTCTGTTTTTGCCTGCAGAGCCAGTTCGTAAGCGTAGGCAATCATGACGTCTCCCGAAAGGATGGCAGCGTTCACATCCCATTGTTTATGGACGGTCGGTCTTCCATGCCGGAGATCCGCCTGATCCATGATGTCGTCATGCATCAGCGTGAAGTTGTGCAAAACCTCGACGCCGAGGGCGACGTTCAGGGCATGCTCGCAGTTTCCGCATACGGCTTCGGATGCAAGAAGAGTCAGGAATGGACGGATTCGTTTTCCTTTTCCCTCGAGGATGTAACGGGCAGGCTCGTAGAGCGATGCCGGAAGTTTTCTCGGGAAGCACCTGCTGATGGCGTCGTTGATTTTTCCGTGATACAGACGGTATTTGGCTGCTACCTGTTCGTGGGTCATGTGCATCGTCATGAGTACAGCTCTCGATGTTTTTTGAAAATTGGTGTTGCCTTGAGCTCGTCGATGGTGGCCGATCCGGTCAGAAACATGACGGCCCTGAGATCATTCATCCAGGTCTCTATGGTGCGTTCAAGTTCTCCGGCATGCAGGGCTTTCAGCAGCTGCTGTGCGGAAGCGGCAAGGTCCGCGCCGAGTGCAAGAGCCTTGGCCACGTCGATGCCGTTCCGGATTCCCCCGGAGGCTACGATGCTCAGTCCGGAATACTGCGGGCAGACCGCCTTGAGTTCCCTGATGCCGGCAAGGCAGACTGCCGTCGGGATGCCCCATTCGAGAAGCTCTTCGAGAGCGGTCCTGCTGAAACGATTCTCCTGGCCGTGCTGCATGGTGAACCGGAGCTCCTCGACCTTCTGCCAGCTGACCCCACCTGCGCCGGCGACATCGACGGCCCTGACCCCCGCATCGGCAAGTTTGCGGGCAACCGGGGCTGAAATTCCGCAGCCTACCTCCTTGGCGATGACCGGCACGGGAATCGTGCTGGCGATCGTGTGCAGCCGGTCGAGAAAGTTACGGAATCCGGTATTTCCTTCAGGCTGGAAAAGTTCCTGCGCTGGATTGAGGTGAACGATCATCGCATCGGCCTCGATGAGGTTGATCATTGCAGAAAGCTGATCCCCTGAAAGACCGGCAGCCACTTCGGGCGCCCCGATGTTGGCGTAGACGGGAACAGAAGGGGCATACTTGCGGACTACCGAAAAACTGTCGCGGTGGGAGGCGTCCTCAAGCGCCTGCCGCATGCTTCCGATCCCGAGCGGTATGGAAAACTTTTCGGCGGTTTCAGCCAGTTGCCGGTTGAGCGCAAGGGCATTGCCATATCCGCCGGTCATTGAGGAGATCATGAGCGGCAAGGCGATTTTTCTGCCAAGAAAGGTTGTAGACAGGTCGATGTCGCTGCCATTGATCTCAGGAGCAGCGTTGTGTTCGAACCTCCACTCCTCGAATCCTGTCGTTGTCCGGTCGAAGCAGACATCCCGGTGAAGACAGATTTCGACGTGGCTGTGCTTCCGCTCGGTTGTCGAGGTTGAAGGCGGCTGCTGCATACCGTTTTCAGATGCGGCTGTTTGTGAGACTTGTATATACTGTTGTTTAAAAGTATAACTTCTCTAAAATATCCCATAACTTTTTTCAGGCATGCTGTAGCCGGATGTTCAGGACCCTTCTCGATATCGCCCTGAGGCATATTCTCGGCCGCCGCCGCCAGACGGTGACAACCGTCACGGGTGTCGCCGTTAGCACGATGGTGCTGATCACCACCATCTCCCTGACCAGGGGGTTGCTTGACTCGTTCACGGAGACCATCATCGACGTCGCGCCGCATCTGACCGTCAAGGGGGAGGAAATCGATCCGCTGCCGGTCGATCTTCTTTCCGTCGGGAAGGAGTCGCGTCCTGCCTTCGTGCACGACCATATCGACAAGCAGGAGCGCGAGGAAGTGCGCAATTACAGCCAGATACTCGATATTCTCGATTCACCGCTGTTTGAACGGCAGGTTCAGGCCGCCTCTCCCTATGTCGAGTCGCAGATCATGGCGGTCAAAGGCAACATGAACCAGCCGGTTCTCCTGAAAGGGGTCATGATCGACAAGGAGGACCGGATCACGAGAATCGGCAGAAACCTGATCGAGGGAGACCTTGTCCTGTTCAGAAGAACACCCGACGCCATGCTTGTCGGCCGCACCGTCGCCAGGGATCTGGAGATTGAACTCAATGACGAGATCACGGTCATTTCGGCAGCAGGAAACACCCGGCAGTGCAAGGTCGCAGGGATTTTCTTTTCGGGAGTCAATGCCGTAGACAACAGTGTTCTGGTTTCACTCAAGCTGGTCCAGATCATCGAGGAGCTTCCCGCAAACAAGGTGACAGGTATTGCCCTGAAGGTCAGTGATCCCCTGAACAACAGGCCTCTTGCTCAGGAGGTTGAAAGAATCACCGGGTATCGCTGCCTGACCTGGCAGGAGGAAAATGCCAGCGTTCTGTCCCTGTTCACCCGTATCGGGTTCATTGTCTTTTCCCTTGTTGCCTTTGTCGGTGTCGTTTCCGGTTTCGGCGTGGCCAACATTCTTGTGACCACCGTTTTCGAGAAAAGCCGCGATATCGCCATCATGAAATCGCTTGGTTTCTCTTCGGCGCAGCTTGTCGGGATGTTCATCCTGGAGGGCTTTCTTGTCGGTCTTGCCGGGGCTCTTGCCGGAGGGGTGCTGGCCGTCGGTTCGATCAGGCTGCTTGCCGGGTTGCCGATCGAAAGTTCACAGGGACCGCTGACAAAAACCGGATTCAGCATGTCATGGAATCCCTGGTATTTCTTTTTCGTGATCGCCGTGACGGTTGCCATCAGCACCATTGCCGCGGCCCTTCCATCGACACGTGCGGCAAAACTCGAACCGGTGAAAGTGCTCAGGGACAGCAACCTGTGATTCAGTGCGCCTGTTGCAGGACGTCCCTGCCGCGATGCGGCTTGTCGGGGTACTGGAGAAGATAAAGCTTGTAGTAGAGCCCTCTTCGGGCCAGCAGTTCCTGATGGGTTCCGGTTTCCCTGATGGCCCCCTTGTGCAGGACGATGATTCTGTCGGCGTGCTGCACGGTCGAAAGCCGGTGGGCGATGATTATGGAGGTGCGGTGTTGCATCAGCCGGTCGGTGGCAGCTTCGATGAGGGTTTCGGTTTCCGTATCGACCGAACTTGTCGCTTCGTCAAGCACAAGGATTTCAGGGTTGTACAGGAGCGCCCTGACAAAGGCGATCAGCTGTTTCTGTCCTGCCGACAGGCCGGAGCCGTTTTCGCGTATCCTGTAATCGTATCCTCCCGGCAGCTGTTCGATGAACCGGTGTGCTCCGACGATGCGGGATGCCTCATGAATGGCGTCATCACCAACCGAGGGGTTTCCGAAACGCAGATTGTCGCGGATGGTTCCGGAGAACAGGAAAACATCCTGCATGACAACTCCGACAAGTTTCCGCAAATCGGCATCGGGAATCTCCTGCAGCGACCTGCCGTCGATGGTCACCGAACCCTGCTGATACGGGTAGAATTTCGAGAGGATGTTGTTGATCGTGGTTTTTCCGCTGCCGGTTGCTCCGACGACCGCAACGGTTTCTCCAGCCCTGATTTCAAAGGAGATGTCGCGGAGCACCCAGTTTTCACTGTCGTAGGCAAACCAGACATTCCGGAATGCGATCCTGTCACGAAACGAAAGCGTCGGGTGACTGCCTTTGCCTGCCGGTTCCGGAACCGCTTCTTCCTCGAGGAGCCTGAATATCCGGTCAGAACTGGTGATGGCTGTCTGCATGATGTTGAATTTGTCGGACAGGTGCTGCAGCGGCCTGAAAAAAAGCCAGATGTACTGGACGAATGAAATGACGACACCGATGGAGAGGTCGGAGCGGAGCAGCCGGACGGCGCAGTACCCTATCACCAGTCCGGCAGCAACGGAGCTCAGGAATTCAATCAGGGGATAGTAGATGGAGAAATAGAAGACCGTTCTGATATTTGCGTCCCTGAGGTCCGCATTGATGCCGGAGTGACGCGTGAATTCAGCATGCTCTCTGTCGAAAAGCTGAACGATCTTCATGCCGGACAGATGTTCCTGAAAAAAGGAGTTCAATCGGGCAAGATGCGTCCGTACATCGAGAAAGGCCTGTCTCACCTTGTTTTTGAAGGCTACGGTCGCATAGACCATTGCCGGCAGGATGCTGAGCACGATCAGCGTCAGCCGCCAGTCGATCAGAAACATCATGACGACGATGAACACAAGCTGCAGGATGTCTCCGATGACCGTGATCAGGCCGCTTGAGAGCATTTCGTTGAGGGCTTCGACATCGTTGGTCGTTCTTGTGATCAGCCTTCCGATGGGATTGCGGTCAAAGTACCGCACGGGCAGCTGCTGCAGGTGCCTGAAAATGTCCATTCTCAGGTTGAAAACAGCTTTCTGGCCTATAAGCTGGGTCAGGTAGGTCGTCACATACTGTTTTATGCCGTCGAGAACGATTACTCCAAGCAGCAGCAGACTGATCATGGCCAGACCTTTCCGGTCTCCGGTGGCGATATGATTGTCGATCGCGAGCTTGGTGAGGTATGGCCTGAGAGGGCCGAGAGCGGAACCTGCAACAGTGAGCGTGACGGCAGCAGCGACCAGACTTCTGAATGGCTTGATGTATGCAAGCAGGCGGGAAACGATGTAAAGGTCTACCGAGCCTTTTTTTCTTCTGCCGAGTGTTTCATCCTGTTGCGTTCGGAAGCCGGAGGCAGATCGGGAGGCTGTATTCATGACGTTATCCTGCAGGGGTGTTGTTCAGCCCGGATGTTTCAGAGATGCTCCGGATTTCACTGATGAATCCTGCGGCAAGGGCTTCGGCTTTTTCCCTGGAGTCCGATTCCGAATAGATTCTGACGATCGGTTCGGTGTTCGACGGCCGCAGATGCACCCAGCCGTCGGGAAAATCGAGCTTCAGTCCGTCAAGCCGGTTGGCGACAGCTTCAGGATGGCGGGAAGCGATGGTTTCGAACAGGTGGTCGAGGGTTTGCGGTGCCGTCCTGTCAATTGCGATCTTCCGCTTCGCCATGTAGTAGAGAGGGAAGCGTTGCCTGAATTCGGAGAGGGTGGTGCCTGCACCGGAGGATTTCCAGTCTGCAAACGCCTGAAGGAAAAGGGCTATGCCTGCCAGGGCGTCCCTGCCGTAGTGCAGTTCGGGAAGGATGACGCCGCCGTTTCCTTCCCCTCCGATGACGGCGTTGCATGACTTCATGACCTCGATGACATTGGCTTCGCCGACTCTGGCGCTTAAACACTCCTGGCCATGCCGTCTTGCGATGTCGTCGAGCGCCCGGCTGCTTGAGAGGTTGTTGACGACCGGTCCGCTCGCATGGTTCAGATAGAAATCGGCACAGGCAACAAGGGTGTACTCCTCTCCGAAAAGCGAACCATCCTCACAGATCAGGGCCAGCCTGTCGACGTCGGGATCAACGACAATGCCGAAATCGCACTGCTCATTCCGGAGGATTTCCGTGGTGGCGGAAAGGTGCTCTTCAATCGGTTCGGGATTCCGCGGGAAAATGCCGGTTCCTTCGCAGGACATGGTTTTCAGGCGCCTGATGCCGAGCTGCCGGCACAGTTCCGGGACAATAAACGATCCGGCCCCCTCGACACAGTCGACCAGGACCCGGAAATCCATTCCGGCAATGCGTTCGCGGTTCAGGCACGGAAGTCCGAGAATTCTGCTGATATGGATGGAGTCGTACGAATTGTTGCCGGTTATGCTTCCGGTTCCGTTCCATCGCGCGCTGGTGAATGTCCTGTTCCGTGCGATGTCGAGAAGGAGATCGACATCGGTCGCGGTCAGGAACTCTCCCTTTTCGTTGAGCATCTTGAGGGCGTTCCATTCAACGGGATTGTGCGATGCGGTGACAATGAGGCCTCCGTCGGCCTGTTCCCCGACCGTTGCGATCTCGACGGTAGGAGTGGTTGCCATGCCGAGGTCCACAACATCACAGCCGCTGAGCGCAAGGGCATTGCTGACAAGTCCGGCGATCAGGTGACCTGTCGGACGGCTGTCCCTGCCGATGACGACTTTCGGTTTTGCATGCGGATTGTCCGGAAATCGTTCTTTTTTCCTGCGCGCTGTCCATGATGCGAACGCCAGGGTGAATGCGGTCAGGTTTTCGGGGGTCAGGCTTTCGCCCACAATACCCCGAATGCCGGAGACGCTGATCATTAAGCTCATAGTGCCTTGATTTTCGAGAGGTTGATCTGGCATGATAAAATAAAATAAAAAACAGAAGAGGCCCTGAGGCAAATCGCTTTCGGCCCGGAAAAAGTAAAATGAAGATATTTGTGGGTATGCATTTTAGTTTTCAATTGTTTCTTGTATATTAAACACCTTTTGTTGCAGTTATCGCAGTAGTTCTACAAGCCATTAACAGTAATGTTTTATGCCTTTACACAAATCAGCTGAAAAAAGACTCAGGCAGGCGTCACGCAGAAATGAAAGGAACAGGGCCAGGAAAAAGGAATTGAAGACGCTCCTGAAAAACGTACAGAAGCTGGTCGATACGAAAGCCGACAAAAACGAAGTCGAAGCCGCATACCGTTCGGCTGTCCAGAAACTGGACCGCCTTGGCGTCAAACGGTACATCCACGCCAACAAGGCGTCACGCAAGAAATCCCAGCTGACAAGGCTCTTCAACAGTTATGTGAACGCTGACTGACCCGTTTCGGGCGGGCACTCCAGGCCCGGCAGCATTCTATCTTTTGCTTTATCCGGTCTTTGCTGACGCCCGTGTGCCAGCAAAGACCGGCTCTATTCCAACCTGTCCGTCATGTTTGCATTTTGCAGGGGTGAACTCATAACGGCTTCTCCCGAGGAAGCGGTTGTCGATGTTTCCGGCATCGGATACCTGCTCCACATCTCTTCCGCCACCTACAGGGAGCTTCCGGAGCCGGGAATGACGGTCCAGCTGTTTACCCATCTTCTGGTCAGGGAGGATGCTCTCCATCTGTTCGGTTTTCTTCATCAGGAGGAAAGGCAGCTGTTCAGGCTTCTGCTTTCCATTTCCGGCGTCGGACCGAAGCTTGCCCTTGCCGTCCTGTCAGGGTTGCAGGTTCAGGAAATACAGGATGCCATCGTTTCGAACAGGCCCGAGCGACTGTACGGCATCAGCGGTGTCGGCAGGAAAACCGCGGCGCGCATCATTCTTGAACTGCGCGACAAGATATTGAGGCTTCCTCAGGTTGCCGCAGGCGCGGCCGGCGATGCCGGCCGTGACCGGCACGTACGAGAGGATGCCGTGACGGCACTGGTGACGCTCGGTTTTTCACGGAACGTCGTTCAGAAGGCGGTATCCGATATCCTTGGACAGTCCGGAGGCATGACGGTTGAAGATGTCGTCAGGTCTTTCCTTTCCTCTGTTCGCAACAGTTCGTGAGGACTTCAGTGCATTACCAAGAAGCCATCGATTTTCTGTTTCCCCTTCATCGTTTCGGTATCAGGCCGGGTCTTGAGAGGATCGCCGTTCTGCTCGAGGAGCTTGATTGCCCGCAACAGCGCCTTGGCACCGTTGTGCATATAGCCGGGACGAACGGCAAGGGGACGGTTGCCGCATGCATGGCATCGATCTTTCAGGCTGCAGGGTACAGAACCGGCCTGTATACCTCACCGCATCTTGTCGATTTTACCGAACGCATCCGGATCGACGGCAGGAAGATTCCGCAGTCGGCAGTTGCGTCATACTGTTCACGCATTGCCCCTGCGGTCATTCGTGAAAAGGCGACTTTCTTCGAGGCGACAACGGCCATGGCTTTCGCGTATTTTGCCTCGGAACACGTCGATGTTTCCGTGATCGAAACCGGAATGGGGGGACGGCTTGATGCCACCAACATGGTCAATGCGGGGTTTGTCGTCATTCCGAGCATCGGTCGTGACCATACGGCATGGCTTGGCGAGAGCCTCGACACCATCGCCCGTGAAAAGGCCGCCATCATCAAGTCAGGTTCACGCGTGTATACCGGTGTCAGGGATCCTGCTGCACTCGATCAGATAAGGAGTGCTGCAGATGGATGCGGAGCGCCGCTGTTCATTGCGGGAAAAGATGCTGCCTGCAGGGTGGCTGGCGCTGCCCTTGGCAGGATCGACCTCGAAGTGCTGGTTCCTCCGGGCCGTCCCCGGTGCTACCAGGTTCCGCTTACCGGTTCCTTTCATGCAGTGAACGTTACGCTTGCCGTGATGGTTGCCCTGGCGGCAGGCATCAGGGAAGAGGATATCGCCCGCGGACTCTCCGGCCTTGCCTCTACCGGCTACCGGGCAAGGCTTGAACAGATAGCTGTCCGTCCCGCCGTGCTGCTCGATGTTTCCCATAATCCTGACGGGATGGAAAAAAGTGTGCAGGCGATCCGGGAGACTGCAGGCGGGTACCGTTCCCTTGTCGTTCTTATCGGTCTTGCTTCGGACAAGGATGCCCTGCATGTCGTTCTTCCTCTTGCAGAACTTGCCGGAAGATTCGTTACCGTCAATCTGCCTTCGGAGCGGGGCCTGCCTTCCGAACGGCTCGGTGCGGTATGTGCTGAAGCCGGGGCTGCCGAGGTGGTGGTCTGCGATGCTGTTGCCGACGGTCTGGAAAAGGCCCGATCGATGGCCGGACCGGAAGACATGATTCTTGTCACCGGTTCATTCTATCTGGCAGGCGAGGTGATCCGTCTTGTCGAGCCGGAGCCGGGTGACGGAGAATCTCGTTGTACGTGATCGTGTATTTTTATTTCAGAAATTGTTATATTTTTGCCATGCCTCCAGAATTCTCCATGTATGCAGGCTTGGAGCCATTCAAAAGATCCTGTTTGTATCTTGTTTCCCGATTACCATTATAAACCATCTTCCGCATACAGCTTCTTTTTCAGGCTTTCATGTTGACTTGTAAGGCGTTACAGGTATTTCCCGTGTTACCCTGTTACCGAACATGATGTGTGTTGCCCTGAACACATCCGCATCAGGCGGGTGTCTGCTGCATTCTTAACCACTAAGCATTTAAAGAAACATAATGTCGAACAATGCTGTTGCCAAGGGTCTGGATATCAATGTGCTCCAGAAAAAAAAGGTTCATGAACTGAATGCCTTAGCAAAGGAGATCGGGGTTTCCTCCGCCGGCCTGCGAAAGGAAGAGCTGATTTACAAGATCATCGAGGCCCAGTCGCAGAAAAATTCGGATTCCGAGAACGGCCATGTCATGGTCAATACAGGGGTGCTCCAGGTCATTCCGGAAGGGTACGGATTCCTGCGTTCGGCGAACTACAACTACCTTTCCTCACCGGACGATATCTATGTGTCTCCTTCACAGATAAAGCGTTTCAACATGCGTACCGGCGACACCGTCTCCGGTCAGGTCAGGGCTCCGAAGGAAGGGGAACGCTTTTTCGCGTTGCTGAAGATCAACACCATCGACGGAAAGGACCCCGAGATCACCAAGGAAAGGCCTTTTTTCGACAATCTGACTCCTCTCTTTCCCCATGATCGCCTGAAGCTTGAAACCAAACAGAATGAATATTCAGGCCGCATCATGGATATCTTCACTCCTATCGGCAAGGGTCAGAGAGGTCTTATCGTGGCGCAGCCGAAAACAGGAAAAACCATGCTGCTGCAGATGATTGCCAACGCGATCATCAAGAACCATCCGGAAGTGTACCTGATTGTCCTCCTCATCGACGAGCGGCCTGAAGAGGTTACCGATATGGAGAGGAGCGTTCCTGCCGAAGTCGTCAGTTCAACCTTCGACGAGGATCCTGAAAGACATGTACAGGTGGCCGACATGGTTCTCGAGAAGGCGAAAAGACTTGTCGAGGTGGGACGCGATGTTGTTATCCTGCTTGATTCGATTACCCGTCTGGCCCGCGCACACAATACGATCATTCCCCATTCAGGCAAGATTCTTTCCGGCGGTATCGATGCCAACGCACTGACCAAGCCGAAACGGTTCTTCGGAGCGGCAAGAAACATCGAGGAAGGAGGCAGCCTTACCATCATCGCGACAGCGCTGGTCGATACAGGATCGCGAATGGACGATGTCATCTTCGAGGAATTCAAGGGAACCGGCAACATGGAGCTTGTCCTTGACCGACGGCTTTCCGAACGGCGTATCTTTCCTGCTATCGATATCCTGAAGTCCGGCACACGCAAAGAGGAACTCCTCTTCACCCAGGAGGAACTGTCACGTACGTGGCTGCTGAGAAAATACCTGGGGGACAAAAACCCGATCGAGTGCATGGAGTTCATGCGGGAGAAGATTGTCGAAACGAAGGACAACAAGGAGTTCTTCAAGTACATGAATGCATAGGGGGCTGCTCTGCGGCCGGCAGGGAAAAGAGGGACCTCCTGTTTTCCTGTTTGCGATTTGATAAAAAGTGTCTATATTATCTGCCTTTAAAAACAGAGCAAAGCTTTTCCATTTACATCCATGCCCTGCGGAAAAAAAAGAAAACGTCATAAGATGGCTGTTCACAAACGCAAAAAGATGCGTCGCAAGAACCGCCACAAAAAGCGCCTGAGATACCAGAACAAATAGGTTTCCTTACGGAAGCCTGGCAGTGCGGTTGAGAATATAGCTCAGTCGGTAGAGCATCTGCCTTTTAAGCAGAGGGTCGAAGGTTCGAGTCCTTCTATTCTCACGAATATATGGTTTTGTTATCCTGGATATCGCATGATCATGCCCGAGTGGTGGAACTGGTAGACACACTATCTTGAGGGGGTAGCGCCGCAAGGTGTAGGAGTTCGAATCTCCTCTCGGGCACATCGAAAAAAGCCGCAAACATGCGGCTTTTTTCTTTTCGGTCTCTTTTCTATTTTCGTAGGGATTCTGCCCTTCATCGGTACGGGTCCGGAAGTCACGCAAGGAAAACAACGCTGTCATGGAGCTGTCGGTCTGCATCGCAAGTGTTCCTGATACGGCCTCTCGTCTCGAGATCCGGGAAGACGGTATTGACCTTTCGATGGCCAATTTCGTCATGAATCCCTATGACGAATATGCTGTCGAGGAGGCTTTGAGGACAAGGGAGCGGTTCGCAGGCAGCACGGTGACCGTATTTGCCCTCGGGGGAGCTGCTTGCCGGGAAGCCCTGAGGAAGGCTCTTGCCATGGGAGCGGACAAGGCTGTTCTTGCGGTTCCTTCCGAAGATGTCCGGGATTCGCGGCAGATCGCCGGACTGCTTTCGCAGGCCTTGCGCTGCTACTATCGGAACTCTCTTCCTGAACTGGTATTCTGTGGAAAGGAATCGACCGATTTTCATTCTTCCCTGGTTCCGGTCATGCTGGGCGGTATGCTGGGAATGGCTGTCGTTACGGCAATTTCAGGCATCGAGACGGGCACGGGTATGCTGAAGGCGGATCGGGAAATCGAGGGCGGCAAAGAACGGGTGACCGCTTTTTTTCCGGCTGTCGTCAGTACGGAAAAAGGCTTGAATACACCCCGAAAGGCATCCATCAAGGGTGTTCTTGCCGCAAAGAAGGCAGTCATCGAGGAGCTGAGGATTCCGGTTACCGTGCAACCGGCACTGCTCATGAGTGACTATGCTCCGGCCTCGAGAACCAGACGGTGCCGCTTTTTCGACCAGCCACACGAGCTTGTCAGGGTGCTTCATGAAGAAGCTGGAGGGATAGGGTGATGGCCGGAAAAAACGCTGCGGGATGCAGCTTTCTCGTTTTCCTCGAGCAGCGTGACGGAAAGGTGAAACAGTCCAGCATCGAGGTATGGTCCGGGGTACAGGAGCTTGCCCGATCTTTCCGGGGTTGGTCTGTAGCCGGCATTCTTGCGGGTCCTGCGGACACGGCAGGCCTGGCTTCGTCGGCTGACGGACCGGTGAAGCTTTTTCATGCATCGTCGGATTCGCTTGCATTGTATATGCCTGAGATCTATGCGGATCTTGTCTCCGGGATCGTGCTGAAAGAGCGGGCTGATGCCGTGTTCATGGCAAATACGGCAATGGGCAGGGATCTCGCTCCCCGCGTTGCACTCCGTCTCGATGCCGCAGTTCTGCCTGACTGTGCCGCGCTGACGGTCAGGGATGGTGAACTTATTTCACACCGTTTTCTGTATTCCGGAACCGTGCTGGCGCTCCAGAGATCGCTGACTGAAAAGACCATCCATACCCTTTGTCCGCACGTTTTTTCCCGGTCCGGCAGGGTATCGGGTCATCTGCATGTCGAGGAACCTGCATTTTCCCTGCTGCCGGACAGTCGCCTCAATCCTGCTGTTACAGGCATGGTGATGCAGGTGAACCGGCAGGATGTGTCGGAAGCCGATATCATTGTTGCCGGCGGCCGGGGAATGGGAGGGGCAGAGCATTTTTTCCTGCTTGAACAGCTTGCGGAGGTACTCGGAGGTTCTGTGGGTGCCAGCAGGACGGCTGTTGACGACGGCTGGCGGCCACATGCCGACCAGATCGGCCAGACGGGCAAGTCGGTGTCCCCGAGGCTGTATATTTCCTGCGGAATATCGGGAGCGATTCAGCATCTTGCCGGCATCGCCGGAGCGAAAACCGTTGTAGCCGTCAATTCGGACCCTCATGCACCGATATTCCAGGCTGCAGACTACGGCATCGTGGGCGATGTGCACGATGTGCTGCCGAAGCTGACTGAAGCAGTAAAGGAATTTTTGAAGACGAAATGATTAGCGGTACTTTACTGTTATTAGACACGGGATTTGCGGAGACTTTTGCACCCCGTTTCAACGAAAACCGTTCTTGAACCATGGACAAACTTCAGGTCGATATATTAGGGCTTTCGACAAGTCCCCATACAAACGGGGCATATGCACTTATTCTTTATGAGGTTGAAGGCAAGCGCAAGCTTCCGATCATCATCGGCGGTTTCGAGGCGCAGGCCATTGCCCTCAAACTTGAAAACATCAAACCCCCGCGCCCTTTTACCCACGACCTTTTCAAGAATATCGCAGAGGCGTTCAGCCTGCATGTGACCGAGGTGTTTATCGACGAGCTGCATAACGAAACCTTTTATGCAAAGGTGATCTGTGAGATGAGCGGCGAGATTCATGAGATCGATGCCCGTCCAAGCGACGCCATAGCTATTGCCGTCCGGTTCAACGCTCCCATTTTTGTTTCCGAGGAAATCATGAATGAAGCCGGCATAGTCGAGGAGCAGCAACAGAAGGAGGAGTTGTCCGAAGCGGTTCCGGAGGAAAAGGTTCCTGCTGAAATCCTCAATGTCGAATCAAGGCTCGACGAGTTGAAAAAACGGCTGGAAGAGGCTATCAACCGCGAAGATTACGAGGAGGCGGCAGGAATCAGGGACGAAATATCCCGATTGATGAACAGCGGAGGCCTCGAGGCTGAGCCGGAATGAAGGGAGCAGGGAGTCTCCCTTTTTTATTTGGTGCTGCGGATTCTGTTGTTCCGGCGAATGAGAAAAAGCAAAGGGAAACGTTTCCGTTTCCCTTTGCGAACTGCTCATGTGCGGACAGGCTCAAAAGCCGATCCTGAGTCCAAGCAGGGCGCTGTTGCTTGCGATGCTGGTGTTGTCCCAGAAATCGCCGGTTGCAAAATAGCGGTAACGGGCATCAAGCATGACGTTCCCTCCCATCGGGAAAGCAACACCGGCACCGAACTGATATGCCAGGGTTGTTTCATTTGTGTCCACGGCAGGTCCGAAAGCAACTGGCCTGACTTCATTGAAGCTGACCTGGGCGACGCCGACACCTGCGGTTACGTAAGGCTCCACACCACTGGATGCGAGATCAACGTAGCCGTTGGCAAGCAGAGAAACGACGGAAACAGAGCCTTCGAAATCGACGGCCGAATTGCTGCCGTAAGTCAGCCTGTTGACATCATTGGTCTGGTAGCCGAGTTCAGCCTCGAGCCGGTAGCTGCCGTAATCGCAGCCAACCGCACCGAGCAGCGAGATGCCTGAATCCATGACAAAGTTTTCGTTCGATGCCGATGTATAGTCGAGATCTTCTACATCGATGTTGTTCATCCAGGACAAGCCGATGTTGGCGCTGACATATCGATCAGCTGCGATAGCCGGCGTTGAGAATGTTCCTGCGACAAGAAGTGCTGCAAGCAGTGACAGATGTTTTTTCATGGTTCCCTCCACGTTGTTTTTCAAAGACAGAATGCAAGCTTACATGGCTTTTTCAGCATTCATCAACTAAAAGTAACCGTTATCGACGGATAAATCAAAAAGAAAAAAGGCTCGTATTTCCCTCGAAACAAGATGATGATCCGATACATATCGTACCGCCATACTTACAAATCACAACGAAAAATAATCAGGGCGGATAGCATGACCGCAACGGCT